>Ga0247823_10001939_pt1 | contig 17092 bp, 17 predicted proteins | sample 13C_PalmiticAcid_2_FD_192426 | JGI IMG/M metagenome (GOLD analysis project Ga0247823, IMG submission 192426) | Soil microbial communities from agricultural site in Penn Yan, New York, United States - 13C_PalmiticAcid_Day30 | ecosystem: Environmental > Terrestrial > Soil > Agricultural land...
GTGGTCTGGAGCGGCGTCACCGTCAGGGCCGCCATGGCCACATGGTGCATCCCCACTACGGCCAGACCCAGGATCAGGGCCGCGGTCAGCCGCCAGAGCGGCGACCGGTCCTGTTCGACGGCGAACAGGGCCGCGATCGAGGCGAACAGGGCTATGGCCGCCGAGAGGACGACCAGTCCGGGCGCATAGGTCAGGTTCGCCGCAGTCCTCAGCGCGGCCATCCCGACATAGTGCATGGTGCAGATGCCCGTCCCCATGATCAGACCGGCCAGGATCATGCGGCGACGGTTGGCGCGGCCTGCGGCGATCAGGAAGGCGAGGCCGGACCCGGCCACCGCCAGGAGGAAGGAGACGACGGTCAGCGGCAGGTCATAGCGAACCGCCGCGCCGGGATCGAAGCCCAGCATGGCGATGAAGTGCATTGACCAGACGCCGCCGCCCATGGCCGTCCCCGCCGTGGCCAGCCAGGCCAGGCGTCTTCCGCCCTGATGCGCCCGCACCTGCTGGAACAGGTCCAGCGCCGTCCAGGCCGCGAAGACGGCGACCAGAAACGACAAGCCGTCGAAGACGGAAAACAGGTGCAGGTGCACGGTCCAGCCTCCCTCGATCCGGCGTGCCTATGGTTTACAGGAGCGCTGTTCTCCCGGCCTTGTCCAGCGCCAGAAACGGAGAAGCCTCAGTCCTTCACCATCTGCATGCCCAGCCATTCGGCGATCAGGGCCGGCTTGTCGGCGCCTTCGATCTCGATGGTGAGTTCGTGTTTGAGCAGCCAGCGGCCTTCTCCCTTGTCCTCGGCGGACAGCAGCCTGAAGCGGCCGCGCACTTTCGAGCCAGCGGGCACGGGCGCGAGGAAGCGCAGCTTGTCGAAACCGTAGTTGACGCCCATGACCACCCCGTCCAGCGGCGGGACCGCGTCATAGCTCATGGCCGAGGCCAGGCTGAGCGTCAGAAACCCGTGAGCGATGGTCCCGCCGAAGGGGGTGGCCTTCGCCCGTTCGGGATCAACGTGGATGAACTGCTCGTCTTCAGTGACCCGGGCGAAGGCGTCGATGCGGGCCTGATCGACGGTGATCCAGCGGCTGAGGCCGACCTCCTGGCCGATCAGGGATTGAAGATCGCTCGGTTTCGTCATGACGCCCTCCCGTTTTGCCCAGCCTTGCCTGCCTCGCAGGCGGGCGCAAGTGGGCGGGTCAGCCCTTGAAGCGGTCCTCGATGATCTCGGCGAACAGGCCCGGATCAACATTGCCGCCCGACAGGACGATCCCGGTAGTCAGGTCCCCGGCCTTGACCTTGCCTGACAACAGCGCGGCCAGCGACACGGCGCCGCCGGGCTCGATCACCAGTTTCAGCCAGCGGAAGGCGAAGCGCATGGCCTCGGCGACCTCGGCGTCGGTGACGGTCGCGGCGCCGGCAAGACGCCGGTTGATCGGCCAGGTCAGTTCGCCTGGCATGGGCGCCATCAGGGCGTCGCAGATCGAGGGAGCGCCTTGCGGGTGAGGGGTGCGTTCACCCGCTTCCAGCGAGCGGCGGGTGTCGTCGAAGGCCTCGGGCTCGACCACGATGACGCGGGTCCCGGGGCTCTGCTCGGCCATGACCAGATTGATCCCGGCGATCAGGCCGCCGCCCGAGGCGCCGCAGAGCAACTGGTCCATGGGCACGCCCGCCTGCTCCAGCATCTCCAGACCGACTGTGCCCTGGCCCTCGATGACGAAAGGATCGTCGAAGGGCGGAACCAGGATGGAGCCGCGCTCCGCCGCGATCCCGGCGCCTATGGCCTCGCGGCTCTCGGTCCAGCGGTCGTAGAAACGCACCTCGCCGCCGAAGGCGCGCACGCCCTCGACCTTCACCGTCGGACTGTCCGAGGGCATGACGATCAGGGCGCGGGTTCCCACGGCTTGAGCAGCGGCGGCCACGCCCTGGGCGTGATTGCCCGAGGAATAGGCCACGACGCCGCGCGTCTTCTCCTCATCCGTCAGGCGGCTGATGCGGTTATAGGCGCCGCGAAACTTGAAGGCGCCCGCCACCTGCAGCGTCTCGGCCTTCATCAGGACGCGGCCGCCCACGGCTTCGTTCAGGGCCGGGTGCTCGATCAGCGGCGTGCGCACGGCGGCGGGGGCGATCTGGCGGGCGGCGTCGAGGACGCCTTGGAAGCTGGGCGTGTGCATAGGATGCCAATACCCCCATCTGCTCGCTTGTCGATACGGCCTGCACCCCGCAGGATCGCCGTCATGGACCCCTATTCGATCATAGACGCGCAACTGGACCGCCGGGCCGCCGAGAATGGCTGGACCGTGGTCAAGGAGTGGGCGGAGGCGCCGGCCAGATTTTTCTATATCGGCGGCCGCGCGCCTTTTGACTGCTTTCAGATTGTGATTGATCCGCCCGCCGCCGACGCGGTTGTCGTGACCGCCCGTTCGGTGGACGCCAACGACAATCAGGAATTCGAGCAGACCTGGCGTGGAGATGTGGCCGAGTTTGACAGCCTTCTGAACTCAGCACTCGCCTTGGTCGAAACCTGGAGAAGCCGCGCGCCATGACCCGTCTCATCCTCGCTATCGACCAGGGCACGACCTCGACGCGGGCCATCGCCTTTGAGGTTACGCCTCAAGGCGCTTTCTCCGCTGTGGCGGTTAGTCAAATTGAGCTGGCGCAACATTTCCCGCAGTCGGGCTGGGTCGAGCATGATGCGGCCGAGACCTGGCGCGCGACCTTGCAGACCTGTCGCGAGGTGGTGAGGAAGGCTGGCGGCGTGGAACGCTTCGCCGCCGTGGGCATCACCAACCAGCGCGAGACCTCGGTCATCTGGGACGCGGCGACCGGCGAGCCCCTGCACCGCGCCATCGTCTGGCAGGACCGGCGCACGGCGGATGTGACCGCGCGGCTGGCGTCGGACGGGCATGAGGCGGCGGTCCAGTCGGCGACCGGCCTGATCCTCGATCCCTATTTCTCGGCCTCGAAATACGCCTGGCTGCTGGACGCCGTGCCGGGGGCGCGCGAGCGGGCGGCGAAGGGCGAGGTGAAACTCGGTACCATCGACGCCTGGCTGATCTGGAAGCTGACGGGCGGGCAAAGCCACGTCACCGACGCCACCAACGCCAGCCGCACCAGCCTGATGGATTTGAACACGCTGAAGTGGCGCGATGATCTTTGCGAGCTGTTCGATGTGCCCATGAAAGCCCTGCCCGAGATCCGGGGCTGCGCCGATCATCTGGGGGACTGCGACGCCAGCCTGTTCGGGCGGGCCCTGCCGATTCATGGATCGGCGGGGGACCAGCAGGCGGCCCTGGTCGGCCATGGGGCGCTGGCGGCGGGGGACGCCAAGATCACCTATGGCACCGGGGCCTTTCTGGTGGCCAATGTCGGAGCCCAGCCGGTGGTCTCGACCAGTCGGCTGCTGGGGACGCTGGGCTATGCGGCGGATGGCCAGGTCGCCTATGGGCTGGAGGGCTCCATCTTCTCGGCGGGGTCGGCGATCCAGTGGCTGCGCGACGGGCTGAAGGTGATCCCGGACTCGCGTCAGTCCGAGGCCATGGCCCAGACGTTGAAGGACAATGGCGGGGTCTATCTGGTCCCCGGCTTCACCGGTCTGGGCGCGCCCTGGTGGCGGCCCGAGGCGCGCGGCACGGTCATCGGCCTGACCCGCGACAGCGGCCCGGCCCACTTCGTCCGCGCGGCGCTGGAGAGCCTGGCCTATCAGACGCGTGACCTGCTGGACGCCCTGAAGGCGGACGGGGCGCCGCCGCTGACGCGGCTCAAGGTCGACGGCGGGGTCACGGCCAACGCCTTCGCCATGCAGTTCGTCGCCGACATCTGCGAGGTCGAGGTGGAACGCCCCGCCTTCCAGGAGATGACGGCCATGGGGGCGGCGCGGCTGGCGGCCTTCGGGGTCGGCCTGACGGCGGAGCTGTGGACCGCCCCTGCCGAGGCGCCCGCCGTCTGGCGTCCGCGCATGGGCGAGCCGGAGCGGACGCGGCTGCTGAAGGGCTGGCGCGGGGCGGTGAAGGCCGCCATCATCGCCGCCGATTGATCGCACGCACGCCAAAGAGCGTGGGCGAGGGGAGAGGACCATGACCGATCAGCTGGACGCGCAATCCGCCTTTTCCGGCACGCGCGAGGTGGACGAGCGCTATCGTCTGGACGAGGCGGCGCTGGACGCCTGGCTGAGCGCCAATGTCGAGGGTTACGCCGGACCGCTGACCCTTCGCCAGTTCAAGGGCGGGCAGTCGAACCCGACCTATGAGCTGACCACGCCGGGCCGGACCTATGTCCTGCGCAGGAAACCGCCGGGGACCCTGCTGGCCAGCGCCCACGCCGTGGACCGGGAGTTCACTGTCATCTCGGCCTTGCACAAGCAGGGTTTTCCGGTGGCGCGGCCCTATGCTCTGTGCACGGATGAAGACGTCATCGGCTCGATCTTCTATGTCATGGACAAGGTCGAGGGGCGGGTCTTCTGGGACCTGAAGCTGCCGGGGCTGACCCCGGCCGAGCGCCGGGCCGTCTATGAGGCGCAGACGGATACGCTGGCGGCCCTGCACGCCTTCGACCCGGCCGCCATCGGTCTGGGAGACTACGGCAGGCCGGGCAATTATTTCGGCCGCCAGGTCGAGCGCTGGACCAAGCAGTATCGCGCCTCGGAGATCGAGCCCATCTCGGCCATGGACCGGTTGATCGCCTTCCTGCCCGACAGCCTGCCGCCGGAAGGGCCGACGCGGATCGTCCACGGCGACTTCCGCCTCGACAACCTGATCCTGGACCCGGTCGAGGCGAAGGTGAGGGCGGTGCTGGACTGGGAGCTGTCGACGCTCGGCGATCCCATGGCCGACTTCTCCTACCTGCTGATCGCCTGGGTCATTCCGGCCAGCTTGAGGAATGGTCTGGCGGGGGCGGATCTGAAGGCCCTGGGCATTCCCTCGGTCGAGGAGACGGTCGAACGCTACGCCGAAAAGGCGGGCACGGCGGCGCCACAGAATCTCGACTGGCTGTTCGCCTACAACCTGTTCCGGCTGGCGGCCATCTGTCAGGGCATCGCCGGGCGGGTGCGCGACGGCACCGCCGCCAGCGCCCATGCCCGGACCATGGCGGCCCAGGTCGGGCCCCTGTCGGAGGCGGCCTGGAGCTTCGCCAAAAAGGCCGGGGCGTGAAGCTTGGCGATAATTAAAACAGTTTTTGTTGCGGTTGGATTTGTGAAACGGCGCCGGAAGCCCTACCTTCCGGTCTGGAGCATTGATCAAGATGTCTGACAGCCAGAAATTCCCCGTCGCCGCCCACGCCCTGGCCTATCTGGCCCACAAGGGCGCCTATTCGGCCGCCGACGCCGCGCCCAGCGCCGTCCTGGCCGCCTCGGTGCCGACCAACCCGGTGGTCATCCGCCGGGTGACGGCCCTGCTGGCCAAGGCGGGACTGATCGCCACGCGCCCCGGCGCCTCGGGCGGGTCCTGGCTGCTGCGTCAGCCCGAGACCATCCGTCTGGACGAGGTGCTGAAGGCGGTGAACGGCTGCGCCCATCTGGGCTCAACCCCCGCCGGGGCCAAGGGCTGTCCGGTCGGCGAGCACATTCCGCGTCAGGTGGCCAAGGCCCTGACCGCCGCCGATCAGGCGGCGGGCGCCGCCCTGGCCAAGATCACCATCGCCGACCTGCTGGAGGCGGACCCGGCCTCGCTGCGCGACTTCGCGCCGCACGGCTCCTGCCCTGTCGCCGCCTGACGCGCGTCGCTTGGGGGAGCCGCGCAAAACCATCCTGATCACAGGGGCCAGCGCCGGCATCGGCGCGGCCCTGGCGCGCGAGTGCGCGGGAAGGGGTCATGACCTGATCCTGACGGCGCGCCGCGAGGGACCCTTGCAGGCTCTCGCGGAAGAGTTGGCGAGGCGGCATGGCGTGACCGCCGAGGTCGTCGTCGCCGATCTGGCCGAACCGGGCGCGTCCGCCGCTCTGGTCGAGACGGTCGGGGGGCGCGGCCTGAGCGTTGACGGCCTGATCAACAATGCGGGCTTCAGCCGCACCACGGGCTTTCTGGCCACTGATCCGGACGACCATGCCGCCATGATCCGCGTCATGCTGACGGCGCCGGTCGAGCTGTCGCGCCTGCTGCTGCCGGGCATGGTCGAACGCGGCTGGGGCCGGGTGCTGAACGTGGCCTCTCTGGCCGGGCAGATGCCGGCGACCGGCGGCGACACCCTGTACGGGCCGATCAAGAGCTTCCTGATCAAGGCCTCGCAGGGGCTGTGGCTGGAAACGCAGGGGACGGGGGTCCACGTCACCGCCCTGTGCCCCGGCTACACCTATACCGAGTTCCACGACGTCAACGGCTCGCGCGAGCAGGTGTCGAGCGCCTATCCCAAGTGGATGTGGATGGAGGCCGACCGCGTGGCCCGCATCGGCTGGGACGCGGTCGAGGCCAATCGTCCGCGCGTCACGCCGGGGTTCGCCAACAACGTGCTGGCGGGGTTGGGCGGGCTGCTGCCGGACGCCCTGGCGCTGAAGATGGTCGGCGGCCACGCCAAACGGCTGGACCGCCTCTAGTCCTCTGAAGGCCTAGTGGCCGCCGGCGGGGTAGGGCGCGGTGACCAGGCTGCTGAACATGCCGGGGATGGCCTCGCCCAGTCCGGCGAGGATGAACTGGATGGCCAGGGCGCACAGGATCAGGCCCAGGACCCGGACCACGATGGCCATGCCGACGTCGCCGAGGATGCGGCTGATCGGGCCGGTGCAGGCGAAGCAGACGAAGGTGACGACGCAGGCGGCCACCATGGCGATCAGCGACGAGGCCGTGCCCGCCGCGCCCAGCTTCTGGGCCTCGCCGGCGTTGATGATGATGGCCGAGATGGCGCCGGGGCCGATCATCAGCGGAATGGCGAAGGGCACGATCAGGCGCTTGAAGCGGCGCTTGGCGTAGCCGCGTACGTCCTTGGCGTCGGTCACGGCGTCGGCGTCGGCGAAGATCTTGAGGAAGTCCTCGCGCGCCATGTCGAGACCGAGCAGCAGCAGCAGGATGCCGCCCGCGATGCGGAAGGCGGCCAGCGAAATGCCGAAGAACTGCAGCAGGCCCAGGCCGGTGAAGAAGAAGAAGCCGAGGAAGACCGCCGCGAAGGCGCAGATCATGGCCGAGACGGTGATGCGCTGACGCAGCGAGGCCCCGGCGGTGGCGGCGGCGAAGATCGGCACATTGCCGATGGGGTCCAGCAGGGCGAACAGCGCCACGAACAGGTTGACCCCCAGATCGACCGCGTTCATTGCTTGCCCCCGCCTCAAATCCCGCCGCGCGACCGCGACTCCTTGTCCCACCTATCGGGGCATCCGCGCGCGCCTGCAAGCCGCCGAGAACCGGAAATGTCTGAAGACCGTCCTAATCGCCCCTTCGACCCGCGCGTCATCTGCGCCCTGGACGTGCCGACGACCGACGAGGCCCGGACCCTGGTCGAGCGGATCGGCGACGCGGTCGGCTTCTACAAGGTCGGGCTGCAACTGTTCGCCTCGGACGGCATGGGTCTGGCGCGCGAGCTGAAGGCGGCGGGGGCTCAGGTCTTCCTCGACTGGAAACTGCACGACATCGGCGCGACGGTGGAGAAGGCGACGGCGGTGCTGGCTAACGCCGGCTGCGACCTGCTGACGGTCCACGCCCGGCCCCAGGTGATGGCGGCGGCGGCGCGCGGCGCGGCGGGATCGGATCTCAAGATCCTGGGGGTCACGGTCCTGACCAGCCTGACCGAGGAGGATCTGAAGGCGGACGATCACAGCCTGTCGGCGGCCGACCTGGTTGAACTGCGGGTGCGTCAGGCGCTGGAGGCGGGCGTCCACGGCGTCGTCTCCAGCCCGCATGAGGCGGCGCGGGTGCGCGAGATCGCCCTCGCCTCCGGTCGCGACGACTTTCTGATCGTGACGCCGGGCGTGCGGCCGACGGGTGCCGCTCTGGACGATCAGGCGCGGGCGGCGACCCCGGCCAGCGCCCTGCAGGCCGGCGCGACCCATCTGGTGGTCGGGCGCCCGATCACCGCCGGCGCCGATCCGCGCGCGGCGGCTCAGGCCATCACTGCAGAGATTGCCCTGATCTGATCGCGCAACCTATTGATCCACGTGAAACAAAAAGGGCGGCCTCCTTGCGGGGGCCGCCCTTTGTCGTGATCAGCCCCGCTCGCCGGGCTCCTGCATATAGGGCCGCTCGGTCGGCGACCGGTGGTGCGGCGGAGGCGGAGGGGGCGGCGGCGCCGCGGGCACGGCGTAGTAGCCCTGTTCGAAGTTGACGACCGGGGGCGCGGTCTCGACGCGGGGCGGTTCGACATGGACCTGGGGTCGGGCGACCTCGACCTGGGCCGGGGCGACGCGCACGTCGGCGGGGGCCACATGAACCGGCGGGGCCGAGACATGGACGCGGGCCGGTTCGACATAGACCGGGGCCGGCTGCACATAGACCGGCGGCGATTCCACATAGACCGGCGGCTGCGAGACATAGACCGGCGGCTGGGTCACATAGACCGGCTCGGGGCGATAATGGACCGGCTGGGGCGGCGGGCCGCAGCGGCCGCAGTCCTGGACGTAGCCGCCCTGATAATAGGACGGTTGATACTGGACCTGGCCGTATCCATAGCCGCGCGCCCAGGGATAGCGGCCATAGCCGTCCACCGGATAGCCGAAGGGCATGGAGCGGGTGACGCCGCTGTAGCCGTAGCCGTGGCGGATCGGTTCCTGTTGCGGCGCGATGACCACGGGCGGGCGCTGGCCGGCGCCGCCGTAGCCATAGCCGTATCCATAGGCCTCGACCGGGCCGTAGCCGCCCTGCCAGCCGCTGTCGCTGTACCAGGTCTGGACGCGGCTCTCGACGATGGGTCCGCGCTGGGCATAGGCCTGCTGGGCGTAGCCGGAGGCGGCGTTGTGGCGCACCTGACGTTGATGGGCCTCGGCGGTTCCGGCGACCAGCAGGGCCGCGCCGACGGCGATGTATGCGACTGCCTTCATGGCCACGCTCCTTGTTTCAGCCGCAAAGGTTAATGCGGTTTGGACGGAAGCGTTCAATATTCTCCCTTCGCGCGAAGTTGGGCGCGAACATGGGCACGACCGGGGGCGCGAACGGGGCGCGTCGCCCCCGATCAGAAGTCGATGGCCAGGCCCTTCTTCTCCCAGTCGCCGTAGCGGGTCGGTTCGGGGCCGCGCGGGCCGCCGTGTTCGGTGTCCAGAACCTGGGCCTCGGCGGCATTGCGACGTTCGGCCGCTTCCAGAAGGGCGCGGCGCGCAGCCTCGCTCAAGGGACGTTCCGCGGTCGCATGGGGCACGTCGGCATTGAACGCAGGCGTTTCCTCGACATCGGCGGCGGCGGGGGAGGTGGGCTGTTCGGTCACAGGGGGTCTGCCTTGAGGGCGGGAGTGCAGGGCCTCAAATAGAGGTTCAGGACTTCTTCGCCACCCCTGACGACGCCCGGACCCGATGAACCATCTCAAGACCTTCGCCCTGCTGGCCGTGATGACCGCCCTGTTCATGGGGCTGGGCTATCTGATCGGCGGCGCGACCGGCATGGCGATCGCCCTGGCCGTGGCGGCGGGGATGAACCTGTTCAGCTACTGGAACGCCGACAAGATCGTGCTGAAGATGTATCGGGCCCAGGTGGTGGACGAGACCCACCCCAACGCCGTGGTCCGGGCCTATGTCGCCGACATCAGGCAGATGGCGACGGATGCGGGCATGCCCCTGCCGACCATCACCATCATTCCCAACGACCAGCCCAACGCCTTCGCCACCGGCCGCAATCCGCAGAACGCCGCCGTGGCCGCGACCAGCGGCCTGCTGGACATGCTGACGCGCGAGGAGGTGCGCGGCGTGATGGCGCACGAACTGGCCCATGTGAAGAACCGCGACACCCTGACCATGACGGTGACGGCGACGGTGGCGGGCGCTATCGCCATGCTGGCCAATTTCGCCCTGTTCTTCGGCGGCGGCGATGACCGTGAGCGGCCGGGCGGCATGATCGGGACCATCGCCCTGATGCTGCTGGCGCCCATGGCGGCGGGGCTGGTGCAGATGGCCATCAGCCGGTCGCGAGAATACGAGGCCGACCGCGTCGGCGCCGAGATCGCCAACGACCCCCACGCCCTGGCCTCGGCCCTGCAGAAGATCGAGGCCTATGCCCGTGGGGCGGTCAATGCTCCGGCCGAGCGCAATCCGGCCACGGCTCACATGTTCATCATCAATCCGCTGAACGGGAAGGGGGCGGACAACCTGTTCTCGACCCACCCGGCCACCGGCAACCGCGTGCGCGCCCTGATGGAGCTGGGGGCGAAGATGGGCATGAACCGGCGTTCGGCCACTGCCCCCGTGGCGTCCGCTCCGGTCGCGGAGGCGTCCCGGACCAGCGTGCCGACCACGCCCTCGACGCCGACCGCCCCGCGCGGACCCTGGGGTTGATCCGAGGCGGATCGCCTTTGCGTGCGCGGCCTTAAGGGGTTAGAGCGCGCGCCATGACCGACGAGACCGACGCCCCCGCTTTTGATCAGGACCGCCCCGAGTGGGCCCAGGCCCACGGCCCGCTGCGCTCGTTCGGACGCATCAAGTCGCGGCCGATCAAGGCGCGCCAGGCGGCCCTGTTCGACACCCTGATGCCGCAGATCGCCGTGCCGGATCCCGCCAAGGGCCCGATCGACCCCCTGGTCCTGATGCCGGAGGCGAAAGAAGTCTGGCTCGAGATCGGTTTCGGCGGCGGCGAGCATCTGGCGGAACAGGCGGCGCGCAACCCCGAGGCCCTGATGATCGGCTGCGAGCCCTTCCTCAACGGCGTGGCCTCGGCCCTGCGCCATGTGGAGGAGGGCGGGCTGAAGAACGTGCGCCTGCACGCCGACGACGCCCGCGCCGTGATGGCGGCCCTGCCCGACGCCTCGCTGGACCGGGTGATGATCCTCTTCCCCGACCCCTGGCACAAGGCGCGGCACAACAAGCGGCGCTTCTTGCAGGACGAGACGGCGGTCGAGATCGCCCGCCTGCTCAAGCCGGGCGGCAAGGTGCGCTTCGTCACCGACTGGCTGGACTACGCCGAGTGGGCTCTGGAGCGTCTGGCGCGGACGCCGGGCCTGACGCGTCTTGAAACGGGCGCCGACTGGTTCGCCGTTCCCCTCGACCACGTCGTCACCCGCTATGAGGAAAAGAAGCTGGGCGACACCACGCCGATCTTCCTGGAGTTCCGGCGCCAAGGCTGACGTAGCGGCATAAGGACTTTTACGCAGGGAATTTTACGCAGCACGGATTTTCCGCTGCGTTTACCGACGTTCTTCATCCTGACCCGGAAAGTCAGGGGATATGACGATGCGTAGTTTGACGATCGGCGGCAGGGTGAACCTGCTGTCGGTGCTGGCGGTGGCCGGCCTGCTTCTGGTGACGGGCCTCTCTCTGATGAAGCTCGACGGCGTGATGCGCGCTGAGATCGCCGACCGGACCCAGAAGACGGTCGAGGTCGCGCACAGCGTCGTGTCCCACTACCAGGCCCAGGAGCAGCTGGGCGTCATGACGCGGCCCCAGGCCCAGGCGGCGGCCCTGTCGACCCTGCGCGCCCTGCGCTACGGCCAGGACGACTATTTCTGGGTCAACGACATGCAGCCGCGCATGGTCATGCACCCCTTCAGCCCGCAGCTGGAAGGTCAGGACCTGAGCGCCAAGACCGACGCCGACGGCGTCTTCATGTTCCGTGAAATGACCGAGATCGCCCGCCGCGATGGGTCGGGCTTCCTCAACTACCGCTGGGCCAAGCCGGGTCAGGAAGAACCGGCGTCCAAGGTGTCCTACGTCAAGGCCTTCAAGCCCTGGGGCTGGGTCATCGGTTCGGGCGTCTATACGGACCAGATCGTCGCCGCCGTGGCCGGCGCGGCCCTGACCCTGGGCGGCATGGCCCTGGCTGTGGCCCTGGCCATGGGCGTGGCTGGCTGGATGCTGGGCCGTTCGGTCGCGAGGCCGGTCGTGGCCCTGGCCGACCGCATGAAGCGTCTGGCTGACGGCGACAAGGCGACCGCCATCCCGGGTCTGGCCCGTCACGACGAGATCGGCCGCATGGCCGGAGCCCTGGAAGTGTTCCGTGACGCCGCCATCGCCAATGACCGTCTGGAAGCCGAGGCCGTGGCCCAGCGCGCCGCCGCCGAGGAGGAGCGCGCCCGCGTCGAGGCTGAAAAGGCGCGCGTAGCGGAAGAGGATCGCGTGGCGGTGACGGCCCTGGGGCAGGGCCTGCAAGCCATGGCCAACGGCGACCTGACTCACCGCATGACGGCCCAGGTTGCGACGCGTTCGGAACAGCTGAAGACCGACTTCAACACCGCCATCGCCCAACTGGAGCAGGCCGTGGCCGTGGTGGTGGACAATGTCGCCGCCATCCGTTCGGGCTCCAGCGAGATCAGCCAAGCCTCGGACGACCTGTCGCGCCGCACCGAGCAGCAGGCCGCCTCTCTGGAAGAGACCGCCGCCGCTCTGGACGAGATCACCGCCACGGTGAACAGGACCGCCGACGGCGCCCGTCAGGCCTCGAACGTGGTCCAGTCGGCCCGCGGCGACGCCGAGAAGAGCGGCGTCATCGTCCGCGACGCGGTCGAGGCCATGAACGCCATCGAGCAATCCTCGGCCCAGATCGGCAACATCATCGGGGTGATCGACGAGATCGCGTTCCAGACCAACCTCCTGGCTCTGAACGCCGGGGTCGAGGCGGCCCGCGCGGGCGACGCCGGTCGCGGCTTCGCCGTGGTCGCCTCGGAAGTGCGGGCCCTGGCCCAGCGCTCGGCCGAAGCGGCCAAGGAGATCAAGACCCTGATCTCGGCCTCGGGCCAGCAGGTCGGGGCGGGGGTGACCCTGGTCGGCCAGACCGGCGAGGCCCTGCAGCGCATCGTCAGCCGCGTGGCGGAGATCGACGGTCTGGTGAGCGAAATCTCGGCCTCGGCCCAGGAGCAGGCCACCGGTCTGCAACAGGTCAACACCGCCGTGAACCAGATGGATCAGGTCACCCAGCAGAACGCCGCCATGGTCGAGCAGTCGACCGCCGCCAGCCACTCGCTGTCGCAGGAGGCCGACGTCCTGGCCGCCTCGGTGTCGCGTTTCCGCACCGGCCAGGCCGTTGCGCCCGTTGCGGCGAAGAAGCCGGCGCAGGCGCCGGTGCGCACGCCGCAGCCGGTGGCCCAGACGGTCGCCGCCCTGCGCAGCAACGGCGGCGCGGCCCGCAAGCCGGCCCTGGCCGTGGTTACGGACGGCTGGGAGGAGTTCTGAATCGCGGACGACGACGGCGGGGGCTGACACGGCCCCCGCTTTCGCCTATATGACCGCTCACATCGTTAGACCGGCGTCCAACGGCGTCGTTTCAAGCGGCGGCCCGGACGGACCGCCGCTTTTGTATTTTGGACCCATCCGGCGCCTGCGTGGCGGCCGGATAAAGAGTGAAGCCCTTGCGCGCCAAGACCGCTGAAGACCGCGCCCTGCTGGAGATGATCGACCCCGTGGCCGAGAGCCTGGGGCTGGCTGTCGTGCGCGTGCGCCTGATGGGCGGCACTCTGCGCCGCCGCCTGCAGATCATGGCCGAGCGCGTCGTCGACAACGACATCTCGGTCGAGGAATGCGCCCGCCTGTCGCGCGCCGTGTCGGAAGTGTTCGACGCCGCCGACCCGATCTCGGGCGAATACCTGCTGGAAGTGTCGTCGCCCGGCATCGACCGGCCCCTGACCCGCCTGCTGGACTTCCAGCTGTTCGAAGGTTTCGAGGCGCGTCTTGAAACCGACCGCATGGTCGAGGGCCGCAAGCGCTTCAAGGGCGTTCTGGCCGGCGTCGAGGGCGACAATGTCGCGATCGACCTGGACGGCGAGGAAGACACGGCCCTGATCCCCTTCGAGTGGATCGCGGACGCCAAGCTGGTGCTGACTGACGAACTGCTGAAACGCGGCGCGGCCCTGCGCGCGGCGCGCGGCGAACCCGAAGACGACGGTCTGCCGGAAGGCGCGGCCGAAGACGAACAAACCACCCCGACCTCGACCAAGGACAAAGCCTGATGGCCGTCACCGGTATTTCCGCCAACCGTCTGGAACTGCTCTCGATCGCCGACGCCGTCGCGCGCGAGAAGAACATCGACCGGGAGATCGTCATCGAGGCGATCGAGGAAGCGATCCAGAAGGGCGCCAAGTCGCGCTACGGCGCCCATCACGACATCCGCGCCAAGATCGACCACAAGACCGGCGAGCTGAGCCTGACGCGTCACGTCACCATCGTCGGCGACGACTGGATGCCGGAAGACGAGCTGGAAGAGTTCAACGACAGCGCCATGGTGCGTCTGCGCGACGCCCTGAAGCGTGACCCCGAGGCCGAGGTCGGCAAGGAATACGTCGAGGTCCTGCCGCCGTTCGAGTTCGGCCGCGTCCAGACCCAGATGGCCCGCCAGGTCGTGACCGGCAAGGTCCGCGAGGCCGAGCGCGCCAACCAGTACGAAGAGTTCAAGGATCGCGTCGGCGAGATCGTCAACGGCACGGTCAAGCGCGTCGAATACGGCAACACCATCGTCGACCTGGGGCGGGGCGAAGGCATCATGCGCCGCGACCAGTCGATCCCGCGCGAGGTGTTCAACGTCGGCGACCGTGTCCGCACCTACATCTACGACGTCCGCCCGGAGGCCAAGGGCCCGCAGGTCATGCTGTCGCGCGCCCACCCCGGCTTCATGGCCAAGCTGTTCGCCCAGGAAGTGCCGGAAGTCTACGACGGCGTGATCGAGATCCGCGCCGCCGCCCGCGACGCCGGTTCGCGCGCCAAGATGGCCGTCCTTTCGAACGACAGCTCGATCGACCCGGTCGGCGCCTGCGTCGGCATGCGCGGCTCGCGCGTTCAGGCGGTCGTCGCCGAACTGCAGGGCGAGAAGATCGACATCATCCAGTGGAACGACGACGAGCCCACCTTCATCGTCAACGCCCTGGCCCCCGCCGAGGTGGCCAAGGTGGTCCTGGACGAAGAGGCTGACCGCGTCGAGGTCGTGGTGCCGGACGAACAGCTGTCGCTGGCCATCGGCCGTCGCGGCCAGAACGTCCGCCTGGCCTCGCAGCTGACCGGCTGGCAGATCGACATCATCACCGAGTCGCAGGACTCCGAGCGTCGTCAGAAGGAGTTCGCCGAGCGGACCGCCCTGTTCCAGGAAGCCCTGGACGTCGACGAGACCATCGCCCAGCTGCTGGTCACTGAAGGCTTCGCCACCATCGAGGACCTGGCCTTCGTGGAATCCTACGAAGTCGCCGAGATCGAGGGCTTCGACGAGGAAACCGCCGAGGAACTGCAGACCCGCGCCCGCGAGTATCTGGACCGCAAGGCCGCCGAGCTGGACGCCAGGCGCGTGGCCCTGGGCGTCGAGGACGACGTCCTGAACGTTCCGGGCGTGACCGGCGCCATCGCCGTCGCCCTGGGCGAAGGCGGGGTGAAGACGGTCGAGGACCTGGCCGACCTGGCCACCGACGAGATCCGCGGCGGCTATGAAGTCCGCAACGGCGAGCGCGTGAAGGTTCCGGGCGTTCTGGAAAGCTTCAACCTGTCGCAGGAAGACGCCGAGCTGCTGATCCTGCAGGCCCGCGTGGCCGCCGGCTGGATCGACGCCTCGGAGCTGCCGCAGCCGGAACCCGAGCCCGAGTACGAGGAAGAAATCTTCGCCGAAGCCGGCGAAGAGGGCGCCGAATATGAAGGCGAAGCCGTTGAAGCCGATGCGGAGGTCTTCGACGAAGACCTCGAGCCGTCGCAAGACGCCTGATGAAAGCCGCGGCCGTCCATGACTTCGAACGAGGCGCTGATCGATAGAGACCGTCAGGACCTGGTGACCCGCCAGGTTCTCGATGAATCTCGTCTGATCCGCTTCGTTCCGGCCCCGGACGGCTCGGTGGCCCCGGATCTGGCGCGCAAGCTGCCGGGGCGAGGGCTGTGGGTCGAGGCCTCGCGGGCCTCGGTCGAGACGGCGGTGAAGAAGAACCTGTTCGCCCGCTCGGCCAAGGCGCCGCTCAAGCCGGCGGCCGACCTGGCCGACATGGTCGAGAAACTGCTGGTTCGGCGTTGTCTGGACCAGCTGGGTCTTGCCCGGCGCGAAGGCGTGCTTATCTCTGGCTTCGAAAAGAGCGCCGCCGCCATTCGCGGCGGGAAGGCGGCTTGGGTCATCGAGGCGGCGGACGGGTCCGCCGACGGTCGAGGCAAGCTTCTGGCCCTGGCGAAACATCCGTCTCCGCCGCCCAAAATCTGCGGCGCTTTCACGGCGGACGATTTGAGTTTGGCCCTTGGGCTGGAAAATGCGATACACGCCGTCCTGCTGAAAGGCGGGCGAGCCGATCGTTGGACCCTGGAGGTCGAACGACTGGCGGGATTTCGGCCTCTGCGTCCAGAGAGCTGGCGCCGGGACGGTCCCGGCGACGGCGCCGAGGACGACCGGGGCGAGACCCCGGAACGAGAGCCTGAGGCTTTTGGCGGGCGAGGACCTGTTTCCTGACCAGGGAGCGGGACCACGCCCGGCTATGGGTGTTTGACGAGACGATGGCGGAATTCTCCGCCCCGAGTAAAGCGACCGGATGAGCGACGAAAACGACAAGACCGAAGACGGCAAGACCCCTGCTAACGCGCCTTCTCAAACGGGGCCGCGCGCTCCGCTGAGCCTGAAGCCGCGCGCGGCGGGATCGGTCTCGACCGGCACCGTGAAGCAGAGCTTCAGCCATGGACGGTCCAAGACCGTGGTCGTCGAGACGAAGCGTCGCGCCGGCGCCGTCCCTGGACATCAGCGTCCGCAGGGCTTCGACGTCTCGCGTCCGCGCGCCGATCAGGGCGCGGCCCAGGCGCCGCGCTCGAACGCGCCTCGCGGCGGCCCCGCCGGCGGCGCCCTGTCCGTCGAGGAACAGGAGGCGCGTCGCCGCGCCATCGCCCTGGCGACGCAGGCCCAGGCTGAGCGCGAACGCGCCGCGGTCGCCGAGAAGGCCGCGCGTGAAGCCGCCCAGCGCGACCAGGCCGCCGCCGCCGAAAAGGCCGCTGAAGCCGCCCGCGCCGAAGCCGCCGCCGCCAAGGCCGCAGCCGACGCCGCCCGCGCTGAAGCCGCCAAGCTGACGGCCGCCGCGCCGCCGGCCGCTCCGGCCAAGCCCAAGATTGAAC
>Ga0247823_10001940_pt1 | contig 17090 bp, 19 predicted proteins | sample 13C_PalmiticAcid_2_FD_192426 | JGI IMG/M metagenome (GOLD analysis project Ga0247823, IMG submission 192426) | Soil microbial communities from agricultural site in Penn Yan, New York, United States - 13C_PalmiticAcid_Day30 | ecosystem: Environmental > Terrestrial > Soil > Agricultural land...
ATCACGGGCAGCACGTCCGTCGAGAAGTAGTCGCGGTGCGGGAGCCACTCGCGGTGCCGGCGGTGCTCCGGGTTCGTCTTGCGGAGGCTGACGCGCTGCCAGCCCTTGCACAGCGGGACGGGGTCGCCGATGGTGCCCGTGTAAAAGATCTCGCTGCCGTCGGCGCCGATGTGCCGCAGCGTCAGGAACAGGTCGATATCGCTCGGCGCCGTGGCGGACTCGAGCTTTGAGGTGGCGGATACGTTGAGGTGGGCCACGATGTGGCCGGTGATCTCGGTGGGGGTGCTGAAGGCCTCGGAGTAGAACTTTACCGACTCGGGGGCCTCGGGGGTTGTCAAGGCGGGGTAGGAGAGCCGGGAAACGACGTTGGACGGCTCCGGGGTCAGGGTGGCAACCGGGTTGAGGTAGAAGCGCGTGTACTGGGTGCGGGCCAGCGGCCACTCCTTCTCGTCGCGCCTCGAGAACGCCGCCTTCTCGGCTGCGGGGTTGTTGTAGCCCGGGTTGCCCTGACGCAGAATCAAGTTCACTGGTGGCTGCTTGCCCGTGGTCCATCCGGCATAGTCGTCGTCCTTCAGAAACGCGCTAAGGAAGCTCTTCTGCAGATCCACCTCTTCGTCATCGTAGAAGGGAAGGTCGTGGCGGCCAACGTTCATGCGCAAGAACTTGTACTTTGACCCCGAGAACATGTACCCCAGGATGTTGCCGCGCATGTGGACGACGATGTTGCCCCAATTTCCGACGGAGAGCAGCGGCACCTCGATGTCCTCGAGGTTGTACTCGCGCGAGGCGTAGTAGTCCTCGTCGCGGAAGAAGTGGGCAGCGTTGTCAACGGCCTGGTCCCGACGGTTCGCGGCCAGCTCTGCCTCCTCGAGGTTGCCCTCGATGGTGTCCGGGCCCCAGTTGCGAGCCGCCTTGCCGGCCAGGCCGTACTGGTTGCTCTTGCACTGGCGGTCGAACCAGAACTTGAGGAACCGCGCAGCCACAATGCCGCCATGTCTGGACCGGTCGCGGTAGTAGTCTGCCATCCCCTCGTAAGGGATGATGCAGGCCAAACCCTTGGGCCGTCTCGCAGCGACGCGCCACTGCGTCCCGGCGAAATAGCTGATGCCCAGGAGACCGACCTTGCCGTTCGACCACGGCTGCTCGGCGGCCCACTCGATGACTTCGTGGAAAGCGTCCGTCGTACTCTTCGACATGGTATCGATGACGCCGGGCGACTGCCCGTGCCCAATCTCGTCGCAGCGTACGACCGCATAACCCTCCTGAGTCCAGAAAGCCGGGTCCGGAGTCTCGAAAGACGAGTGCTCGGACTGGTGCTTGGGGTTGATCTCGTCAAAAGAGTGCTTGAGAAAGCTGGGTGGCCTTATGTTAGCCAGTGATTGGGGGAAGCGTTTGTTGAGAGTACATACTCCTTGTATGGGGTGTCCTTGCCGTACGGCCCGTATGTCAGGATGACCGGGGCCTCGGGCACATTCTTCGGGCGGTACACATTGGCACGGACAAGCCCTTTGTTGACGCTCTTCAGCTGGATCGAGACATTCTGCTCGAAGATGTACGGGAACTTGTCCTCCACGACCGTGTGGATGTCCTTGATTGTCGTCGGCATGTTGGTGTCGGGGCAACGTGTATCACAGCTTCATGTGAGGGGCCAGGCAACTTGCAGAGATCTCGATGGCCGGTTCTAATATGAACCCTCGTTTTACTGGCGGAGCCCACATCGATCCAGCCTATTGCTCGGTAGTATTACATCCATAGATACCCAGTAGCACGGCCGGCTCCGGGAGGTGGGGTGGGTTAGGGAAGTGGAGATGGCAGCCGGCCCACACCACCACACCCGCGCCCGGCATGCCGCTCCCACCATCTCAAGCCTTCCACCACCACTCGGGCACTGGTAATGCATTGGGAGGCGGGGCATGGGGGTATCTCAAGTCCACCCCATCCCCTCCCCTGACAGCGGTATCTCATGACCTTTTCCCCGCCAATGCCCGTCCCTAGAACCCGGCATGTCCGGACCGAACCCAGAAATTGAAAGCCCAGATGGCCTAAGACACCAAGTACCGGTCCGCGGCTCTGCCGAGCTCGTCAAGAAGCCGGCACAGCTCAGCCAGCCCGGCAGACATGATGTCGGATCCCCGGTTCGATGCGAGGATCTTCCCCACGACAGCTACCGTTGAAACCGGATCCGACAGGATGACCGGGCTGTCCCGGTTGCCAAGAATAATCAGACTCGTCGGAGTCAGAAGCATCTCGTACTCGGTCGCCTTCCCCGAGTCGATGACCACCATCGCATCCCCCGGCACGGGCAGCGGGTGGCGGGGCTGAGGCCGGCTGCGAGCCAGGAGGCCGTAGCACCACAGCACCACTGCGGCATGGAGCAACGAAAAGGCAAACACGTCGCAGAGCGACCCGGGTTGGAAGTTGGCCGCGGCCTGGAGGACCCGCCCGGCGTGCCAGAGGGCCTTGCCGCAGTCGGTGCTGTCCAGCCATCGCCGGGCATACGGCGCCGGCGAGGACCACGAGTCGTGGCCGTCGAGAAGGCGGCCCGTCGACAGCTGTAGCGTTTCTGGACAGACGTAGACGTGCATGAGGACGGCTTCGCGGAGGATTTCCACCTCGAGAGGCTCGTGCCGGTCTCGACCAGCGGTGCTGCGGAGCTGCAGCAGGGAGGCCAGCTCGGCGCGCCGCGCGTTGAGGAGTGTGGGACTCCACATGCTGGACGCGCCCCGACAGGCGTCGAGCTGGTGGAGTTCCTGCACGAAAGTCCAGAGACCGCCGACAGTGGCGAGCCCGGCAAAGGTGGGATCGACCAACGTGTCGTCGTCTTCCCGCAGCAGCAGAGATCGGTCCAGCATTACATCTCGGAGACTTGGGTTGTGGTACGGCCTGTTCAGCTGGCGCAGGGCAACCACCAGCTCCCTCCACTCTCCGAAGGTTTCTGCAGCCCAGAGACGTTGCGCTGCGGGCAAGGGCGTCTCGATGTCGAGGGGCGAATACAACCCACGGCTGTTGTGCGCCAGCGACACGTGCGTGTCCATAATATAGGCCGCGTAGATGAGCCGCCTGCGTGATTGGCACTGAGCCCACGCGCGCCACGTCTCCTCCGTAAGCTCACGGCCTCGCTCGCGCAGGAGCAAATCATCGTCGTCGGTGCTCATGGAGCCGAGCAAGTGGCCGCCATTGCGGATGAGCACTGACAGACACCTTGAGCACGTCTCGGCCAAGACGCATTTCCGGCCGATGCCGCTGAAATACCCCATGTACAGCTGCATGAGGAACGCCTGGCCAATGCCGATGTCGCGGAAATTCCCGTTGTTTTCTTCCCACTGCCGTGATAGACGTGTCAGTCCAGTCGGCGTCCGTGCCACGAGGTTGACACCAAACAAGAAATGTGCTCACCCTCCGGAACGATGACTGGCGGACAACCTCCTGCAAGGCATGGCCAAACTTGTGTGCCTCGGGGGACTCTGTTCTCAACGAGCCCATGGCAATCATGGCCCCTAGCAGCTCCGGCTCCTGCTTGTCCAACTGCAGCGTGGGCACGTGCAGCATGTCGTCGACGTATGTGTTTCTCGGCTTGAGGATGTAGCGTCTCACCAGGTGGAGCAAGGTATCGGCCGAGGGTAGGCCGTTCATGATGTGCGCCGCATTCGCAGGCGACGTTACCTTCAAGATCATGTGGAGGATCCGATCTCGTGGGACCCCGTCCAGGCTCTGCTTGAACATTGCCCTTTGCGGCGATGGCCTAACATTAATGCTCTCCTGAAACTTGACCTCATGGCCCATGGCCAGGTGTCGGCTCTCGGCCTGGTCGCTCTCCGAGTTGTTGGGCTCCCAGGACCTCACCGCCGACAAGGTCTTGTACACATTGGGGCCTGTGCTGACGGTCCCGGCGGAACCGGCCGAGCTCGCCGTTCTTCGTGGCGGATTGACCGGCGTCTCGTACGGCGTAGGAATGGCATAGTCGATATCCATGTCCATGGGGCCGAACTCCATCTGCTCCAGCGCCGAGAAATCTACCGTGTCCATCCCCCATTCAACACTGAAAGGAAATAGCCCGGCGTCTTGCGGCAGCAGACCAGCAGCACTCTGCAGTCCCTCGCCGTCCATGCCCGGCATGGCTGCAGTGATGGGAGGGCCGGTCCGTGCGACGGCGGCGCTGTCCACTGCGGGAAACGGGGCGAACGAGGACGGGAAGAGATCGGCTGGCAACGCGGGTTCACCTGGCGACTCGCCATCTCCAGTGGACCGGTCAGCGGCTGCAGGCCTTGGACTTGGCTCCGTGCCTGGCTCTGGCTCGGCGCCTGGCTCGGGGCCGTGATTGTTCGTCGTCCCGGGAGATCCGTCAATCTCGCCAGCGTCATACTCGCAGACGATGCCCTTTGCGACGCATCTCTGGCAGGGTTTGGATTCGGAGCATTTCGACTTCTTCGACGCGCAAACCCTGCAGGCCTGGGTCACCCGAACGCCGTTGCGGGTGGACGACCACGGTTGGCCGCTTGAATGGATCAACTCGTGGCGTTTGAGAAGGTCCTGCCGTCCGAATGATTTGCTGCAAGTGGCGCACGAGTAGGGCCGCGACTTGGTATGCTTGCGGATGTGCCGGATGAGGTGCTCGACCCGGTTGTAGCTCTCGTGGCATTGCGAGCATGCAAAGTAGTTTGTCTGCTCGCTTGCTTGATCCTCATGTTGCCGACGACGACTCGCCGTCGAGGCTTGACTGTTGGCTCGTGGACGTTGAGGCGTAGTGCCCATGGTAGACGGACAGGAGAGATTGGCCAAGCTGCGGCTAGAAAGGGAATGCGGTTACTCGTCTTTGTCGTGGACTTGGTTCTGCATCGATGTTGGCGATGGACTGTGGACAGGGGCGGGCCGCTTCTGAAGTACACGTTCATGCACAGAAAAAAAGGGACCCCGGAGAGAAGAGCCGGATGGATCATGCGGGGAAATCAACACGCACTAATAATGACACTAATACCCCAGACTCCATTCCCATTCGGAAGATGCCAAGACCGGATGCCCAATCACCTGCGCTCCAAGGACATGCAGTTTAGGTACATTACCTAGTGTGGATAGCTCATCTTCACAGATCGCTGAACCCCCTTCGAGTGTCTCCCTGGGATCAAGTCCGTTATGTCGCGGCCGCAGCACGCCCACGCCCCTTGGCAACAGCAGGTCTCTAAGCAGGAGCAAAAAATACAAAAGGGGGGATGACCCCGGCCTCCAAAAGGTGCCCACTACTACCCGAACATGCCGTATGCCTTGTAAGTTGCCACCCCAACAACGCCAATTGTCAGGGCCACCGACGGCAGCAGATACACCAGGGCGCCGATTCCGACAGCGACGTCAAAGAAGCCCATCGCGCCGCCTTCCGGCTGTCCAGTTGGCTTCAACGGGGCGCAGGCTTTCTCGAGCAACTGCGACCCCTTGGCCTCTTCCCCCTTGTCTGGGCTTGAAACGAACTGCGGGCTGGCAATCTCAAACATGGCTCGCGTGTATCTGGTGTGACGCGAGATAGCATGTCCCCAGGGAGCCGCGGGGCCGACTGTCGTTGACCTTGTCAGTCTCTTCTCCCAGAAAACTCCAGGACAAATTGTTTAGGTGGCACACATACCGAGGTAGCTTAGCGGGACTTGGTTCACCAGAGTGATGCCGGTGCTGATGAACTGCGACAGATATTTTGCCTCGCCCAGCTTGGCAAAGACATAAAGCGTGGTAAGCTGCAGGCCTTGGTTTTCCAGGCGGTCAATCGCGTCGTCGAGGCTGGTGATGGGGCTCAGCGCTATCACACCCGGCGCCGTCTTCTCGTCCCTGATCTTCCTGCTTAGGGTCAGCGTCTTCAACACTACGAGCCAGGCTGCTCTCCAGGTGCATCAGTTCACCTACCGGTCTGCTCCAATCTTGATCACGGACACACCATTCACCTCGTACAGCTTCTGTCCGCTGCCCCCGCGTCCTGAGGGCACCTCGGGGACTGAGCCCAGCTTTTGCTTCCCCTGACCCGGCGAGCTCTTATGCCCTGCCTTACTGTTGACAAGCCCAATCTCGCCCCCCGACGGCCTGGCGAGCTCCTCGGCCAACTTGGCGGCGAAGTCATCCGCCACGAACTCGTTGACGAGCACCAAATCGACAGCTTGCGTGCTTTTGCCACCAAAGAGCAGACGTGTTCGGGCCAGCTCCCGGGCCGCAGCTGCAGTATCGGCGGTGCGGTCGACAACAGCCACGGCCATTGGATGAGGTGGGCTGGTCAGGGGTCGGAACCTGCTGTTGCCAACAACATCCTTCAACTCTCCGGTCTGGTCAACGACGAGGAACTGCGAGAGGATGGTGGCGTCTGGCGTGGTGGTCGTCACGCCTACGACTTCTGGGTCGTGTATCTGTGCGAGGAACTTGCGGAGGAGGGCGGGCGACGCTTGTAGGTTGTTCTCGAGCTGGTGAGGAGAATCTTGGTCAGCCATGCGAGTTCTTATCCACAGAGATGGGGCTCAACCCGTGTCAAAATACACACCTTGATCAGACAACAACTTCCAGCTGCTGTGGCACCCGCCAGCGCGGACAGAACACTGTGGAAGAGGTTGTAATCGCGGCCAGAGATGTAGACCAGAGGCGCGCAGATCCTCCTCTGCTCATTGTCCTTGCCCCATTTTATCCGATACTCGCACTCCAATTCCTCCTTGAGGTTCAAGGAATCGTAGTGGTGTCGGATTTCCAGCAGCGTCACCGCAAGGACATGTTGCGCCTCGGCCTGGGAGATGTTGTCATCTGTCGACAAGGCTTGTGTGACGTCGCCCGCGTTCTGGGTCAGGAGGCGATGGAGGGACAAGAGCTGCTTCTTTCTGTGCCAAAGGTCTCTCAGCCGGTTCTCGGTGGCCGTGGCTTGCACCTGAGCCACAATGATAGCGAGGCTGGGCGTTGAGGTCGTCATGGTCTGTCTCACTGATGTGTTTCTGTCCGCTGCAGATGAGAAAGCCGAGTTGGCTTTAATGCAACATGAGGGCCCCAAGCGAGTCCCGTCGCTGTGGAAAGCCTGTCGTGGCTAGAGCATTCCGACTCTGGTGTCAACCTGGCCGCCGCGATCCGAGCACCCCAGCCAAGCCAACACTCCACATCCTGGACCCCTTCCCCTCGGGAAGGGAAGCCGAAGCGTGCGGAAAGCTGATGCTGGCGGCTGCATTGGTTAGTCTCCTCCACCTTCCCGGCCCTCCATCAGCTGGCAGCCAGAACGGGAGCACGCTCAATGCCCACATCTTCCCGCCCGTGAGCGTTTAGTCCCGAGGAAGCCAACATTTGTCGTTCGAGATCTCGCTATCTTGTAAAGCCAAACCTGACTTCTTGCTTGATCCCAAAGCCACCACCGACCAACTCACTTCACCATGTCCGTCACAACCACAACGGCACCCACCAACCTCGCAAGAGAGGCGACGCGCGAGCGCTGGGCGCGCAGAACCCTTGACACGGAGACAAACGATGCGGCCGATGAGTCCATCGGCGAGTTTATGACGGCCAACAACGGCGTCACCGGCCGGGAGCCCGATACGAACCCCCCTGACTGGCCGACGGCCCACCGCCGCGTGCCCGCGCATCGCCCGCCGCATGTCCATGAGAACTGGACCGACATTTCTGGGCCTGCGCCCCTTCGAGTCTTTCTTTGGACAATGTTCAACGGTTGTGAGCTCTTGCAGGTGCGTAGTTACTTTTCCCGTTACCCCCTTTCGGGCATGCAGGGGCTGACATGTCCAGTGGGTCTATCAATATCCCACACTTTTTGGGCTGCACAACCGTGGATACTTCATGTACAAGATTGCTGGAGAGTGGTAAAATATGCAAGACACCTACCGTAGCTAGCTGGCCGGCGGCTGTATTCTCCAATGTTCAAGCATTTGCGTTTCCTGGCAGTAGACAGCTCGCGCAGTCCGGTGATGATTCGACACTAAGCCCAACCGTGAATCCATCTGCATGATCTTTGCCCTGTCTCGTCTTTTCGGAGGCCACCTCACCCCGCAACAAACTCACGGGGGTCCCGCCACAACCTGGGGACGAGCAGTTCAGAGATGGTGTTCGGACAGGGATTCTCGCGGTTTGGGGTCCCGGTCCACAGCTGCCCGGCCCCACCCTCGCCCCCGGCCGGTAAGGTGGAGATCAGGAGCCGCCGTCTTGGTGCGCGCGGGGAACCGACTGCCGGCAAACGGGTGTTGCAGTCTTGCCAGAACATGGGGTCAGCGGGTAATGTGAGTAAGGTACGTACCGTGTACTTCACCTCTGATGCTGGCGCTGTCCAAAGTAACAGTCCACCGCTGAGGGGCTGTGACTACTAGAAGGTGGTTTGCGACGGAAGTGCCCAACTGTTTTTGGACTGTGAGGTGAAGTTCAGAACACAGGATCGCATCATCATGGCCAGTAGGTTGAACTCAACGTCTTCAGTAGGGTCAAACTTGACTGACATGGAACAGGTCTCCCTCCAGTACACTTTCTCTCCCATGGCACGACAATGCTGTTGGGGGAAGACTCGCGAGTCAGGGACTACTGGAACAAGATTGGCCGAGACGCAACCGAGCATGGCGTCAAGGGCGTTATCATAATGGCAAGTATGCACCGAGATCTGCTGTCCACGAACACGGACAATTTCCAATCAGGAGTTCAACTGACTGGGTGTACATTAGGGGGCTCATTGGTGGGTCGATGGCGGTGACAAGGTCAAGATCGCCATGAATCCCAACCCGGATGTCATGCCCGTTGCAAACATTCTGCCCGAGCTCTGGAGCAAGTACAAGCCCAACACCGACCTGGAGACCGGCCAACGCTGTCTCGAGATGCTCCAAGACGCCGGGTTTGAAGTCGAGGAAGACGACAAGCAGGGGTGGATGATTGACGTTCTGCCTGTGATGGTCGCCATGTTTCCGGACGGCTGCCCACCAACGACCGTCATCTCCCTAAACTCGCGGTTCGACCCCTTCCAGCACGCCCGCATGGGCGCCGTGCTCCGACCGCTCCGCGCGGAGGGCTACCTGTTCATCGGCTCGGGCGGCGGCGTGCATAACCTGTATCGCACCGAGTGGAAGTACATGCTCAAGTACAAGGACAACTTTGCCATGGAGAAGCCGCCGGACTACGAGAACATGGAGTTCCGCACCGCGCTGGAGGACGTCATTGTCAAGAATGGCGGCGGGCCGGGACTGCGCAGGGGCCTGGCCCGCTTGATGAAGCATCCGTACTTCCGAGACGCGCACGGGAGTGACGAGCACTACATCCCCGCGTTGTTTGTGGCTGGCGCGATCGGTGAGCCAGAGGATGTCGGCGCCCCGGGTGTTCTCGGCGCCGAGTGTTGGGAGCTGGTGAGTCGACTTCCCCTTCTTCCTTTCAGCGATCCCTTTGGATCACATGCACACCCGTCTTCAAGTACTGACTCCCTCAAAGCGAAATCAAGGCGAGACGCAGTTCACAATTGGAAAATGGCCAAAAGGGGTCATCTATTCCGGTTGGGGGAAGGAGACGGCAGCAAAGGCGTGAAACCTCAGTTCGGTAGTCTACAACAATCAGCGATACGCCATGGAAATAAAATCGAAACTCAATCCTTATCCTTGGCCCGTTCTCGTGCGTGAATCTTGGTGAAGAAGACAACCCCGAGTCCTCGGCAAGTGGATTCCGGCCCCGGGTTTCTGTTACAAAAGTGCAGCCGATTGGCGATGTATTTGTAGCTAGGGGACACCCATAAACTTCTCCAGCTCTTTTATTACGGATTTGTATGCTTCTCTCTTGAGAGTTTCCCGTCCACTTTTTCAGTCACCACTCGGTACCCTTACAATGGCACGCGTCTTGATCCTAGGTCTGGGCAGCATCGGCATTGTCTACTCCCGGATCCTAAACAAGGCCGGGGTAGACCTTGTCTGTGTCTGTAGATCAAACTACGAAGCAGTACAGAGTTCCGGGTTCACAGTTCGGTCCTCCGTTTTTGGGAACCACACGTTCCATCCCAGGATCGCACGGACAGTTGCAGAGGCTGCGGCCATCGACGACATACCTTTCGACTTCGTTCTTGTTTGCACCAAGTCATTCCCCGGGTCGCAGCACGCCACTGTCGAGGCACTGGCGCCGGTCCTCCATTCCTCGTCAACGACGATTGTCCTCCTCCAAAACGGTCTGGGCATCGAGTCCGACTACCGCACGCGGTACCCTGCCAACCCCATCATCTCAGGTGTGGTTTACATGCCCACGACCAAGGTCTCGCCCAGCGAGGTAGTGCATACCGAGGGGGAGAAGCTGTTCATCGGTTCCTACCCGGCGTCCCAGCAAGCGGACACCCAACAGTTTGCGGACATACTCTCCCGGGGAGGGGCGACAGTCAACGTTGAGGACGATGTGCAGGTTGAGAGATGGAAGAAGATTGTTGCAAACGGCTGCTGGAATCCGATATGCGCCCTGTCGGCATGCAGAGACGTCGCATTCCTGGCTGTATCGCCGTTCGCGCTGGGTTTTGTGCGCTCCGTGATGGGAGAGATTTGCGCCGTGGCTGCTGCGGTCGGGTACGGGGACGTGATCAACAGCGAGGTCGTGGACTTCCAGATGACCCGTTCTGCTGCGCGGCCATTTCCTGGCGTGCAGCCCAGCATGATGTCTGACATGAAGGCTGGGGCAAGGATGGAGGTTGAAGCGGTTGTGGGCAGCATCGTGAGGATTGCTCGGGAAAAGTACCTCGAAGTTCCCAGGCTAGAGACCCTTTATCTTTTGCTCTCGGGTTTAGATTCCTCGTTGCAGTCTAGGTAGATAGCCAAGCACGTTGTGTCTACTTGCGAAGGGAAAATACACGTCTTGTTCACACAAGCTTCTGTCATGTTTACCACCCTGCTGCAGACTCGACGGATTCAGCGAAGGGGCTCTGGTTTCCAAAAATTCGGTCAATCTCCCACAACTGGAGCACGCCAAGTTCTTCACTCACACGTGGTCAGTAGCTCCCTGAGACGTCTCGCATTTAGCTGCTGACGGGTATCCCATGGACCAGTAACCGCCGCCCTGAATAGACGGAAGAAGACTTGGAATCGTGGAACCAAGAGTTCTGTGTTCCTGTGGTTGCCATGATGGTGTACTTTGGCCAAGGGGCAATGACAGGGTTAATAGTATCAATCCATGCTAGTTCTATAACTTCTATTGCTTTTTGCTATGTTCCGGCCAGTTCGTTCCACCTGTCCCAGCAGACAACATTCTTTCCCATTTAAACCAGTTATTGATCCACGATGAAGCCATCCTTGTGTGGCCGCATCGTCATCGGCTGCACCAAGGCGGGCCGGATCTCCGTGGCATTCTCCAGCACTGCCACGCCCAACCCCGGAGTCGACGGGATATCCACAAACCCATCGTGCACCTCGGGCACATAGTCCACGACGTCGGAGCCGAGATGCTGTGCCGTCGAGTGGAACACGCCCGCCTCAAACCCGGTCGCGTACTCCTGAACCGTAAAGTTGGGGATCGCCGCGGCCAGCTGTAGGCATGCGGCCAGGCCGATCGGGGAGAGGGGGTTGTGCGGCACGACCTGCACGTTGTGCGCCTCTGCGATGGCTGCCACCTTCTTTGCGCCCGTGATGCCACCACAAAGAGCCAGGTCTACGCGGGCGAACTCGACCCCGTCGCGGGCCAGGAGCGACTGGAACTCGTAGATGGTGCTGAAGCGCTCGCCCGTCGCGACGGGGACCGAGATCCGGCTTGCCACGCGCGCCATGGCGTCGTTGCTCTCGGGACGGATGGGATCCTCCACAAAGAGCGGGTGCGTGTGGGCGATGGCGTTGCAAAATGTCACGGCCTCGGCAGGCGTGAGGCGGCGGTGCAGCTCGACGAGAAGGTCCACCTCGTCACCGACCACGGCACGCATCTTCTCGACGTTCTGGATGGCATCCCGCATCTTCTTGATGTGCGTCTTGAAGTAGACCTGGTCGACGCCCTCGTCGAGGAAGGGGTTGATGTGGCCAAAGGCCGTGAAGCCAGCGTCCTTTTTGCGCTTGCACTCCTCGAGCACCTTGTCGATGGTCTTCTCGTAAATGTGGCAGTAGACGCGGGCTTTGGTGCGGCACGCGCCGCCCAGCAGCTCGTAGATCGGAACGCCCAGCGCGCGGGCCTTGATGTCCCAGAGCGCGATGTCGATGGCCGAGATGGCGGCGTTGATGGCCGTGCCCTGGAAGTAGCTGAAACGGTGCATGACGTTCCAGTGGTGCTCGATTGGGAATGCATCTTTCCCAACCAAGTACTCGGCAAACCGCTCGATGGCGGTCCCGGCTGCTTGGATGTGGCCCCAGATGCCGGCTTCGCCATAGCCCACGATTCCAGTCTCGGTCTCGATGCGGACGAACATGAACTGTCCAACGTGCAAAGGCACAACTGACTTGATGAGATGTTGGGAAGCCATTGCAGAAAGAGGTCGGACTCGGTGTTGGCTGGAGACGTTGTGGCAAACGGAGGTGGCTTGAGAGGTTGGCACAGCTCTGTGGTAGAATGGATATGGCTAAGGTACACAACTGATGATGCCACCCCAAACCAGTACCGCAGATGTATGCGGGCAAATAGGTTCATGGGCGAGGGCAGCTGGCCGAGTTCGGCAGCGTTTCAAGTCCGACAACCGCTGTTGCCGGCTGCCGAGCCCGGGATGCGATCTCCACCAAGCCGGGCGCCGGGACCCCCGAACCGGCTCTTCTTGATCCACTCTTCGGCTCTGTGCCACATCACTGTCGGGCAGCGATCTTTGGGTATTGGCGCCCCTGGATCCCGTGCGGACTCCGCACAATTCCGGGCGGCTTGCGTCTTGTGATGTTGCTTCGGAGAACACCAAGCTCCCTAACGGTTATCTGTTTCCACAATACACGAGCGAAGATTGGTCGTATTTATTGATGCCCCAGGGTTAGTGGCCGGGATTGTCCATCAATGGCCAGAACTTTTTTTCCAAGGACTCCTCGGTCTCAAATCTTCACGGACATAAACGACATGTACGGTCTGCCTTCTGTTGAGGCGGTTGCACCTCGCAATGGCGATCAGACCTTGACCGTTGGCATCGTGGGAGCTGGCATTAGCGGATTGACCGCAGCTATTGCTCTTGCAGAATCTGGACACGATGTAGAAGCAAGTGCCCTTCCCTCTGGCCCCGTATTGAACAAGGCACGGACTTGAGCGGCTCCTCTGACACACTCTAGATCTTTGAAAAGTCATCTTTCATGAAGGAAGCCGGCGCCGCGATTACGGCACCGCCCAACTTCAGCCGCATCTTGCGCTTTTATGGCTTTGACTTTACAAAGTCCCGAGCCACGGATGCGGGCGACGTAGGTAACATGGATCCCGGGAAACGACGCATTCTCCGCCAGACCCCTCACGGTCTAATGGCTTCTAGATTCTGTACTACCACAACAAGAGCGGGCAACCCACTGGCGTTGTCCCAGTTGATGATTATGAAGAGAGATTCAACGCCCCTTGGTACTACTTCCACCGCGTTGATCTGCACAATCAACTTCAGGAGATGGCTTTGAGTAACCCACAGGCCGGCTCTCACAAGAAACAAACAACCATTCGACTGCGTACGACAGTGACGGGCATCGAGCTCGACGGTACAATTACTCTCCAGGACGGGACCGTCATCAAGAAGGATCTTGTTGTTGTTGCTGACGGCATCCGGGTAAGCAAAGAAAAGTTGGCATTTGGTATCCCAGGCTAATTGGTCATGCTTCACAGTCCACATTCACTTCCAAGATCGTTGGAGAAGACGTCAAGTCAGAGCACTTCATGTCCATGTTGAGATTCTTGGTCCCATCGGAAAAGCTCCTCAACAACCCGGTGACGAAGGAGGTTTTTAAAGAAGGTTTCACAAAGCTGCGCATTGTTCTCGGTCAGAACAAGAGCATGGCCATGTATGGCTGCAGACAGTGAGTGTCCTGACCCAAAATTCGTCTTTGTCCTCAGTCTCACGATCGGACCCCAGTGGCGAGCTTCAAAATATTGGCGTCTTGTTTGACCCTGCTCTATTAACAGACCACAATGGCGGTAAGATGAGCCCTCGTCTGCTGGGAAAGTTGAGGACGCTGATAAATCGAAATAAAAGGGACAAAAGAGGCATCTGATCTGATCACCGCAGTCACTGAGGACTTTGATCCTGCATTTCGGGAGATGTGCATGTCAGTGCCCGGCCTTGTGCCTCTGATAGTCTCCGGACTCGAGCTGACATAGCTGCAAACAGCGGGGCTGACGGCATCGGTTGTTGGAACCTGTACAAGCGTGCTCCCCTGCCGAGATTTGCGAGGGGCAAGGTGGTGGTCATAGGCGACGCGGCCCATCCCATGGCGCCAGGTAAGCTGGACACACGACTCTTTTCGGGCATCAAACTGACAACAACAAGTACGTTCGCAGGGGGCCTCGATGGCGGTGGAAGACGCTGGGGCCCTTGGCATACTGCTGTCCCATGTGGCATCGGCATCCGAGGTGGAAGAACGTCTTGCGTTGTACAACCGGCTGCGAGTCAAGCGAGTGGCCGGGGTACAGATCATCTCGACGATGCACCAGTGGGATCCTTCCAAGCTCTCAAACGAGGAGGCATCGCATTTTGATGGGAAGTGTCCGGGTAAGTCAGCACCAGTTCTGCTCAACTCAAGGGAGAGACGCTAACACGCTCGATTCCGTAAACAAGTGACGCCAGCGGATCTTGACCAATTCATTCTGGCCAACAACGTGATTGAAGACGCGTGGGCACTTTTGAACCAGTCAAAGAACGTGCGATAAGAGCCCGTGGCGAATTGACGGGAGACTCAACACCCAAAGCGGTGCTTAATACACTGAGCGGGTGGACTATGGTGAGCCTGAGAAACGTTTAACTTTACCTTATCCGGGCGAGACATTTCTCCCATACTTGAAGCTACAAGCCTAGAAAAACCGACTGGATCCGGAATCCTCGCATGTATCCCCATCACATCCCTTGCCCTGTTCAATTTGCTCTCGCGCATTCTCTCTCTCTGTCCATCTCCACCGTCCTTTCTGGTGTCACTTCTAGGGCTTGCTTGCTTCTCTCGCCTGAATATATTTGGAACGTCACAAATCGCGATGTGTCTACGGAGAAGAGCGATGATGTCTTGGAGTCTGGACGCTTGTGGGCCACAATGGTCAATGGACAAATCACAGAACAAGGCGCATGTGAGTGGGCCTTCATGCAAGGACTTTCGGTGGCCCCACAATGGTCGGGAGCAGCCAAGAACGGTTCACGCTCCGAAGCCCAAACGGAAAGTTCCTCGGCCAGCCATTTGACGTTGGCTAGCTCAGCCTCCATCCACACCACAGCACACCATGGGATCGGGCCCAGATCCGTCCGGCTGCGGCGTGGACTCACGTCACACCTCGGCAACTTCCACCCGTCGAGACATCGAAATACTCGGCATGGAAACGGCCTTTCTCCTCTCGCCGACTGGATGAATTTCAATCACTAATTATGCTCTCAACCGTTTCCACGATGGGTCCATCCAAGCCAAGCATGCAGGAACTGTACGCGGGCCCGGCCGACTGGGAGGCCCAGCGGGAGACCATCACGCGCTTGTATCTGCATGAGAAGCGATCCCTCCAAGAGGTGATGGAACTCATGGCCCTGGACCACTGCTTCTTTGCAACGTGCGATCCCCGCTCAGGACAGGATCAAAGCGCAACAGGTTCATGCTAACAGGACCCAGAGTCAAAATGTACAGAACCCGGATCAGGAAATGGGGCATTGACAAGAACAACAAGGCCGCCGAGGTGGCCCACATGCTCAGGCTCAAGAAGCAGCGCGACGTCCTGGGCAAGAAGTCATCCTTTTTCATTCGAAACCGGCCAGTCGATTGGTAGGTTGTTGTCAGCAGTAGCCCTGACCACCTGGGTCCTTTACTGACCAAGGTTGAATGCGTCAGGGACGACATTGAGCGATATCTCGCCCGTACCCCCGAGTTTTGGACAAAACACAGCTGTGAGTCTCTCAATTTGAACAAGAGCTCCCTCGAGATCACCTGCAAGACGCCGCCTCCGGGGTCGCCACGCACGAGGTCTCCGTCAGTGCCGCCGAAGCTCGATGCGGCCCAGGAACTCCATGTCCACGAGGAGATCCTGCGCTTCTTCCGAGACTACACCGAAGGTTCCTTTGAGCAAAAGCTGTGGCAGCTCTCGCCCACTCACAAGCGCTACTTTGGCCGGGGTGGCGCTGATTCCAGTGCCCGGCTCAACGCCTGGTACGACAAGGTGCGCAACGTGTCGGACTGGCCCGGCCGCGACGCCGACGCCGTCCGGTTCGTGAACTACCTCCTGGATGATCTCCCGCAGTTCATCAAGGACCAAGACTTTACCGTCTTCCCCGCGCTCATGCGGTGTTGCTTTTACTTGTCGGCGCGCAGGCCGGAGCTGGGCCGGGCCGTGGTGCAGTTCGTGGCGAGGTTATGTGGCGTCATACTGGGCGAGAAGCATCCGATGAGCCTGGCCTGGTCGCGCATCAGGTCTCTCCCGCTGTCTGAGTACCTACTTGTCTTGCAGGGGACGGCCAAGATACGACTGGATCACCTCGAGTCACGGCAAACAGAAAACGTGCAGGACGAAAACACCATCAACGCGCTGCGCGAGTACCTGCTGGTGCTCAGACTTCGAGGCTCCGCTGCAGCAGATGAGCTCGATCGCGTCACATGCCGGGCCAGGGAGCAGGTAGTGTCTCAAAGCAGCGACGGGCTCTCAACCTCGCATTGCAGGCTTCTCCTCGGGACGGCCAGTTCCTACATCACCTGCCGCCGCTTCGACGAGGCAGAGAAGGTGTTGGACCAGGTCGGCGCCCATCTGCCGACGTCATCAACCGAAAGCGTCCACTCGCAACGCATCCTCCCGACCTACCTGTTCATCATGGGCTTCCTGCGCTACGTCACCGGGCGGATGGACGAGGCCGTCAACTACTTCTTGCAGACCTACTACGCACTCGAGAAGGCGCGAGGACCCAACAGCTCGGCGGTGGCCGATATCCTGCTCGCGATGGTCGACTTTCCCGGGCTCTTGCAGAACCCCGACGACGTCAAGCACTGGCGGCAGAAGTTTGCGGAGGTGCAGGCCGAGATACTGTCCAAGGCGCAACGGGG
>Ga0247823_10001941_pt1 | contig 17089 bp, 9 predicted proteins | sample 13C_PalmiticAcid_2_FD_192426 | JGI IMG/M metagenome (GOLD analysis project Ga0247823, IMG submission 192426) | Soil microbial communities from agricultural site in Penn Yan, New York, United States - 13C_PalmiticAcid_Day30 | ecosystem: Environmental > Terrestrial > Soil > Agricultural land...
GTGTCGGAGAAGCGGTCGCCGATGTAGCTGAAGGTCGAATAGAGCGAGACCTTGCTGCTCTCGCCGAATTCGATGTCGTACGACGGTGTCACGCGCCACTGCCACTTCGGCTGGCGTTGCACGCGGTTGCCGCTGAGGTCGATCGTCCCGCCGCCCGCGAAGAAATCGCGGTATTTCGCATCGAGCCATGTGCCCGAAAAAGCGATGGCGAAATTGTCGATCGGACGCAGCTGTCCTTCGAGCTCGATCCCCGTGCTGCGCGCGCCGCCAATGTCGGCAACCGGCGCGCCATTCTGGATGACCGTCGTCACCAGCCCCTTGAACTTGGTATGGAACAGCGTGGCATAGAGCGACACAAGGTCGGTGCGCAGCTTCACCCCGCCTTCGAAATTGTCGACGCGCGGCGACACAAAGACCCCGTCGCGCAGATTGTCGAAGAAGGGGTTGGTGTTGCCGCGATTGTAACGGGCATAGACGCCGACCGACGACGAGACATCATAGTTGATGCCTGCGGTCCACGACCAGGCGCCCTTCTTGTACGCGATGTTGCGGAAGGTGCCGTTCAGCACCGCGGTGCCGTTGTTGTAGAGCGTGTTCGGATTGCCGTCGGTATCGACCCCGAAATTGTTATTTTCCAGCGTCCCTGTCGCCTTGTAATTCTGGTAACGGAGACCGGCGTCAAAGCGCAGTTCGGGCGTAATCTGGAACTCGTCGACCGCATAAAAGGCGTATTCGCGGCCGTCATAGGCGGCGTTGACGTTGAAGAAGCTGCCCTGGGTAAAGCCATTGTTCGTCGCAACCTGGCCGTTCGCGAGGACGAGATTCAGCACGCGCGCATTATTTTCTGCGGTCAGCAGCCGGACGTTACCGAGGCTCCATTGGTCGTTCGATGAAAAGTCCGAATAATAGGCGCCGACGGTGAACTTGTTGTTCCCGCTTTCCCATTCGACCGCGAGGTCGTTGGTAAAATCCTCGATCTGCTTGCGGACGATCCAGGTTCCGGCGCGGATCACCTGCTGGGTCCCGGCCACCGCCTGCCCGCCGTTGACATAGGTCAGGCTGCCAATCGTGCTCCCGAGCGATGCGGCATAGGCGTTGGCGGTCGTCGCCGTGCCGGCGGGGACGAGGCCGGTCGTGTCGGCATCGCCCTTGAGGTAGCTGGCGCGGTAACGCAGGCTGAGCCCGTCGCCGATCTCGTAATCGATATTGGTGCCGAGGTTGATCAGCTTCGCGCCGCGACCGTCGGCAAGGTCGGCACGCGTCCCATCGGGCAGCGTGCTGCGCCGTGTTTCGGGACCCGCGAGCACACCGGTGCCGGGATCGATATTGCCGAACTGGCGAACCTTGTTGCCGTCGCGGATCACTGGGATCGGCAGCAGCCACTGGCCGCGATCGTTGAGGTAGCGCGCGAAGACAAGGACCGAGCCCTTGCCGAAATCGTGACGGATATTGGCGGTAATCTGGCCACCCTTTTCGGCGGTGAAGCGCGGATCGCGAATGCCATTGCCTTGCGAATAATAGCCGCCGACCATGAAGCTGGTGTTCTCGCCGAGCGGGCCCGACAGCAACGCGTCGCCGCGCAGGTCTCCATAGTCGGTGACGCTGGCCTTCACGAGGCCTTCGAAATCGCGCCCGCCTTCCTTCTGGACGAAGTTGACCGTCAGGCCCGGCTGGCCGTTGCCGAACAGCGCGCCGGTGCCGCCGCGCACGGCCTCGACGCGGTCGATCGTCTCGTCGATGCGGATCAGCTGGGTGTTCTCGAGGAAGGACAAGGTCGGCGGGGAAAAGAAGGGCACGCCCTGCACCGTCAGCGTGACGAATTCGGCGTCGCCGCCCGAGGGATAGCCGCGCACGAAGATGTTGGCGCCATTCTGGCCGCCCGAGCTTTCGGCCGACACCCCCGGGATGACCTTGAACAGGTCGGCGGTGCTATTCGGCGCGGCGCGATCGATCGCGTCCGAATTGATGCTGGTGATCGCGAACGCCGCGTCCTGGCGGTTGATCCCGCCGCCGGCGGTGCCGGTGACGACGATTTCCTCGTTCGCCGCCGCATCGTCGGCCGGGGGCGCTTCCTGGGCTTGGGCGGTCATCGGCAGCGCGAAGAGCGCGATCGACGACAGCAGATAGGTCCGCTTCAACATGAGATTTCCTCCACTTTTCCTGGTCTGGTTGAAAGGCGCGCCCCCGGTGCCGATTCCCGTTCTGACGACAGGATCTGGCCGACCGAAAGATCGCCGATGGCGGGGACGTGCAGGTCGGCATCGGGCAGCGCCTCTTCTGACCCGATGCCAATGGCCACCATGCCCGCCGCATGGATGGCAGTTATTCCGGCCCGCGCATCCTCGATACCGATGCAATGCCCGGGGGCGAGGCCCATGCCGGCGGCACAGGCGAGAAAGATGTCGGGCGCGGGCTTTGCGTGTGCGACCGCGCCGGCGTCGGCGATGAAATCGAACGCGTCGGATATGCCAAGCAGGCGAACGACGGTGCCCGCGTTGCGGCTGGCCGACGCCAGCCCGATTTTCAGCCCGGCGGCGCGCAAGTCCGCGAACAATCTGGTGACCCCAGGGAACAGGTTCGCGGGCGAATAGTCGGCGAGCCGCTCGACATAGGCGGCATTCTTCTCGGCGAGCATCGCATCGAAGGTCGCCGCGTCGACATCGGTGCCCGCACCGGCGAGGATCAGCCGCAGCGACGCCGCGCGGTCGACGCCCTTCAGCCGGTGATTGGCTTCGCGGTCGAAGGGCAGGCCGTGCCGGTCGGCGAGCGCCTGCCACGCGAGATAATGATCCTCGGCGGTGTCGGTGAGCACGCCGTCGAGGTCGAAGATGACGCCCTTTACCGATGGGCGCGGCATCACCGCCGCGTCGGCGCCGATGCGCAGCGGCCGGCCATGGTCGACGATGTCGACCGGATCGCCCGACAGGAGTCCATAGGTGCAGCCCGCCTGATCGACACGCAGTTCGATCACGCTGCCCCGCCAGCAAAGGCGGAAGCGGTAGCCGGTCCATTCGGGCGGAATGGCAGGGTTGAACGATGGCACCGCGCCATCGAGTGCCAGCCCGCCCCAGCCCTGCGCCAGCACCAGCCAGCTTCCCGCGAGTGCCGCCATATGGAGGCCGTGCGACGTGTTGCCGTGCCGGTCCTCCAGATCGACGAACGCGCATTCGCGGTGATAGTCGATCGCCTTTTCGGCCTGCCCCAGCCGCGCCGCCATCGTCGCGAAGGCGACCGACGACAGCGTCGAATCATGCGCCGTCACCTGCTCATAATAAGCGAAATTCCGCTCCTGCAGCGCGCGCGGCATCGGCGTCAGGTCCATTGCCATCGCCTGCACGACATTGCCCTGCTTGGCTATCTGGTGGCGGAACAGGATCATCGGATGGAGGCCCATCAGCAGCGGCCCGCGCTCGCCGAGTGGTTTCAGGCCGGGCAGCCGCGGGCGGCCCAGAAAGGCGTCATCCTGCGGATTGACCCCCGCCGCGACGTCGACCGGCAGCCACATCGCGTCCGCCGCCTTCCGCCAGTCCGCAATCTCAGCCGCTTCGAGACCGAGTTTCTCGGCGAGCGCCGAATAATCCGCTGCCGCTTCGCCGCGCAGCCAGTCGGCGGTGTCGGCGGCAAAGGCGAGATGATGTTTGGCGATCGCGTTGGTGTAGAAATCATTGTCGACCAGCGCCGAATATTCGTCGGGGCCGGTGACGCCATGGATGCAGAAGGCGCCGCCGCGCCGGTCGTCGAAGGCGCCGATTTCCAGCCACATGCGCGCTGTCTCGAACAGCATCTCGGCACAGTGCGCACGAAACGCCTGATCGCCCGTCGCCGCGACATAGAGCTGGACGCCGTGCGCGATGTCGCCGTTGATATGATATTGCGCCGACCCCGTCGGATAATGCGACGAGCACTCGGCGCCCGCGATCGTCCGCCACGGATACAGCGCGCCGCGCTTATGGCCCATCGCCGCGGCGTGTGCGCGCGCCTGATCGAGTTTCCCGGCGCGATAGGCGAGCAGGTTGCGCGCCTTTTCGGGCGCCTGCAGCGCGAGGACGGGAAGCATGAACGCCTCCGCATCCCAGAAATAATGCCCCTCATAGCCCTCGCCCGACAGCCCCTTGGCGGCGATGCTGTGCGAGGCGCTGCGGCTCGCCGACTGGTGCAGCTGGAACAGGTTGAACCGCAGCGCCTGCGTGAGCGGCTCATCGCCGTCGATACCGAAGGCGACGCGGTCCCACAGCTGCTCGACCGCCGTGCGCTGTCCATCGGCGATGGCGTCGAAGGGCTGCATCGGCTGGTCGAGGGTGGCGGGACCACCGCGCGCGCAAGCCAGGGCAACGACGCGATCGATACCGAGCGCCTCGCCCGCATCGAGGTGACGGCGCACGATATGCCCGGCGTGAACCGTCGCGACTTGCGTGCCGGGGCTGGCAACATGCTGGCGATAGGCGAGCTCGACGACATCCTGGCCGAAGCGGGTGACGTCGGGGGTGTCGCCGGGCAGCACCGGCAACACCGCCCAGCTCGATTGCAGGCGGCCCGAGATGCGCGGATCGTCGGCGTCAGCGGCGCCATCGCTCTCGGCTTCCGTGCCGTAGGTCAGCCAGGCCTGGACGCTCGCCGAAAAATCGACCGGCGTGATCGCGATCCGCGACGCGACGCACGCCGCGCCGCCCAGCGGCACAATGCGCCGCACCTCGATGTCGAGCAGCCTGCCGCTCTCCAGCCGCCAGCGCGAGCGGCGAAGCAGTTGGCCGCTTTGCAGGTCAAGCTCACTGCGGTTTTCGACCAGTTCGGTCTGCGCGAAATCGATTGGTGTTCCGTCGATATGCAGCCGCAGCAGGACCGGGCTCGGGCATTTGATGCGCGTATCGGTCGCGGTCGCGTAACCCGGAAAGCTCTCATGATAGCTGATCGGCCGCGTGACGAAAGCATCGGGCAAATAGCAGGCGGGCGCCGCCGCCAGTTCGTCGGCGGCACCTTCGACCCCGACCAGCCCGTTGGCGAGCGCGAAAAGCGCGCGCGCCTGATCGCCGGTCGCCGACGCGCCGTGACGGACGAGCCGCATCGAATCCGGACCTGTTTCGGTTATTGCCACCGTCATCCTCACCCACGGCGCGCATGCTCGGGCTGCGCGCTCTCGGATCGTGGTTTCCCGCAAAATGGTATCGATGTCAAGGTATCGATACCATTTTGCGATTCACATCGCGCTACGCGGCACTTTCGTCAACTTCCGCTAACTGTCGCGGATGATCAACGTGACAGGCATGGCGCGCGACGCGACCGCTTTTCCGGCCACCTTGTCGAGCACCTTTTGCGCAAGCAGCTCGCCCCCGATGCCCCAATCCTGCCGGATGCTCGTCAGCCGGGGCGAAAAGAGCGCCGCGCCGGGCGAGTCGTCGAAGCCGACAACCGACACATCGTCGGGCACCTTGTACCCGCGCGCCTGCAGCGCCTCGATCGCACCCATCGCGATCGCATCGCTGGCGGCAAAAATGCCGTCGAAGCCGAGGCTTTCTCCATCGAGCAGCGGCGCCACCGCTTCGCGCCCCGCCGCGACGGTGAAGGTGCAGGCAATATTGCCGGCAATCGCCGCACCCGATCCTGCGAGCCCCGCCTCGAAGCCGATCAACCGGTCCTCAGCCTCGCCGTGCCCGGCATCGCCAAGGAACAGGAGCCGGCGCCGGCCGCACCCGAGAAGATATTCGGCAGCGAGCCGTCCGCCTTCGTTATTGTCGCTGCCGACAACGATCCGTTCGGGCGGGCCATGTTCGGCGCCCCAGACCACATAAGGAAGCCCGGTCGCCTCGATCACCGCAGCGGCATCGTCGTGCACCCCCTGCCCCAACAGGATCACGCCGTCGGCCGAGGGCGGCGCTTCGGAGAAGAGGTCGATGGTGGTCAGCACCATATTCTGCCCCGCCGCGGTCAGCTCCTGCAAGATCCCGCCGAGCAGCAGCAACGGATAAGGCTCGCTCATCAGGCGCTCGTGCGACGGCGTCATTTCGATAACCACCGCGATCGTCCGCGTGCGCTGTTGTCGCAGGTTGCGCGCCGACACGTTGAGCCGATAGCCCATACGTTCGGCGGTTTCGCGGATCAGTGTCCGGGTGCTTTCCTTGACGGTCGACTGATTCGACAGCGCACGCGACACGGTGATCTTTGCAATGCCAAGCTCGTTCGCGATATCCGCCATCGTCGGGCGCGCGCCGCCGCCGCCATTGGAACCGGAGCCATTTTCCATGTCCGCCCCTTACCGTGCGGCGTCCCGGTTTCACAAGCGGCTAAGCACATCAGTTGGTCCAATAGATATAGTCCTGCCCATCTTTCCACGGCGCGTTGAGCGGCACGTCGATCCGCACCGGCCCTTCGACCAACCCGGGCCAGATCGGCTTTGCCATACCCTTGTCCTGCGCCTCGATCATCGCGCGGAGCGCCGCGACACGCTGCGGATCGCGCGCGGCGAGGTCGTGGCGCTCGGTCGGATCGGCGGCGAGATTGTAGAGCCGCGCCTTTTCGGGGCGCTTCGTCACCTGCAGCTTCCAGTCGCCCGCGCGCACCGCACGATAATCGCCCGAGCGCCAGAACAGCGCCGGCCGCTTGGCGGGACCGGCGAGGATATTCTCGCTGTCGATCCGCCGGTCGGCGGGCAGGTCCGCCCCGGCCGCGGCGGCGATGGTCGAGAAGATGTCGAGATGGCCGGTCATATCGGCGCGCTGCGAGCCCGGCGCGATCTGGCCCGGCCAGCGCATGAACAGCGGGGTGCGGATCCCGCCTTCGAAGAAGGTCGCTTTCCAGCCGCGATACGGCGCATTGAGATTGTCGATGCCAGCGTACCAGGCGCCGCCATTGTCGCTGGTGAAGATGACGAGCGTATTGTCGTCGACCCCAACTTCTTTCAGCTTCGCCATCACATCGCCGATACGGCGGTCGAGCTGCGCGATCATCGCGCCATAGACGCGGGTCTTATGGTCCTCGATCTGCGACAGCCTGTCATAGTCCGCGCGTTTCGCCTGCAGCGGCGTGTGCGGCGCGTTAAAGGCAAGATACATAAAGAAAGGCCGATTGCGGTTCGCCTCGATCGCCTGCATCGCCTCCTCGGCGAAATAGTCGGTCATATGGCCGCGCGGGTGAAAGCGTTTGCTGCCGTTGAAGGTCACCGCGTGGCGCAGGTTCGCCCACAGGAAGCGGTCGATCGCATCCCACGGCAGCTTGGCATTGACGACGTCGGGGGCATCTTCGGGCATGAACATCGCCGCGCCGCCGAGCACCGCAAGGCTTTCGTCGAAGCCTTGGTTCTGGGGCTGCAGCGCCGGCGCCTCGCCGAGATGCCATTTGCCGATATGCAGCGTATGATAGCCCGCCGCCTTCACCGCCTCGGCAATCGTCACTTCCTTTGCCGGCACCCCCATGTCGGGATAGGCGGGGATGTCGTCGGTGATCAGGTCGCGGTGGAATATCGGCTTGAGCGGTCCAAGCGCGCCGCCATGCGCAAGATTTTCGGCGAACTCGACCGGAACCGCCGTAAATTCAAAGCCGAAACGCGTCGGATAGCGCCCTGTCATCATCGCCGCGCGCGAGGGTGAACAGGTGGCATTGGCGGCATAGGCGGTAGTGAAATTGACGCCCTCGCGCGCGAGCGCATCGATGTTCCGCGTCTTGACGATCCCGCCCGCGACCCCGCCGCCATTCAGGCTGATGTCGTTATAGCCAAGGTCGTCGGCGACGATCAGGATGATATTGGGCGGCCGCTTGCCCCCAGGCGGACTGGCTGGCGCCGTGGCCGGTCCCCGTTGCCATGCGATCGCGCGGTTCGGCTGCACCGGGTCATCCCAGTCCTGGAGGATGCCGGGAAGCCGATATTCATTCGCCCGAAACGCCCAATAGCCGCCGGCCGCGAGCAGGGTCGCAAGGCCCAGGGCGATCCATCGCTTCTTCATCGCCCCACCCGCTTTCGTTGCTTTGAATATTATGACACTATATGTGTCACTATATTGATTGCCGCGCAAGGTCGTTCGGGAAGAGCCATTGACCCCGGCGCCAAGCTGGGCCAGCGGAGAGGATATGACGACGGGGGTTCGGAAATCGTCGCCGCCGAAAGGCGATGCGAAGCGGGTCGACGGCCGGCGCGAACGCGGCCGGTCGAGCCACAAGCGCATCGTCGAGGCGATGATGGAACTGATCATCGGCGGCGACCTCGCGCCGAGCGCGGCGCGCGTCGCCGAGGAAGCCGGCATTGGGCTGCGCACCGTCTTCCGCCATTTCGACGACATGGACTCGCTCTATGCCGAGATCATCGGCGACGATCACCGAGCGCGTAATGCCGATCGCCATGGCGCCCTATCCCGATCAGGACTGGCGCGCCAATGTCCGCGATCTAGTGCAGCGGCGCGTGCGGGTGTTCGAGACGACGCTGCCCTTTCGCCTCGCAGCGAATATCAAGCGTTACCAGTCGCCCTTCCTGATGGGCCAATATGGCAAGGTGGTGATGCTCGAACGCGAGCTGATACTCCGCCTGCTCCCCGGCGATGTCCTGACCGACCGGATCAATGTCGAGGCGCTGTGCGCCGCGCTCTCGTTTCAGACCTGGCGCACGCTGCGGCACGACCAGGGCCTGTCCGCCGAAGAAGCGGGCACGGTGATGATGCACATGGTCGATACCCTGCTGGCGACCCTTGTCCCGATGGGTTCAACGGCGCCGGCGACGCAGGCCCCAGACAAAAGCTGACAGCAGCAGGACGATCGCGCCGGCCCACAGGCCGAGGCGGATCAGCCGCGGCTTGCCCTGTTGTTCAAAGGCATAGCGGTTGATCTGGTCATCGGCGGTGTAGCCCGGCGGCATGTCGAGCACGCCGTTGGCTTTTGCATAGGCGGCATAGTCGGCGCGCATCGCGGCGAAGCGGCCCGGCATCGCCGCCGCCAGATCGCGCGTCTCGCCCGGGTCATTCCGAAGGTCGAAAAGCCGCCACTTGCCGTCGCCGGTCGGCGGCAGGTTGCGCACCAGCTTGTAATCGCCGCGGAACAATGCGGCGTTGCCCGACAGTTCGTAACCGGACGGCGTGTCGCCATGCACGCTGCCGCCCGTCCCCGCAAGCATCGGGACGAGGCTGCGCCCGGTAACGGGCTCGACCGCCTTGCCCTGCCAGTCGCCGCGGTGGAGCGGCACCCCGGCAAGCTCGGTGAGCGTCGGCAGAATATCGGTAACCTGCGCGAACCCGTCGCTGATCCCTCCGGCGCGAATCTTCGGGTTGCCAGGCCAGGCGATGATCAGCGGCACGCGAAGCCCGCCCTCGGCGGCGCTGAACTTGTAACCCGACAATGGCGACGAGGCCGCGCTCGCCCAGCCCGGACCGATCGCCGAAAAACTGCCGCGCCGGCCGATGTTGGCGGGCGACAGGTCATATTCCATGTCGAGGTACAGCCGGTTGCGCATGCTGTGGAACGGGTCCGTCGGTTCGGCGCCATTGTCCGAAAGGAAGACGAAGATCGTGTTGTCATAGTCGCCCGTCGCCTTCAGATGCGCGACGAGACGGCCGACCTCACGGTCCATCGCGGTCGCCATCCCGCCATAGGCCTGCATCACGCGCACCGCAGCGCCGCGCTCTTCGGCACCCAGCTTTTTCCAGTCGGGCGTCGTCGGCATCGTCACCATCGGAACCCCGGCGGGAACGACGCCGAGCGCCGCCGCGCGCTTCGCCCGCGCCTCGCGCAGCGCGGTCCAGCCGTCCTTGTACATCGCCGAATAGCGCGCGATGTCGCTATCGGGCGCCTGCACCGGAATATGGTTCGCGAGGAAGTTGACCGAGGCGAGGAAGGGTTTGCCGCTTTTGCGGTCTGCCTCGATATAGTCGATCATCCGCTGCACGACGAAATGCGAGCTGTAATAATCCCTGGGCAGCGTCGCGGGCTTGCCGTTTTCGGTCCAGGCGGCGGTGTCGTACATGCCCTCGATCGGGCGCTGCTCGAAATTGTCGGCGCCGGCATCGGCGAGGCTGAAGGCGCGATCGTATCCGCGCGCATGCGGCAGGCGCTCGCTATCGCTGCCGAGGTGCCATTTGCCGGTGAGATAGGTGCGGTAACCCGACGCCTTCAAAAGCTGCGCGATCGTCACGACGCGGTGGTTCATCACCGTGTCGTATCCGGGCTTGCCGCGATGCGCGTCGGGGATCGTCTCGGGCATGTTGCCGAGGCCGTTCCGGTGATTCATCACCCCCGTCTGCAGCATCGCGCGCGTCGGCGAGCAGGATCCCGCGACATGGAAGTTGGAAAAGCGCATGCCGGCGTGCGCGAGCGCGTCGATATTCGGGGTCGCAAACTCGGCGCCAAAGGCGCCGACATCCGAAAAGCCCCAGTCGTCGGCGAGCAGGATGACGATGTTGGGATGGCGCGGCGGCGCGGCGGGCTGCTGCGCCTGCAAGGGCGCCGTCACCGGCAGGACACCAAGAGCGATGATGGCAGCACGCCGGAACCGGCCCACGCGACCCGGCACCATGGTGGTCCTCACGCGCACTGCCATCACTCCCTTCCCCCCTCGGGATAATGGCACTTACTATGTCAATATATTAGGGAGTCAATATAGTCCGGCGATAAGGGGCTGGGTGCTCACAGCGACTGCCCGTCGTCGACGGTGATCACGCTGCCCGTCACCCCGATCGACGCGTCGGACGCGAGGAAGAGCAAGGGTGCATGGAGGTCGGTCGCGGGGCGCATCCGCTGGCGCGGGAAACTTTTGACCATCTGCGCCCCCGCATCGCTTTCGAACAGCGCGGCGGTCATTTCGGATTCAAAATAGCCCGGCTGGATGATGTTCACATTGATCCCGCGCCGCGCCCATTCGCGCGCGAGGCTGCGCCCCAGATGGCGCACCGCCGCCTTGGTCGCGCCATAGACCGAGGTCGCGGGAAAAATCTTTTCGGCGGTGATCGACCCGATCAGGATGATACGTCCGTGCTGCTTTTCGCGGCTGCCCGCGGCATCGAGCCGTTTCGCGCCCTCGGTCGCGGTCAGGAACACGCCGCGAATATTGGCGGCGAGCAACCCGTCGACGTCGGCGACCGACAGGCTCATCGCCATCTTCTCGGTCGCGACGCCGGCGTTGGCGACGATCGTGTCGACGGTGCCGAACGCCGCCTCGGCCGCGTCATAGGCGGCGATGGTCGACGCTTCGTCGGCAACGTCCATACTGACGGCAACCGCCTGCCCGCCCGCGGCCTCGATCGCCGCAACCTGCTCGGCCAGCTTGTCGGCGCGCCGCGCCGCCAGCACGACTTTCGCCCCCGCCGCCGCGAGCGCCTTGGCAAAACCCGCGCCCAGTCCCGAGGACGCACCGGTCACCAGCGCCACGCGCCCCGAAAGATCGAACCTGGGTTGCTCCGCCATCAACATTCCTTTCCTTAGCTTGCTTTGCATTGGCTCCGATTGACGTTTACGTCAATCGGGCGGCGCTGCACGGAAAACGCCGACAAAGGGGTTGACGTGCAAGATTTGTTCCCCTAATGTTCCTCCTGTGCACAACAAACCTCATCCCCCGTCGCGGCCGCCGAGCGTGGCGGGCGGGGGATAAAGGTCTCCCCTCGCATCGGCTCATGCCCATCGCAGGACGTGGCGCCCGAACGGCCGTCGGCCGCGCCGTAATCTTTGGCTCCCCACATGAATCTTCGGAAAACATTGATCGTCGCGGCAAACGGCGTCAGACATGGTGCCCGATCTGGCGGAAAAATGAGGGGGTCCCATGTCATCATCGTTCGACGTCGCCGGCGCCCGGACCTAGCCAATGCACGGCGTCGAAGCCTTCGAGCTTGTCCTCGGGCTGTTGGCATTGGTCGTTGGGCTGTACTGGCTGGCGCTGAAGCTGCGACTGCCACCCGCCACAGCGCTCCTTGTCGGCGGCGGCGCGCTCGCCTTCATTCCGGGGCTACCGGCGATTTCGCTCGATCCCGAACTCGCGCTGGTCCTGTTCCTGCCGCCGCTGTTGATGGACGGCGCCTATTTCACTGCGCTCGGCCGTTTTCGACGTCACCTCCCCGGCATCCTGTCGCTTGCGGTGGGCGCCGTGGTGTTCACCACGCTCGCCGTCGGGGTGGTGACGCACTGGATCGTCCCCGAACTGCCGTGGGCGGCTTGCTTCGCGCTCGGCGCGATCGTCTCGCCGCCCGACGCCGTCGCCGCCCGCGCGGTGCTGAAAGGCGTGCACCTGCCGCGCCGGCTTGCCGCGCTGCTCGAGGGCGAAAGCCTGCTCAATGACGCAACCGGCCTGATTCTCTTCCGCTTTGCCGTCGCCGCGACCTTGAGCGGGGTTTTCCATACCGGCGAAGCGATCCGGAGTTTCGCTGTGGTTGCGATTGGCGGCGTGATCGTCGGCCTAGCCGCCGCTGCGTTCTGGATCTTTGTCGCCCGACGTCTGAAAGACCGGATTCTGATCGTCATCGCGACGGTTTCGCTCTGCTGGGCCGCCTATATTGCCGGCGAAGCCGTACATGTTTCAGGCGTGATCGCGACCGTGTCCGCCGGACTGGTTCTCGGCTGGTATCAGCATGTGATCCTGTCGGCCGACGTCCGTATCCTCGGCAGTTCGGTCTGGCAGATCATGGTGTTCGTCCTCGAAGCGCTTGTTTTCATCCTGATCGGATTTTCGCTGCGCGGCGCCATCGAAAGAATTGGCGGGATCGAAGCCGTTCCCGCTTCGATGCTTTACACCGTGCTTGCCGTTGTGCTCACCGTCGCCGTCACCCGTTTCGTCTGGGTTTTCGGATCGGAGGCCCTTCTCGAAATCGCCCGAAAGGCGGGGGTGAAACGCGCGCGCCCATTGGGTTGGCGGCAGGCGACGGTGCTGAGCTGGGCAGGGATGCGCGGCGTCGTTACACTGGCGGTCCCGCTGACTCTGCCCGTCGACATGCCCGGCCGCGACCTGATGCTGATCTGCGCCTTCGCGGTCATCTTCGTGACCGTCGTGGCACAGGGGTCCAGCCTTGGCTTGCTCGTTCGCAAGGTTCGGCCGGTCGACGAAGACCCGCCCGCAAAAATGGCGATGCCTGCGGCCGAGGCCGCAATGGCGCGCGCCCGGATGGGAGTCATCGAAGCACTGGCCTATGACGAGGACGGGACGCTTATCCATCCGCAGATGCTCGAGGAACATCGAAAGCGAATGCGGTTCATGGAGCGTTATGAGAAGGACGCTAGCGCCGCCATGGAGAATTTGCGTCCGCATTTCGACGTGCTGCTCAAGGCGATTGCGGCCGGCCGCGAGGAGCTGATCCGGATTCATCGCGCCGGGCTGATCGAGGACGAGGTCCTCCACGAACTGGAACGCGACCTCGATATCGAAGAAATGGCGATGATCTTTCAACGCGGCGACTAGATCAGCCGGCGCGTCATGATCCCGCTTTTGCAGGATCATGACGGCGTTTCCGGAACGGTCAGAAGCGATAACCGATCGTGCCCATGACGTTGCGCGGGGCGCCCATGAAGCAGTCGCCGCGGTCGAGGCACGAGGCGTAGTAGATATTATTGAACAGGTTGGTCGCGTTGACCGCAAAGCGCCACTTGTCCAGGGTGATTTCGGCCAATGCATCGACCGTCGTGTTGCTCGGCGTGACAATCGTCCAGGTCGGCCCCACCGAACTGCGCTTGCCGGTATAGACGGCCCCCGCGCCGAGGCGCAGCTGCGCACGTTCGGCAAGCCCGAAGCTTTTGGTCGTCCAGGCCGAGGCGGTGTGCCGCGGCATATAGATGAAATACGGGCTGTCGTTGGATGTGAGCTTGTTATAGCCATAGTTCAGGAGCAGCTCGAAATTGCCCGGCAACGTGCGGCTTGCTTCGACCTCGATGCCCTTGGTGGTGAGCTTACCCGACTGGAGGCGGACGCCCGGGGTCGGACCATCGATTGGGCGACCCGACTCCTTGATGTGGAAAGCCGTGACGGTCACTAGCGTGCCCGCATCGGGCTGCCATTTGACGCCGGCTTCATATTGGGTGCCGGTCTGCGGCTTCAGGCGCACAATGTCGGTTACGGCCGGCGCGATCGGCAGGAAGCTTTCGGTGTAGCTGAAGAAGGGTGAGAAGCCGGCGCCGAGTTCGCCGATAATGCCCGCGCGGAAAGTCGTGGCCTTGTCGGTCGCGCTGGTGCCATTGGCATAGTCTGACTTTACCCGATCGCGGCGCGCACCGAGGACGACCGAGACGCGATCCCAGAAGCGGATCTGGTCCTGCACGTAGAAGCCCAGCTGTTTCTGAACGTCGGTGGAGAAATCAGCGCTGATGACCGGGATCGTCAACGCGTCATAGTCGATGTCGTAGAGGTCGATCACCTCAAAACCGAAGCCACCGCGCTTGCGCACCTTGTTCCAGCTATAATCGACACCGGCGAGCAATACGTGTTCGACCGCAGCGCCGGTGTTGAACTTGAGCTGGATATTATTGTCGGTCGAAAAGACGTTCGTCCGGGCGATGCTCCCGTCGCTGTAGAGGCCGATCATGCGCCCCGCCGGGTCGAGATACGGATTGGTCGGGTTCGAATAGCTGTCGGTGTAATGGGTGAAATAGGCGAGGTCGCTGTCGATGTAGCGCGCCTTGGCGCTCAGCTGGATCGCGTCGCCGAAACGGTGGGTGATGCTGCCGCCACCCTGGAGCAGGCGGCCGTCATAGCGGTCCCAGCCGGGCTTGCCGACGAAGAGGAAGGGATCGAGCTGGTCCGGATTGTTCGGATTGTCGCGGAGCGTCCCGACGATCGGCAGGAACTGCGGCGTCGAACCGCCGTCATCTTCCTGATAGAGGCCGGTGAGGACGATGTTGGTGTCGGGGGTCGGCTGCCACCGGAGCGATGGCGCGAACATTACGCGGTCGTCGACGACATGTTGGACATAAGTGCCCGCGTCGCGGACGCGGCCGACCGCGCGGATCGCGAAGCTGTCGGACAGCGCGAGGTTGACGTCGCCCAGCACTTCCTTGCGATCATAGCTGCCGTAAACGAGGTCGAGCTCGCCGCGCGTCTCGAAATCGGGGGTCTTCGACACGAGGTTGACGATACCGCCGATCGAACCCTGGCCGAAGAGCACCGATGCCGGGCCGCGCACGACCTCGACGCGCGAGAAATTATACGGGTCCGACGTGGTGCTGGCATAATAGCTGAAGATGTCGCGCATGCCGTCGCGGAACTGGAGCGCGTCGATGCCGCGGATGACGAAGCTGTCGACGCGGCTGTCGCGGCCATAGGGGTTGGCGGTGACGCCAGCGGTGTAGCGAACCGTGTCGCTGATGTTGATCGCCCCCTGCGAAAGATACTGGTCGTCGGTGACGATCGTGATCGGCTGCGGGGTTTCGATGAGCGGGGTTTCGGTCTTCGTGCCGGCAAAGGTCTCGTTGCGCGCCGCGGTGACGAGAATGGTCGCATCGTCGCGATCATTTGCAGAGCTGGCGTCCGCGGCCTCGTCGGCCCGGGCGATGGTGGCCGGAAAAGCGATGGCCGCGGCACCGCACAATGCGATCGTTCGGACGAAATTCATGACATTCCCCTTTTTGCGAATCAATCTCAATACTCCCGGCGGTTAGAGATATTGAAACTCAGTCGCAAGAAAGAATGCGGAATATCGCGGCGATGCGGATCGATCGCCGCGATATTCGTTCATGACGCGAGAATGGGCGGGCTATCCTATGCGATCAGCAGGACGAACGCCGCGGCGCCAAGCAGGCCGCCACCTGCCGCAAGCCACGGCAGCGCACGTGGACGGCAGTATAATGCGAGCACGACCAGCGCGGCGGCGGCGGCGAGCAGGCCAATCCATTCCACCAGCGCGAAACGCCAATTGGGTGTCGCGAGCGCCACCGTCAGCGACAGCAAGACCCCCACCCAGCCGAGGCCGCGCAGCCAGCGCGGATTGGTCGCCAAACCGACGTCGCGCGCATGACGCGGCATCGACAGGCCGATCAGCGACAGGCCGCCAAAGGCCAGCGGCAGGACAGCGACGGCGTTCATGCCGGCACCACCCGGCCGCGGCGGCGCGGCGACGCCGCGGCCGGGCGCGAACCCGCCTTGCGCGCGATCGCCGCGGCAAGCGCCGCGAGCGCGAACAGCGTCAGGTCGAAGCCTGCGAACAGCCAGTCGCGGCCGAACAGCGCAGCCCAGAGACCGCGTCCGGTCAGCGCGAAGGACAGGATCGGCAGCATTGCCGCACCCAGTGCCAGCAAGGCAAAGGCCTCGCGCCACGCCCGCGCCGGCGAACGCAGCATCGCGAAGAGGAGCACCGCGCCCCACGTCCAGAAAAAGGCGCTTACCTCGGCCTCGGCGCGGCCCGGCATCGGGGCGGGCAGGATACGGTTGGCATAAAAGAAAGCCAGTATCGCCATCGGAAAGCCCGCCACCGTCCCGACATTCAGCCGCGCGGCGAACCAGGGCCCCACCCCCCGCGCCTGCGGCCGCGATTCGATCCAGAGGACGAGCCCGGTGGCGATCGTCGCCGCGAGCGCCAGTCCGCAGAGGAAATAGAGCCAGCGGCTGACCTCGGGCGCGAAACGGCCCATGTGAAGGCCGTAGAGGACATCATGCGCCTGCCGCGCCGGCCGCGCTTCGGTGTAGAGATTGAGGAGCCGGCCGGTCGCGCCATCGAAAGTCGCGGTCCTGGCCGAATAGGCAAGCTGGTCGCCGTCATGATTGCTGGCCGTGACGATCGCATGGGCATCGCCCGGGTTCGCGATGCTGACGCGCCCGACCCGGCCGCCCTCGAACCGCCGCTGTGCATCGGCGAGCATCGGCCCGATCGGCGCCAGCGGCACCGGCCGACCCGCGGCCTCGCGGCTCACGAGCCCCGGCGCGGCTTCGGCAAAGGCGGTTTCCAGATCGTCGCCATAATTGGCGGTCGTGCCCCAGGGCATGACAAGGGTCAGCAGCGTGACGATGCCGGTGACGGTGATCATCAGGTGAAAGGGCAGCGCCAGCACGCCGAGGACATTATGCGCGTCGAGCCAGCTGCGCTTGCCCTTGCCCGCGCGAAAGGTGAAGAAGTCCTTGAAGATCCGCTTGTGGATCACGATCCCGCTGATGATCGCGATCAGCATCATCATCGCCGCGGCCACGGCGAGGAAGCGGCCCCAGGGATAGGGC
>Ga0247823_10001942_pt1 | contig 17087 bp, 25 predicted proteins | sample 13C_PalmiticAcid_2_FD_192426 | JGI IMG/M metagenome (GOLD analysis project Ga0247823, IMG submission 192426) | Soil microbial communities from agricultural site in Penn Yan, New York, United States - 13C_PalmiticAcid_Day30 | ecosystem: Environmental > Terrestrial > Soil > Agricultural land...
ATCCGCAGAACCACGTATTGGCTTCACCCTGAAGCGACCATAGTTGCTTTTGCGCAGCAAGCGTCGCGGCGTTGAAGAGAGGATGATGGTAAAGTCCGCGCCAGATCACCTTGTCTTCGGCGGGAGCATGCAAGGGGCTAAGCGTTACGAAGCAGGGACGAGGATCGGAAATCCCCTGCAGCCGGTTCATCCAATAGGTGACGCAGGGCTTGCGCACCGCCGTGCGGTCACGTCCAGATTGCGCGAGGTAATTCCAGCTTGCCCAGACACGCCTGCGGCTTGGCATCAAGGTTTCATCGCGGTGGAGGACCGTCTCGTTGTCGCCATAGGTGAACGCGCTCAGCAGCTCGGCTTCGCGTGGCGAGCGGTCGGCAAGCATCCCCAGCGCCTGGTCGGCATGGGCGCCGATCACGACGTGATCGAACCATTCGGCCTCCGCGCCACCCGCGGAAATCTCCACCGCACCGTTGACGCGTCGGATTGCCCTTACCGGCGTACCGGTCCGGATTCTGTCGCGGAACGACGCTGTCAGCCGCTCGACATAGGCACGGCTGCCGCCATCGGCCGTTCGCCAGATTGGCCGGCGCACGAATTTCAGCAAGCCGTGGTTCTCGCAGAAGCGCACGAAGGAAAGCGCCGGATAATTCCCGATCTCAAGTGCCGGTGTCGACCAGATCGCCGCCGCCATTGGATAAAGGTGGTCTTCGCGAAACGCCCGCCCGAAGCCGGCGCTATCGAGATAGTCGTTGAGGCTAGCGGAAGGATCGAGATCGCGCACGCCGTCTGGCGCCTGACGGTAGAAACGCACGAGGTCTCGCAGCATCGACCAGAAGCGCGGGCTGGCAAGGTTGCTGCGCTGGGCGAAAAGACCGGCGAGATTCGTACCGGCATATTCCAGCTTCCCACCGTCCATCGAGACGGCGAAGGACATGTCCGACGCCTTGGTCGGGACGTCGAGATGCGCGAACAGCGCCGTCAGGTTGGGATAGGTCACTTCGTTGTAGACGATAAAGCCTGTATCGATCGGCACGCCCCCTGCATCCACCGTGTGCGAATGGCCACCAACCCGATCGTCCGCCTCGAAAACCGTCACCTCGTGGCGCCGCGACAGCAACCACGCCGCTGAAAGGCCGGCGATGCCCGTGCCGACAACCGCGATTTTGAGTGGCCGATCCGATTGAGGAAAATGGCGCATGACGATCCTTTTGCGGCTTCCAACTCATGAGAACTGTTACGACCCTTTACGAGCACGAACTTCTGACGGATCACTGCGAAGGAACGATTTCGTACGGTGTGATCCAGTTCGGAGAGCACCGCGTAGAAGGATGCATGAATGAAGCTTCGAACCCCGTTGAGAGTAATCACAAACCCGATCTCCAGACCGGCCGGCGACTTGCCGTGGTGAGTTCAAGGGACAAACAACAGACGCCTTCGCCCGATGCGCTTGTCGAAATGATGCGACAGGTTGCGCAGGATCGAGACCGTCAGGCTTTTGCCCTCCTCTTTCGCTATTTCGGACCGAAGCTGAAGACCTTCTTCCTTCGCTGGACGTTGTCCTCCGTCGCGGCGGATGATCTCGTGCAGGAAACGATGCTGAGCGTTTGGCGCAAGGCATCGTATTTCGATGCGGAACGCGCTGGGGTCGCGACCTGGATGTTTACGGTCGCGCGCAACATTCGCATCGACCATCTGCGACGACACAGGAACCTATCGGCTCTGCCGCCGGATCCTGAGACGGCGATGGATACGGTTGAGGATGGAATGCTCGGCGCCGAGCGGGACGCTGCGGTGCGCAACGCGCTGACCGCGCTCTCAGCCGAGCAACAGACGATCATCCGCCTCGCGTATTTCAGCGAGAGATCGCAGACCGAAATCGCCGATGAGCTGGGTATCCCGCTCGGCACCGTGAAATCTAGAACACGCCTGGCCATGAACCGGCTTCGCGGGCTGCTGGAAGACAAACCATGACCACCAAACATCACCCAACCGACGAGACCCTGATGCGCTACGCCGCCGGCACGCTTGCCGCCGCGCCCGCCATCGTCGTCAGGGCGCATCTGGCAAGCTGCCCGGCCTGTCGCGCCCGCGTCGCCGAATATGAAGCGCTGGGGGGCGCGCTTCTGGAAGAAACGGAAGCGACGCAAATGTCGGCAACCGCATTGAGCGACGTGCTTGCCATGCTGGACGATGAGGACGCCGCCGCCCCCTTCACACCGCCGCCGCGGGCGCCGGTGGAGATTGAAGGCATTCGCCTGCCGGACGCTTTGCGCGGCTGCGATATCGGACGCTGGCGCTGGATCGGGCCCGGTATGAAGATGAGCCGGGTCGGCGTGCCGCAGGATCCGGATGCCAATCTCATCCTGCTCAAGGTCGGCCCGGGCCGCGCCCTTCCCGACCACGGACATGTCGGCACCGAGTTCACCTACATCGTATCGGGTTCATACACCGATCGTTTCGGAACATTCGGTCCAGGAGATCTCGCGGAAATGGACGAAGACGTTGATCACCAACCGGTCGTCGACAACGGCGCTGATTGTATTTGCCTTGCCGCTATGGAGGGTAAAATGCGCTTCAACAATCTCATTGGCCGCATGCTGCAGCCGATCTTCGGGATCTGACCCATGCCGGCGGTGGCGCTCTTCTTTGTTCTGACCGCTGTTATCTTTCTGGGCATGGCAGCCGTCTGGCTCGCGGTCGTGAAGGGGGTGGGATCCGGCTGGGTCGATACCGTCTGGTCCTTTCTCGTGGGCGGGGCGGGTGCGGCTGCCGCGCTTTTTCCGGTTTCGGGCTGGGAGGGCGATTAGCAGCGACGGCTTCTCCTGGCAGCGGTGGCCGCGCTCTGGTCTTGTCGTCTCGGCCTACATATCCTGCGGCGCACGCTAAAAGGCGGTGAGGATCCTCGCTACGCGAAACTTCAGGAGGAATGGGGCCAGCGCTGGCGCGGGCGTCTGTTCCTGTTTCTGCAGATCCAGGCCGCCGCCGCGCTTCTCCTGACCACCACGATCTTCACCGCAGCACGCAACGCGGCCATGGGCTGGCAGTGGAGCGATATTGCCGGCATCGCGATCATCGTCATCGTCATCGCCGTCGTCGGGGAAGGCATTGCCGATGCGCAGTTGGCACGGTTTCGCAGCGGCGACACCAATGGGGGCAAGGTCTGCGATGTCGGTCTCTGGGGCCTGTCGCGACATCCCAACTATTTCTTCCAGTGGCTCGGATGGGTTGGTTAGGCAGTCGTGGCTATCGGCCCTGTCAGCGACTGGGGCTGGGGATGGCTGGCACTTGCCGGTCCCGCCCTGATGTATTGGCTGCTGGTGCATGTTTCAGGGATCCCTCCGCTTGAAGCGCACATGATGCGTTCGCGCGGCGCGGCTTTCGAAGCCTATGCCAGGCGCGTTAACGCCTTCTGGCCAGGCCTGCAAAAAGGGGGGCAGACGACATGACCCTTGGCGTGACCGCCATCACCGCCGCCGAGCAGCTGCCGCTACCCGATCATGCACTGCGCTTCGGTATCGGCCGGCTCGTAGGCCGCACGCGCCGCCTGCTGGCAGAGGGAAGCGGCCCGACGGACCGGGACTTCGCACGCTCCATGAGCGAATGGCCCATTGCCGTGCACACCGATGATGCCAATACCCAGCATTACGAGCTTCCCGCAGCATTCTTCTCGCTGGTGCTCGGCCCGCTCCGCAAATATTCGTCCTGCCTCTATGCCTCGCCCGCAACCACCCTTGCGGAGGCGGAGATCGCGGCTCTGGACGAGACGTGCCTGCACGCGGACCTCGCCGACGGGCAGGATAGCCTCGAGCTCGGCTGCGGATGGGTTCCCTCTCGCTGTTCATGGCAGAGCGCTTTCCGTCCGGTCGCATCGTCTCCGTTTCGAATTCATCCTCGCAGCGGACCTGTATCGAGGCGGAAGCCAAGCGCCGCGGTGTTCGAAATCTGACCGTGATCACCGCCGACATGAACACATTCTCACCGGGCGGCACTTTCGAGCGCATCGTGTCGGTAGAAATGTTCGAGCGCATGTCCAACTGGCATTGCCTGCTCCAGCGTGCACGCAGCTGGATCCGCGACGACGGCAGGCTTTTCCTGCACGTCTTTTCCCACCGCAAGATGGCCTATCGCTACGATCACGCCGACAAGGCAGACTGGATTGCGCAGTATTTCTTCACAGGCGGCATCATGCCTAGTCACGGACTGGTTCGCGCGTTCGACAACATTTTCACCGTCGAGCGGGACTGGCGCTGGAACGGCAAGCATTACGAACGCACGGCGCGGGACTGGCTCGATAATTTCGACCGAAACCGCGACGCGGTCCGCGCCACCTTCGAGACCGCCTACGGCAAGGAGGCATCTGTTTGGATGCGGCGCTGGCGGATGTTTTTCCTCGCCACGGCCGGGCTCTTCGGCCATTGCGATGGTGAAGAATGGGGTGTGAGCCACTACCGCCTCAGCCCCGGCGGCGCAGGCCGGTGATCTCCGTCTTCAAACGCCTGAGCGCAATGACGCGAGCCTATGCGTATCACTGCGACCCGCGTGTCGCTGCGGCGAATGTGATTTCCTTGCTGGTCGCGTCGAACCAGCCCTTTTACCCACTTTATATCTTCTGGCTGGTGAGCTCCGACATCACAGCCGCCTGGTTCACGTTTCTCTCGACGCCGTTCTTTGTCGCCGTGCCGGCCGTGGCGCGCTGGAATGATGCGGCAGGGCGGGCTCTGCTGCCGCTGACGGGGATCGGCAATACCATGCTTTCCGCATGGCTCTTTGGCACAGCGTCGGCGGTCGAAATCTTCCTCGTTCCGTGCGGGGTAATCGCGCTTCTGCTGTTTCGCCCGCGGGAACGTGTCGTCGCCCTCGCGATTACCGCGCTCGCCTTCGGCGTTTTCCTTCTATTGCACGATGTCTATGCTCTCCCGCTCACGCAGTACAATGCGGCGCAATACGCCGCCCTGGCGCGGTTAAACGTAATGAGCGCCGGCATGCTCACCGCCTTCGTCGCCATACTGTTCTCGGGGATTCTGGCTGAGGCGGAACGGTCAGCCGATACGGCTTGCCACGAGAAAGCCGGCTGAGGCGCCGGTCGCCGTGACGAAGGCTCCCCAAGGAATGTCGGCGAGCGTAACGGAAAGCGACCAGTCCTTTAGCGTCGCCTGGTTGGTGAGGTCATACGTCGCGTAGGCCACCAGGCCGAGGATCGCACCGTTCAGCGCAGCCTTGCCGAGTCCTCCCCCGTCGAGCGCGGGCATCACGGCGAAAAATACGATGCCGGCAACGTAAATCAGATAGAAGACAACGGCCGGCGCCAGATGAAACTGCGGCGCCAGTTTGTCGCCCAAGAGCGGCCTATAAAGCATATCGGCCATCGTCGAAAGCCAGATGGCATCGACGATCAGAAAGGCGATGCCCGTCGCCAGATAGGCGATGACGATGGTTTTCATACCGAGTCTCCCATTACGTTTGTCGACGTTTCTACGCCTTCGTCGTCATGACGGATCACCTCGGGTGAACCGATCCGCCCGCGCGTGCGTATTCAAGGAAAGCAACAAAAATGGATCGATGAGGATAGCTGTTCTGACTGCATTTTCCGCCCTGATGCTGACCCCTGCGGCATCCCACGCGCAGCAATCCGCCGATCCGAGCGGTGTCTGGCTGCGCGATGACGGGAATGCGCGTGTGCGCATCGTGCCATGCGGCTGCAATATGTGTGTCACCAATCGCTGGATCCGGGATACCAGCAAGGGCGAAGAGGCTGGCGACCGCCTGATCATGTCGCTTCAACCCAAATCGTCGGATACATTATCCGGCACCGCCTTTGATAAGAAACGAGAGCGCACCTATTCGATTACGGTGCAGGTTTCCCGCGGCGTGCTTTGCAAGAATGTGCGTTGGCAGCCGGCCCGATGATGAACGGAAAGAAGCAAGGCATGAAGCAAATCCGGGTCACCAGCATGGCCGACAACGGCCCGCCGCCCTCTGCGGCCGGCACGCTTTATCCCGGAAAGGTGATGCACCAGAGGCTCCATCCCTTCGGCCATCGCTTCAGCTACAGCGTCTTTTCACTTCTGGTCGATGTCGATCGGCTTGCCGATCTTGCCGGACTGACCCGCCTGCTTGCCGTGAACCGCGCGGGAATCCTGTCGTTCCACGAGCGCGATCACGTCGAAGAGGACGGCGAGACGTTGCGACAGTTTGCTGACCGTCTGCTGGCGCGCGCCGGTCTCGAAAAGCCTGCGGCGCGTATCCTGCTCCTCGCCTACCCGCGCATGTTCAGCTATGTCTTCAACCCGCTCTCGACCTATTTCGTCTATGACGATGAAGACCGGCTGATTGCCATCATCTATGCAGTCAGGAACACCTTCGGCGAACGCCACAGCTACGTGGCACCGGTCTTTGCGGGCGACATCAGCGCCGCCGGCATCCGCCAGACGCGAACGAAGGTCTTTCACGTTTCCCCTTTTATGGACATGGGGCTCCGTTACCATTTCCGCGTCCTCCCGCCCGGACGGACTGTCCGGCTGCGAATTCATGAGACTGCCGGCAAAGAGCCGGTCATGGCCGCCACGTTCAATGCGGACGCGGCGCCGCTGACGGACGGCATGCTGGCGCGCTGCCTAATCCGGTTCCCCTTCATGACGATGAAGGTGATGGCCGGCATCCATTGGGAAGCCTTCAAGCTTTGGCTGAAAGGCGCACGCTTCCGCACAAGTCCGCCACCACCGAAAACAGCAAGTTACACAGACACGGCGTGACTTTGAACGCACGGCGTATGAAGCGCCTGCACCCATAATTTTATCGAAATTTTTCAGGAAGACATCGTGGTCGCATTCGCAAGAATATTCAGACGTGGTTTTAGCGAGAACAGAGCGAGGATCGGACTTTTCGCGCGTGCAATGGACGCCGTCATCTCGTCGGTCGATATTGGGAAAATCACAGCCGTCCTGCCCTCAGGCGAACGCATTGAACATATAGGCACACGTCCGGGGCCTTCGGCGGCGATCAATATTCACAGATGGAGGGCCGTCCGTCGGCTCGCGACAGGCGGTGATCTGGGTTTCGCGGAAGCCTATATCGATGAGGACTGGTCGACGCCGGATCTGGAAGCCTGCCTGGAACTGGCCGCACGCAACATCGATATGCTTGACGGGAAAATTTCAGGTCGCTTGGCGGTCAGACTGCTGCAACGATTTCGCCATGTTCTGCGCGCGAACAACAAGACCGGCAGTCGGAAGAACATAGCCTATCATTACGACCTCGGCAATGCCTTCTACAGCGAGTGGCTCGATCCGAGCATGACCTATTCCTCCGCACTGTACACGAAACCGACCCTCAGTCTGGAAGAGGCCCAACGGGCAAAGATAGAGCGGGTCAAACAGCTCCTGTCGATCGAGGGTGGCGAGCAAGTTCTGGAGATCGGTTGCGGTTGGGGAGCTCTCGCCGCAAGTCTCGGCCATGCGGGCGCCACGGTGGATGGTGTCACGCTATCCTCCGCGCAACTGGACCATGCGACGGAGTGCATCCGTGCCAACGGCCTGCAGGAAGCGGTCCGTCTGCAGTTGAAAGACTATAGGGATGTCACGGGAAGCTATGACCGGGTCGTGTCCATCGAGATGCTGGAAGCGGTTGGCGAGGCCTATTGGCCGCTGTTCTTCAAAACGCTTCAGCAAAGGCTTCGCGTGAGAGGACACGCCGTGCTTCAGGTCATTACGATCGACGAAAGCCGCTTTACAGCCTATCGTGGCGCCGCAGATTTTATTCAACGACATGTCTTCCCTGGCGGCATGCTTCCGACCAAAGGCATAATTAAGGAGCAGGCCGCGCGCGCAGGACTTCAGTTGGTGCAATCCGAGTATTTTGGATTGGATTATGCTCGAACGCTCCTCGAATGGCGGCGGCGCTTCCATGCTGCTTGGCCCAGGATTAGCGCATTAGGCTACTCCGAACAGTTCCACCGTTTGTGGGACTATTATCTTTGTTACTGCGCTGCTGGTTTTAAGGCCGGAACCATAGATGTCGGCCTGTATGTTCTGGAACGGCCTGCCGACCCGACTCGCACCAGACGGGAATCTGCCGCGTTTCTCCCCGCGCTTCCTGAAAACTGAAATTGACATAGCAAAGAATGCGAATGACATCTGCGAAAATTGAAGAAAACCATCCGCCTGTCAAACACGGCAAGGTCGGTGTCCTGCTCGTCAATCTCGGCACACCCGAAGGCACGGACTACCCGTCGATGCGGCGCTACCTGAAGGAATTCCTGATGGACAAGCGCGTCATCGAATGGCCGCGCTGTTGATTGCCACTGAGAACTGACCCGGCGTGGCCTGATATTTCCATTGAGAATTGACCCATGTTCCAACCTTCCGTCGCATGTTTTCAGCGGGGGCTATGGAGTGATCGACATGGCGTTATTGAGCGTGATCCGACGCTGGCATTTTCGAGAGCATCTATCGATCCGGGAGATTTGCCGCAGGACCGGCTTATCCCGGAATACCATCCGCAAATACCTGCGCCTGGACGGCGTGGAGCCGAAGTTCAAGGTCCCGGAGCGGCCGAGCAAGCTTGATCCGTTTGCAGATCGGTTGTCGGCCTGGCTGACGACCGAATCCAATAAGAACCGCAAACAGAAGCGGACGATGAAGCAGTTGCATGCCGATCTGATGGGCCTCGGCTATGAGGGGTCCTACAATCGGGTGGCGGCATTTGCCCGGGAATGGCGTGATGATCGTCAGAGGGAATTGCAGACGACGGGTCGCGGGACATATGTGCCCCTGGCATTCGATCCCGGCGAAGCCTTCCAGTTCGACTGGTCGGAAGACTGGGCCATCAACGGCAATGAGCGCACCAAGCTGCAGGTGGCGCACACGAAGCTGAGCTACAGCCGTGCCTTCATCGTGCGGGCCTATCTGCTGCAAACCCACGAAATGCTCTTCGGCGCCCATAACCATGCATTCCGCGTGTTCGGAGGCATCGCCGGCCGTGGCATCTACGATAACATGCGCACGGCGATCGACAAGGTCGGCCGTGGCAAAGAGCGTGACGTCCTCCCAGGGACCAATTCGACTAAATGCAGAAAAAAGGAATGCTGCCGGCGGTGCTGTCGCTCAATCTCAGTGTCCGAAATCCTCTGCCCCACGTGGATTCCGTCATCAACTTTGTGTCCCTCGACCAAAACAGAATGCTTCACCGTGAATATTAGTGGGGTGATGGTCATTGGTTTCCTCCGTTTGGCAGCACTTTGACACGGACCTGACGGAAGCAAAACTCGATTACGAGGTGAAGACCTACGTCGTAAGCACTGGCATGCCTCGATAGCCATTGTCGTTGCGACGATCATGAAAAAGCTCGGGATCGAAATCAGCCGCAGATGGGTATCGAGTGTATTCGAGCACCTCCATGATAGCCCCTTAAGTCGACCTTCGCGGGCACTCAATCCTGCGAAGACGGCGTATGGAGATGGCACAAATGCATACAGCAGTTCGAGACAATTTAGATTTTGGACACCAAGGGGCCGCTCGCAATCTCCGGTAGCTTGGATCGACCGAACATAAGGATAGGTTGGCCGGGCTCCATGATGGAGCCTGATTCGAGGAATGAACATGCCGCACCGGTACCTTCGCCGCATCGCGCCAAAGCACGCGCCGGCCGACGATCTGGCTCGCGCAATTGCCGATATAGACAAACGACTTGCGCTAATTAGACTCGCCAATGAGCCCATTCCATTCGACGCCTATCGCGCTCGGCGAATTCTCGGGGAGGCACACGCCCGCTGCTCCAAGCGAGCGGGACCCCGCATCCCGATACTTTCCAACACACGAGCTGCACGGATCGATTTGATGCCTAGATCAGATCGATCCCGCAGGGACCCGGTTGAGCGATACGAGGCGCTCCCGGGTTTTCCCTACCCACCATCCGAGCCCCAAGATTTCACGGGTTGTCTTGAGCCGATGCCGCAGACAGATTTGCGTTGCCGCAAATCAATATGCGGCTTGCATGCCTATGAAGGGACAACCATGGCCTACGACTGGACTGGCGAAACGACGCGCAAACGCAATCGATTAAAACTGGCAACGGCCATAGTCCTCAGTCTCTCCATCGTTCTCGGCATCCCCGCGGCCCTCTCCCCGTTCATCTGAACGCAGTTAGCGAAACCGCACAGAGGCAAGCCAGGCTCGCCTCTTCTTGGGACTAACTCACACTTAAAGACTTACCGTCGAGCCTGCCAAATCATATGCTGATGGTGGGTTTGGGCGCATTTTGTCGGCATGCATAGCTGCAAATCGCGGAGTTGGTCGCAATCGTCTTTGCGCCCTTCAGACCGCTGAAGTCAGTGCGACCATGATTGCACGCCCTTGACATCACGGGGCCGCGATGCAAATTCTCGCCATGGGGTAGCGATCGCCCCACGAGGCCACGGCCGAAGAATCGCGTCCTTTGAACCCGAGAAACCGGAGGGACGCGCCATGCCGTCATTTCTTGAAATCACACCCGAAAAACTCAACCGCATCGTCGGCACGCCGAACGCGCCGGTGATTGTCGACGTTCGCAACGACGAGGATTTTGCTGCCGATCCTCGTCTGCTGCCCGGATCCATACGGCGCGACTACCGCGCAGTGGCGGATTGGGCGGAACATCTGGCAGGGCCATCCGTGGTTCTGTGCCAGAAAGGCCAGAAGCTCGGCCACGGCGTCGCCGCGCATCTCCGCGCCCTTGGCAAGTCTGCCGAGGTGCTCGAAGGCGGCTTCGAGGCCTGGCGCGCGTCGAAGGCCGCCCTTGTCCCCGAAGAAAAGCTAGCGCCTCGCGACAGCCGCGGGCGAACGGTCTGGGTGACACGCGCGCGGCCGAAGATCGACCGTATCGCCTGTCCCTGGCTGATCCGGCGCTTCGTCGACCCGTCCGCGGTCTTCCTGTTCGTGCCTGCCGCCGAGGTCGCCGCTGTCGCCGATCGCTTCAACGCCACGCCCTTCGACATCGAGGCGGTTTACTGGAGCCACCGCGGCGAACTTTGCACTTTTGACGTCATGGTCGAGGAGTTCGGCCTGATAACCGACCCCATGCTCCGCCTCGCGACGATCGTCCGGGGAGCCGATACGTCGAGACCCGACCTTGCCCCCGAGGTGCCGGGACTGCTTGCCGCGTCGCTCGGCCTGTCGCGCATGTTCAACGACGATCTCGAACAGCTCGCGGCGGGCATGACGCTCTACGATGCCTTCTACAGATGGTGCCGGGACGCGACCGACGAGACCCACAACTGGCCCAACCCGAGGAAGGCGTGAACACCATGACCGATCTTGCAAAGACCAGCGTCCGTCTGGATGAACCCGGCGAAGACATCGTTCCGCTCTCCGAAGCCGTCAAGGTATGGGCACGTGTGGCCGCGCTCAGCTTCGGTGGCCCGGCCGGCCAGATTGCCGTGATGCACCGTATCGTCGTCGACGAGAAGCGCTGGGTGGGCGAACACCGTTTCCTGCATGCGCTCAACTACTGCATGCTGCTGCCGGGGCCGGAAGCCCACCAGCTCGCCATCTATATCGGCTGGCTTCTCAACAAGACCAGGGGCGGCATGATCGCCGGCCTGCTGTTCGTTCTGCCGGGTTTTCTCGCCATCCTGGCGCTCAGCTACATCTATGTGATCTTCGGCGACGTCACTGCGATCGAGGGCATGTTCTTCGGACTGAAATGCGCGGTCCTCGCCGTGGTCGTCCAGGCGGTCTTCCGGATCGGCGGCCGGGCGCTGAAAAACAACGTCATGGTCGCCATGGCGGCGGCGGCCTTCGTCGCGATCTTCTTCCTGCAGGTACCCTTTCCGCTGATCATCGTCGCGGCCGGAATTGTCGGCTACGTCGGAGGACGGGCGGGGCTTCCCGCGTTCAAGGCAGGGGGTGGGCACAACTCGGGGTCGGGCAAGATACTCGAAGACAGGGATTCCGTCCTAGGGGAGGAAATACCGCTTCACGCCAGGCCCAATCTCGCTTGGTCGCTCAAGACCTCCGGCGCTCTGGCGGCGTTCTGGCTGGTTCCTGTCGCCGCGCTTGTCCTCGCGCTGGGCTGGGACAACGTGTTCTCGAAGATCGGCCTGTTCTTCAGCCAGATGGCCGTCGTGACCTTCGGCGGCGCTTATGCCGTCCTTGCCTATGTCGCGCAGGCGGCAGTGGAAAACTACGGCTGGCTTCATCCGGGAGAAATGCTCGATGGCCTTGGCATGGCCGAGACGACACCTGGTCCTCTCATCATGGTGACACAGTTCGTGGGTTTTCTCGCGGGCTATCGCGAGCCGGGGGCACTGTCTGCGCTGACGGCGGCGACGCTGGGCGCGATCCTGACGACCTGGGTGACCTTCCTGCCGAGTTTCCTCTGGATATTCGCCGGCGCGCCCTTCATCGAGAAAATGCGCGGCAACGTCGCGCTCGGCGGCGCGATGTCGGCAATCACGGCGGCTGTCGTCGGGGTCATCCTCAACCTCGCGGTCTGGTTCGGCCTTCACGTGCTGTTCGCCGAGGTCACGTCTGTCGCCGTCGGTCCACTCACGCTGGAAGTGCCTGCCTTCGGATCGCTGCTCCTGCCATCATTGATGCTTACCTTGCTGGCGGCGTTCGCCATCTTCCGCCTCAGGCTGTCGGTCATCACGGTTCTAGCAATTTCGGCCGCGCTCGGGATTGGCTGGCGTTTAATGGCGTGATGGCCACGCTTCTGAGCTGACGCTTTCGGAAAGGCCAAGGTATGGAAGTCGACCCTCTGGCGTCATACCAAAGACGAGCCGAAGCGCACCGCGACTATCGATCATCTCGTGCGTAGTATCGAATCGCTTATCCGCAAGGCCAAAAAGGCAAGGCTGGCGCTCGCCCTCGCCATAGGCGTCGGCTGTCATTGCATTGTCGCATCCGGCGGCTTGGCGGCCAGAACCTGCCCGGGCAATCGGAAGAGCACACATTTCAATCTGTCCGAAACGCTTCGCAACCAGATTCCATGCATCGGCGATCAACCGACCTTGGTCATCATGCACAACGACGCAGTTGTTCAAGGCCAGTCCGAAATGCTGCGGATGGTTGGCGCAAAAGCGTGGGCCGTCGTGGCCATCAGTACCGGCCTCGGTAACGCCAGCTTCGTCAACAACCGTGATTGAGCGTTCATGGCCGGCTTCACAACCCAGGAAGATCGCTCATCAAACGCCGATATTCCGCTTCGGGCCTACCATAACAATCATGTGCGAAAGCCTCGAGAGCCGGGCGATCGCGGACGACGACATTGCCCCGCAACGAACGAATTAGGCCCTCGCCTTCCAGGACGTGGAGCGCGGTCGTCACACTGGGGCGTCTGACGCCAAGGAGCACAGAGAGGAGTTCGTGCGTTACCGCCATCTCGTCGCTCCGTGAGCGGTCGTGGCACATGAGAAGCCAGCGGGCGAGGCGCTCATTGACGTCATGCACCGCGTTCGAGACCGCCGTGTGCGCCAGTTGAATGGCGAACCCCTCCATGGACCGGTTCATGATTTGAACGAAGGGTTTGCTCTGTTCCATCCAGCGACGAAAATCGTCGAACTCCATACTGTAGCCTTCGGCGTCGAGCTGGACCGTGACGTCGTAGGAACTGATCCGCGCACCGGTGACCGCGGCAGTCGGGATATAGCCGTCGAAGCCGAAGATGCCGGCTTCCGCGCGCCGTCCGAGCGGCGTCATGATCACCACGGATCCAATACCGGATGTCAGGAAATGCACTGCGTCGATCGGCTTGTCACGATGGGCCAGTGGCGTGCCCTTTGGAAAGACATTATGCGTCAGATCCGGCGCCAGCATCTGGAAATCGATTTCCGGCAGAAGCTGCAGGAGATTGTTGAGGGGCGCTGAGCGCCACGGGGCGGTCATGTTCACGCCTCCAGTTTCGGGCCGAGGCTTGTTTCGGCGCGTCCGGCTCCAATAGATAATGGAACGAATTTACGCCTTCTCGCCGCCCTGGCAAGGGCGGGCAAGAACTGGCACACCGATCGACGGGATACAAAGGATGGCCGGTCCGCAGCTCGCGGACCGGCCTTCTTCAAGCCGACAAATACGCTTTGCAATCAGCGCCGATAACGCAGGCGCTCCTGCTCGATTTCTGCGGGACCGTAAGGATCGAGCGTTTCGTCGAAGCGCGTCCAACCCTGTTCGGTATAGGCCGCACGCCGCTCGACCGGATCCACCCAGTTCGACTGGCGCAGAACAGCCTCGGCTTCCGCATAGAGGTTCTCCTCGACCCGCGCGGTTACGAGTGTGCCGCCGCGGCGAACGCCTTCCGCATAGACATGGGCATGCTCCTCCGGCACGCCGGATTCCGTCATTGCACCGATGATGCCGCCTGCCGCGCCACCCGCGACCGCACCTGCGGCGGCGCCGGCCGCAGTTGCCGCAAGCCAGCCGGCGGCGACCACCGGGCCGACACCCGGAATAGCCATGATGCCAAGGCCGGTCAGGAGACCGCCGACGCCGCCGACGGCTGCACCGATCCCGGCACCCGTTCCGGCGCCTTCGGCGGCATTCGTATCGCCGGTCTGCCGTTCGTCCACGTTGTTCGAGACGATGCTAATGTCATCCGAAGGAATGCCGATTGCTTCGAGGGCGCTGACGGCGGCGCGTGCATCGGAGTAGTCATCAAAAAGTCCGGTAGCGGTTTTCTTCATGGAAATTTCCTTTTAGTTGGCGATGATGTTGCCCTGATAGTCGAGCGCGACGTTGACGGACTTTCCGTCCTTCATCGCGGTACCGCGCCAGACGCCCTTATCATCAAGCGTGAGCCCGGTGACGTCGGCATAGCCCGCCTCAACGATGCGCTCCCTGGCCTGTTCCTCGGTGAAGCTGTTCGCGCCTTCGACCGGCGCAGTGGCGTTCTTGTCGTCCGGGGTCGCGATCGCCGGGGTATCACCATCGGTGGCGGGTGCCGTGGAGGTCTGGGCGAAGGCGCCAAGGGTCGATGCGCCGACAAATGCGGCGGCGAGCAATAGCTTTTTCATGATGTCTCCTCGTTTTCAGCCGTTGAAGGCAAGGAGCGAACCGGGATACGGGCGTTTAGTTCCGCGTTAATTTTGAGATTTCTTAAGATAACTTCAGACTGATGCCGGATTTTTCACTTGGCGCGAGCCGGCAGCCACACCGTCCACCCATAGGACAAACCTGCCCCGCCGACCTGTTTCATTCGGCGGCGCGCAAAGGGCTTTCCAGGTCAGCGCAGGCCAGTCTGCTTGGCCGGTTCGTCGTTCTCGTCCGGGTTCGGATTGGGCTCCTCATCGGGCAGGTACTCGGGCTCCGGCTCCTTGATCGGCGGGCTTGGCTCGCCAATGGGCGGCAGGTCGGGAACCTGATTCGGGCCGGGTTCGGTCGGAATAATAGCCATGGGAAACTCCTTACTGGTTTGACAGGCCCCTATTGCGCCTTGACATTGCGCGCGCCGGCATGGCGGAAGGCCCGTTCGGCCTTGATAAGATCGAAACGCGCGATATCGGCGGAAACGCGGATTTCGCCGTGGAGCGGCGCGTCGGCGCGGGTGGCGTCACCGCCGGAAGGCGCCGTGCCAGCCGTGTTTGCGTCCGTATCGGGCTCCACGAACACATCGGTACGGGCAATTCCGCATTGCTGTACGAGATGCTCGACGGCGCGGTCGGCGGCCTCTCGGGTCGCGAATGTCGCCCACATGGTTTTCGTGCTGTCATCGGACATTGCACCTTCTCCTCTTCTTCAGGGATCAGGTTTGCAACGCGGCAAGGGAGCGATGGTTCAGAACAGAGTGCTAGGCGCTATCCCCGAGTGTAGAACATGCGGGCAGAGGCCTCGATGATGGAGCGGTGCTTGACGGGGTCGAAGGTGACGGCGGGGAATGTCTCGAAGAGATACTTGGCAAAACTCTCCCTCGCCTCCTCCGACGCATCGAACCAGGGTTGCGAGGTGAGCTCATCGAAGACCGACTTCAATGCGCCCAACTCGTCCGGCTCGAAAGTCCCCTTGGAACTGTAGCTGCCCACGCCCGCCTCCTCTGTGCGACAGGCATGAATCTAGGTCCGTATAGGTGCGATTCAAAGCGGTATCATGGTACGAAATCGTACGGAGAAACTCAATCCGTCACGTCGCGAGGCAAATGGCTGTCGACACCACGCGCGAGAAGCCTGTCAGCCTCGACGTCACGCACCCCCTTCACACGGCGCAGGAAGCTGATGAGGTAGCGGCGGTCCTCTTCGCTATCGACGGCGCCGTCGAGCACCGCGACGCCGTCGCGAATCGTGAGCTCAAGCGTTGCAAGATCGACCCTGTGGTCGTCTTCGAGCGCCTCCATGATGCGCGCCTCAAGATCGCCGTCGGCGATGATATCGCCCGTTTCATCTGCAAACGACAGTGGCGCGCCGTCGACATCGCGTGCAGCGGGATCACGCGTGATCGCCACACCCTCGTTGTCCAGCTGATCCAAATCAGCACCGGGGCTTCCGTAAGGCAAGTTCTGCGCGGCTCGACGTGCATCGTCGTCATCCGGATAGGGCCAGCCGTCGCGGGTGTCCCGCTCCTCGTAGTCTCGAAAATCCTCTTCACGAGAGATTTGTTTGCGATCGGCCATCGTCTTGCTCCGCGGTTTAATCTGGAAATGATGATAGCCAATCGCTCAGACCGGCGTTTGTTCCGGAGAACAACCACAACCGCGCCGTTATTCCGTCATTGCGCCCCGGGGCGGCCGATGTCGTCTTCGAGCTTCTTGCGCGCACGGTTGACCCTGCTTTTCACCGTGCCGATCTCACAGTCGCACAGCCGTGCGGTATCGATGTAGCTGACGCCCATCGCCACGAGCAGCAACGTGCGGCGCGAGCGCGGCGGAAGGCGGCGCAGGGCGCAGCGCAGTTCGCTGCGGCGAACCGCCCATTCCTGCGGCGCCATGATGCTCGCCCGTTCTAGCAAGCCGTCGTCCAGTCCGACAGGCTCCCGGCAGCGGCGGCGATATTCCGTGTTGAAGCTATTGCGCATGATCGTGAAGAGCCACGAGCGGAGTTTTGTATTGGGGTGAAACTGATGCGAGGACCGAAGCGCCCGCATCACCGTTTCCTGGATCAGGTCCTCCCGGTCGCTCGCCGAACGGGTCAACTG
>Ga0247823_10001943_pt1 | contig 17086 bp, 15 predicted proteins | sample 13C_PalmiticAcid_2_FD_192426 | JGI IMG/M metagenome (GOLD analysis project Ga0247823, IMG submission 192426) | Soil microbial communities from agricultural site in Penn Yan, New York, United States - 13C_PalmiticAcid_Day30 | ecosystem: Environmental > Terrestrial > Soil > Agricultural land...
CCCCCGCCCCCAATAGGAGACCCCTGATGCAAACCCGCAAGATCCCCGCCACCATCGTCACCGGCTTCCTCGGTGCCGGCAAGACCACGCTGCTGCGCCACCTGCTCACGAACGCGCAGGGCCGGCGCATCGCCGTCATCGTCAACGAGTTCGGCGAACTCGGCATCGACGGCGAGCTGCTGCGCGGCTGCGGCATCGGCTGCGACGAAAACGGCGAAGAGAACGGCCAGCTGTTCGAGCTGGCCAACGGCTGCCTGTGCTGCACGGTGCAGGAAGAGTTCGCGCCCGTGATGGAGCAACTCGCCGCGCGCCGCGACCAGATCGACCACCTCGTTATCGAAACCTCCGGCCTGGCCCTGCCCAAGCCGCTGGTGCAGGCCTTCCAGTGGCCCGCGCTGCGCAACGCTTTCACGGTGGACGCCGTGGTGACCGTGGTGGACGCCCCGGCCGTGGCCGCCGGCCGCTTCGCCGAAGACCCGGTGGCGGTGGACGCGCAACGCCGCGCCGACGAGAACCTGGACCACGACTCGCCGCTGGCCGAGCTGTTCGAGGACCAGCTCGCCACCGCCGACCTGGTGGTGGTGCACAAGACCGACGGCCTGGATGCCGCCACGCTGGCCGAGGTGGAGGCCGTCATCCGCGCCGAGACGCCGGCCGGCGTGAAGCTGGTGCATGCGCAGCACGGCAAGCTGGACCTGGGCGTGCTGCTCGGTCTGGAGCGCGCGGTGGAAGACGTGATCGACCAGCGCAAGACCCACCACGACGAGGAAGAGGACCACGACCACGACGAATTCGACTCGGTCTCGCTCACGCTGGAGGTGGCCGACCGCCAGCGCCTGCTGGACGCGCTCGTGGCCCTGGTGCAGCGCCACGAGATCTACCGCGTCAAAGGCTTCGTGGCCTTGCCCGGTGCCGCCATGCGCCTGGTGGTGCAAGGCGTGGGCCAGCGTTTCGACAGCCACTTCGACCGCCCCTGGCGCGCCGACGAAACGCGCGCGACGCGGCTGGTGTTCATCGGCGACCACCTCGACCGCGACACGCTGCAGAACGAGCTCCAGTCGGCCCTGAGCACCGACGCCCGCGTGGCCTGACATGCACCTTCTGTCCACACGCCCGGGCGGCCACGTCGAAGACGGCGGGCAGGGCATCGTGCGCGTGGAGCAGACGCCCGGCGACATCGTGGTGCTCAGCGCGGCCGACACCACGCTCTCGCTGCTGGCCGACGCCGCCGCCGGCCTGGGCGACGACTTCCCCAGCGTGCGGCTGTGCAACCTGATGTGGCTGCGCCAGCCCGCGTCCACCGACATGTACGTGGACGACGTGCTGCGCCACGCGCGTGTGGTGGTCATCGACCACCTGGGGGCCCCGAGCGACTGGGCCTACGTGGTGGAGCAGGCGGTCTCGCTGGCGGCGAAACACGGCCAGTGGCTGGTGCTGTTCTCGGGCGACAACGTGCAGGACCCGCAGCTGCTGATGCGCAGCACCGCCGCCCCCGAGGACTGCGACCGGCTCTGGCGCTGCCTGCGCGAAGGCGGGCGCGACAACGCGCTGGCCTTCTTCTCGCTCATCGGCCACGCCGCCTTCGGCCGGGGCCCCCGGCCGCCGCCGCCCCGGCCCCTGCCGCCGGTGATGCCCTACACGCCGCAGGCCGCCGCGCCCTGGATCGATGGCGCGCCGGTGGCGATGCTGCTGTTCTACCGCGCGCACCTCCAGGCCGGCAACACCGCGGTGTTCGACGCCGTGCTCGCCGCTCTGGCCGGCGAAGGGCTCAACGCCCTCGCGGTGGCGGTGGACTCCCTGAAGAACCCCGAAAGCCTGGCCGAACTGCAAACCCTGGCTGCCGAGCGCGGCGTGGGCGTGGTGCTCAACGCCACCAGTTTCGCCGTGGCCTCGCTCGACGGCGACAGCACCGAGGCGGTGGCGCTGGCCGGCGACGCGCCGGTGCTGCAGCTCATCACCGCCGGCTGCTCGCAGGATCAGTGGGCGGCCGACCCGCATGGTCTTGCGCCGCGCGACCTTGCCATGCAGGTCGTGCTGCCCGAGGTGGACGGCCGCATCGGCACGCGCGCCATCAGCTTCAAGGGCCTGGCCTGGCGCTGCGAGCGCACCGAGGTGGACGTGGTGCGCTACCAGCCCGAGCCCGAGCGCATCCGCTTCGTGGCCGAGCTGGCGCGCCGCTGGTGCGCGCTGCGCCACAAGCCGCCCGCCGACCAGCGCCTCGCGCTCATCCTCGCCAACTACCCCAACGACGACGCGCGCCTCGCCAACGGCGTGGGCCTGGACACGCCCGCGTCCACCGCGCTCATCCTGCGCGCCTTGCGCGACGCGGGCTATGCCACCGGCGAACTGCCCGAGGACGGCGACGCGCTCATGGCGCGGCTGGTGCAGGGCGTCACCAACGACACCGACGCCAATCACCACCGGCCGGCGGGCCAGAGCCTGGCCATGGCCGACTACCTGCGCGACTTCCAGGCCTTGCCACCGGAGAGCCAGGCCGCGGTGAACACGCTCTGGGGCGCACCCGAGCAGGACCCGATGCAACGCGGCGGGCGCTTCATGGTGCCGGGCCTGCGCCTGGGCCAGATCTTCGTGGGCATCCAGCCCGCGCGCGGGCGCGACCTCGACCTCGTGGCCAGCTACCACGACGCCGACCTCGTGCCCACGCACGGCTACCTGGCCTTCTATTTCTGGCTGCGGCGCGCCTTCGCGGTGGACGCCGTGGTGCACGTGGGCAAACACGGCAACCTCGAATGGCTGCCCGGCAAGAGCGTGGCCCTGGGCGCGGCCTGCTGGCCCGATGCGCTGCTGGGGCCACTGCCGCACCTGTACCCCTTCATCGTCAACGACCCGGGCGAGGGCAGCCAGGCCAAGCGCCGCACGCAGGCGGTCATCATCGACCACCTCATGCCCGCGCTCACGCGCGCCGAGACCTACGGCCCGCTGCAGGAACTCGAGCGCCAGATGGACGAGTTCTACGAAGCGCTCTCGCTCGACCCGCGCCGCGCCAAGCTGCTGCGCGAAGGCATCCTGGCGCAGGTGCTGAAGCACCAGCTGCACCGCGAGCTGGGCTTCCAGCCGCCGGCCGACGAAGCCCAACGCGAACAGCTGCTCGAGCGGCTCGACGCCTACCTGTGCGAGATCAAGGAATCGCAGATCCGCGACGGCCTGCACATCCTTGGCCAGTCGCCGCAGGGCCGCCAGCGCACCGACACCCTGGTGGCGCTGGCGCGCTTCCCCGGCGGTCAGGCGGCAGGGCAGGGCAGCCTGCTGGTGGCGCTGGCGAACGACCTGGGCCTGGACGGCTTCGACCCGCTCAGCCCCGAATGGGCCGACGCCTGGAGCGGCCCGCGCCCCGAGGCGCTGCAAAGCCTGAGCGACGAGCCCTGGCGCCACGCCGGCCACACGCGCGAGCGGCTGGAGTTGCTGGCCGCCGCGCTGGTGGAGCAGCATCTGGGTGCAGACGAAGCCCCACTCGATGCGCAGGCCTGGCCGCACACCGCGCCGGTGATCCGGCGCCTGCAGCAGACCCTCGCCCCCCGGCTGGACGCCTGCGGCCCGAACGAGATCGGCCAGCTCCTGCGTGGCCTCGCGGGCCGCTTCGTGCCCGCCGGCCCGAGCGGCGCGCCCTCGCGCGGCCGGCCCGACGTGCTGCCCACGGGGCGCAACTTCTACTCGGTGGACACGCGCGCCGTGCCCACGCCCACCGCCTACGCCATGGGCGCGCTCGCGGCCGACCGCGTGATCGAGCGCCACCTGCAGGACCACGGCAGCTTTCCCACGGCGGTCGGCCTCTCGGTGTGGGGCACCAGCACCATGCGCACCGGGGGTGAGGACATCGGCCAGGCCTTCGCGCTGCTCGGTGTGCGGCCCAAGTGGGCGCCCGGCAGCAACCGGGTAGTGGACATCGAGGTGCTGCCCATGGCCATCAAGAACCGGCCGCGCATCGACGTGACGCTGCGCGTCTCTGGCTTCTTCCGCGACGCCTTCCCCAATGTGATCGACCTGTTCGACACGGCGGTGCGCGCCGTCGCCGCGATCCCGGAAGAGGACGAGCCCGACGAGGTGAACCCCATCCGCGCGCGGGTGCGGCGCGAGGCCGCCGAGGCGGTGGCGGCCGGCGCGGCGGACGAGGACGCGCAACGCCGCGCCACCTGGCGCGTGTTCGGCCCGCGCCCCGGCGGCTACGGCGCCGGGCTGCAGGAGCTGATCGACAGCCGGCGCTGGAGCGACAACGCCGACCTCGCGCAGGCCTACCTGCGCGCCGGCGCCTTCGCCTACGGGCAGGACGGGCACGGCACCGCCGCGCGCGAGGCCTTCGAGCAGCGCCTGGCGCGCGTGGACGCGGTGCTGCACAACCAGGACAACCGCGAGCACGACATCCTCGACTCCGACGACTACTACCAGTTCCAGGGCGGCATGGCCTCGGCCGTGCAGCACCTGAGCGGCGCGAGCGCCGCGCTGTACCACGGCGACTTCAGCACGCCCGGCGCGCCGCGCTTGCGCACGCTTGGCGAGGAAGTGGCCCGCGTGGTGCGCGCGCGCGCCGTCAACCCCAAGTGGATCGACGGCGTGAAGCGCCACGGCTACAAGGGCGCGTTCGAGATCGCCGCCACGGTGGACTACCTGTTCGCCTTCGACGCCACCACCGGCGTGGTCGGCGACCACCAGTACGCGCTGGTGGCCGAGGCCTACCTGCACGACGACGCCACGCGCGCCTTCCTGCAACAACACAACCCGCTGGCCCTGCGCGGCATCGGCGAGCGCCTGCTCGAAGCCATGCAGCGCGGCCTGTGGGCCGAGCCGGGCGAGCACCGGGAACGCATCGAACAGCACCTGCTGGCGCTCGAACACGCACTGGAAGAAGGACCCCTGAAATGACCACCTCCCTGCCCGAGCTGCACGCGGCGTCCAGCGCCGCCTTTCCCTTCACCGCCCTGGTCGGTCACGACGCACTGCAGCGCGCGCTGCTGCTGGCCGCCATCGACCCGGGCATGGGCGGAGTGCTCATCAGCGGCCCGCGCGGCACCGCCAAGTCCACCTCGGCGCGCGCGCTGGCCGCGCTGCTGCCGCAGGCGCCCTTCGTCACGCTGCCGCTGGCCGCCAGCCTGGAACAGCTGGTGGGCACGCTCAACCTCGAAGACGTGCTGCGCGACGGCCTGGTGCGCCTCGCGCCCGGCCTGGTGGCGCGCGCGCACGGCGGTGTGCTGTACGTCGATGAAGTCAACCTGCTGCCCGATGCGCTGGTGGACGCGCTGCTCGACGTGGCCGCCAGCGGTGTGAACACGGTGGAGCGCGACGGCGTCTCGCGCCAGCACGCCGCGCAGTTCGTGCTGGTGGGCACCATGAACCCGGAAGAGGGCGAGCTGCGCCCGCAGCTGCTGGACCGCTTCGGCCTCTCGGTGGCGCTGGCCAACCCCGACGAAGCCGCGCAGCGCCAGGCCATCGTGCGCGCGCGCCTGGCCTTCGACGCCGACCCGCAGGCGCTGCTGGCCGAACACGCCGCCGCGCAGTCCCGGCTGGTGGCCACGCTGGCCGCCGCGCGCGCAGCGCTCGCGCAATTGCCGTGGTCGGACGCCGTGGTGCGGCACGCCGCGAACCTCGCCCTGGCCGCCGGTGTCGACGGCATCCGCGCCGACCTCGTCATGCTGCGCGCCGCGCGCGCCCTGGCCGCGCTGGAGCAGCGCGACAGCGTGCACGTGGCCGACGTGGACGCGGTGGCCGAGCTCGCGCTGGCGCACCGCCGTGCGCCCGACAGCGCCTCGCCGCCAGTGACCCGCCCCTCCAGCGCGCCGGCGGGCGGGCAGGGCAAGGCTGCGGCCTCGAACGGCACCGCGCCCGACGGCGACTGGGGCGCCTTGCCGCCGCAGCCCGAGGCCATGGCGGCGGTGAAACACACGGGGGCCTGGCCCCCAAAAAAAGCATGAGCCACCCCGGCCCGCGCGCGCCCACGGCGAGCGGCGGCCGGCGGTGGCCTACCCCGAACCTCTCCCCGAAACCGAGCCTGGCCCGGCATGCGGTGCGCCCCGCCGACACGGCGGGCGCCGGCATGGACTGGCTGCGCACCCTGCTGGCCAAGGGGCCGCAGCGCCTCGCGCCGGCGCACCTGCGCCACCGGGCGGTGAGCCTGCGCACGCCGCCCTTGCACCTGATCGCGCTCGACACCTCGGGCTCGATGCGCCGGGGCGGGCGCCTGGCCTGGGCCAAGGGCTATGCGGCGCGCCTGATCGAGCAGGCCGCCCGCGCCGGCGAGCACGTGGCGCTGCTGAGCTTCGGCGGCCAGGGCGTGCAGCTGCTGCTGCCCCCTGGCCCGGCCCGCTCGGCCGGCCGCGAGCGCGTGCGGCCGGTGGGCGGGGGTGGTGGCACGCCGCTGTCGGCCTGCCTGCACGAAGCCGAGCGCCTGCTGCGCCAGACCCGGCGCCAGCGCGGCGCGGCGGGCGGCGATTGCCTGTGGCTGCTCACCGATGGCCGCACGCTCGAACAACCCTCGGCCCCGCCCTCGGCGGGCCACATCGTCGTCGTGGATTTCGATGACCCTCTGCGGCCCCTGGGCCGGTGCGCGGCGTGGGCCGAGCGCTGGCGCGCCGAACACCGCCTGCCGGCCTGAACATGCTTTCACCACCATGTCCCTGACACCCACCACCGAAGTGATCGTCTGCACCACCTGCCGGCCCCCGGGCGCCTCGCGCGACGAGCCGGCGGCCGGCGCGCTGCTGTTCGAGGCCGTGCAGGCCGCACAAGGGCGCGGCGCCGAGCCCCTGGTGCGGGTGCGCGGCATGGCCTGCCTGAGCAGCTGCTCGCGCGCCTGCTCGGTGGCCTTTCAGGCGCCGGGCAAACACACCTACCTGTTCGGCGACCTGGTGCCCGATGCCGAGACGGCCGAGCACGTGCTCGCCTGCGCCGGCCTGCACGCGGCCGCGAGCGACGGCAACCTGCTGCGCAACGAGCGGCCCGCGCGCCTGCGCAGCGGCATCCTCGCGCGCCTGCCGCCCAGCCTGGTGGGGTCCGACGCATGAGCCTTCGTTTTTCCCTGTTCCTGCCGGAGCGCCGAAAGGCGCGGCGCCCCGGCTTCCCTGTCCGCACGCCTCAACCCTTCTTGAAATGGAGCACCACATGATTGGAACCAGCACCACGGCGCCCTCGGGCGTCACGTCCGCCGTGCGCAGCCTGCTGCTGCAACTGGCCGCTGCCGCCGCCCTCGGGCTGGTGGTTCTCTACGGCGTGGCCTTTGCCGAGAGCCCGGTCGCGCACAACGCGGCGCACGACGTGCGCCACGTCACCGTGAAGCCTTGCCACTGAAGGAGCATCGATCATGATTTTTCAACGACTGATCTGGGCCGGCCTTGCCGTGGCCCTCGCCGTGGGCATCGTGCAGACCGGTGTGCAGCACCTGCAGGCCGTGCCCATCATCCTGGCCGCCGAGGCCTACGAAGACCAGAAGATCGAAGCGCCGGCCACCACCACCGAGGCCGCACCGGCCGGCCACGCCGGTCATGAGGGCCATGCTATGGCCGAGGAGGCCGAGGAGTGGGCCCCGGCCGACGGCTTCGAGCGCACCGGCTGGACCTTGGCCGCCAACGTGCTGCACGCCTTCAGCATGGCGCTGCTGGTGTTCGCCGTCATGGGCGTGGCCCTGTGGCGCGGCACCACGCTGCGCGCGCTGCCGCTGGCCCTGGTGACCGCCGCCGCCGGCTGGCTGGTGTTCCACTTCTGGCCCTCGATCGGCCTGCACGCCGAGATCCCCGGCATGGACGCCGCCCGCCTGGGTTCGCGCCAGGGCTGGTGGACCCTCGCCGCCGTGAGCGCGGCGCTGGCCTGCGCCGCTGCGGCGGGCCTCAAGAGCCCGCTGCGCTGGCTGCTGGCGGCCGCGCTGCTGGCCTTGCCCTACGTGGTCGGTGCGCCGCACATCACGGCCGATCCGCTGGCCGGTTTCCAGGGCGAAGCCCAGGCCGTGCTGCGCGACCTCGGCACCCAGTTCGTCTGGGCCACCACCTGGATCTCGCTGACGTTCTGGCTCTGCATGGGCGTGGCCTCGGGCCTGGCTTTCCAGCGCTGGGTGCAACCGGTGCTGCGCGCCACTTTCGGCGAAGCCGGCAAGCTGCCGCAGGCGGCCTGACGGGGCGGCGGACTGCCTGCCCGCGGAGGCAGCAGAATACCGCTCCCTTAAGTCGAAAGGACTATGAATATGACGACCACGACCGACATCGCCACGCCGCAGGCCACCACCGCCGTGCGGCCCCTGCAATTCCACGCCAAACCCACGCCCGCGGCCGACGCCGGCACCGACGCCTGGCGCGTGGAAGACGTGCAGGCGCTGTTCGACCTGCCGTTCTCCGACCTGCTGCACCGCGCGCAGACCGTGCACCGCGAGCACTTCGACCCCGCCGAGGTCGAGCTCGCGACGCTGCTGTCGGTGAAGACCGGCGGCTGCCCGGAAGACTGCGGCTACTGCCCGCAGTCGGTGCATTTCGACACCGGCCTCACGGCCGGCAAGCTCATGGGCGTGGACGCGGTGCGCGAGGCCGCGCAGCGCGCGAAGCAGGCCGGCGCCACGCGCTTCTGCATGGGCGCGGCCTGGCGCGCGCCAAAAGACCGCGACGTCGATGCCGTGGCCGAACTCGTGCGCACCGTCAAGGCCGAAGGCCTGGAGGCCTGCGCCACGCTGGGCATGCTGTCCGACGGCCATGCCGAGATCCTGCGCGACGCGGGCCTGGACTACTACAACCACAACCTCGACAGCGCGCCCGATTTCTACGGCGAGATCATCACCACGCGCGACTACCAGGACCGCCTGGACACGCTGGCGCGCGTGCGCGGCGCGGGCGTGAAGGTCTGCTGCGGTGGCATCGTGGGCATGGGCGAGTCGCGCCTGCAGCGCGCCGCGCTGGTGGCCCAGCTCGCCAACCTCGCGCCCGACTACCCCGAGTCGGTGCCGATCAACCATCTCGTGAAAGTGCAGGGCACGCCGCTGGCCGAGCAGCCCGACCTGGACCCGCTCGAGTTCGTGCGCACCATCGCGGTGGCGCGCATCACCATGCCGCGCGCGCGGGTGCGCCTGTCGGCCGGTCGCCAGCAGATGAGCGAGGCGGTGCAGGCCCTGTGTTTCCTGGCCGGCGCCAACTCGATCTTCTACGGCGAGAAGCTGCTTACCACCGGCAACCCCGACGTGGCGGCCGACATGGGCCTGTTGGCCAAGCTCGGCCTGCGGCCGCGCCACGTCTTGGCCGACTGACATGTCCGTCAATGCGACCTGGCGCCAGCGCAGCCTCGCGGCGGTGTGGCATCCCTGCACCCAGATGAAGCTGCACGCGCCCGAGGGCGCGGCCCTGCCGCTGGTGCCGGTGGCGCGGGCCGAAGGGGTCTGGCTGCACGACCACGAGGGCCGGCGCTACCTGGACGCGATCAGCTCCTGGTGGGTCAACCTGTTCGGGCACAACCACCCGGCCATCCGCGCCGCGCTCACGGACCAGCTGAACCGGCTGGACCACGTGATGCTGGCCGGCTTCACCCACGCGCCGGTGGTGGAGCTGTCCGAGCGCCTGTCCTCGGCCACCGGGCTGGGCCACGCGTTCTACGGCAGCGACGGCGCCAGCGCCACCGAGATCGCGCTCAAGATGAGCGCGCACCACTGGCGCAACGCGGGGCGGCCCCGCAAAAGCCGCTTCGTCGGGCTGGCGGGCGGTTACCACGGCGAGACCGTGGGCGCACTGGCGGTAACCGACATCGCGCTCTTTCGCGAGGCCTACGCGCCGCTGGTGCGCCTGGCGGCCACCGTGCCCAGCCCCGATGCCCGCGCGGCGGCGCCCGGTGAGTCCGCCGCCGACGTGGCCGAGCGCGCCGCCAAGGCGCTGGCCGACTGGCTGGCCGAACACCATGAGGACACGGCGGCGCTGATCGTCGAGCCGCTGATCCAGTGCGCCGCCGGCATGGCGATGCACGACCCCCACTACCTGCGGCGCGCGCGCGAGCTGTGCGACCGCTACGAGGTGCACCTGGTGCTGGACGAGATCGCGGTCGGCTTCGGCCGCACCGGCACGCTGTTCGCCCACCAGCAGGCCGGCATCCGCGCCGACTTCCTGTGCCTCTCCAAAGGCCTGACCGGCGGCACGCTGCCGCTCTCGGTGGTGCTCACCACCGACGAGGTCTACGCCGCGTTCTACGACGACCAGGTCGCGCGCGGTTTCCTGCACTCGCACAGCTACACCGGCAACCCGCTGGCCTGCCGCGCCGCGCTGGCCACGCTCGACCTGTTCGAGCAGACCGACGCGCTGCGCCGCAACGTCGCCACCGCCGAGCGCCTGGCCGCGCAGTTCGCGCCGCTCTCGGCGCACCCGCGCGTGCGCCACGCGCGCCGCCAGGGCATGGTCTTCGCGTGGGACGTGGCCAGCAGCCTGCCCGATTTCGGCCGCCGCTACGCTCGCCACGCGCTGGACCGGGGGCTGGTGCTGCGGCCCATCGGCGCCACGCTGTACGCCATGCCGCCGTACGTGATCGACGAGGAAGAGGGCGACTGGCTGGCACAAGGCGCGCTGGCCGCGCTGCAGGCCACGCTGGCGGAGGAAGACACCGGCGCGAGCCCGGTGCTGGCGGGAGGTGCGCGCGATGGCGGTTGACGGTTGCTTCGTCACCGGCACCGATACCGGCGTGGGCAAGACCCTGGTCAGCGCGGCCTTGCTGCACACCTTCGCGCGGCAGCACCGCCGTGTGGTCGGCATGAAGCCGGTGGCGGCGGGCCTGATCGAGCACCAGGGGCAGTGGGTCAGCGAAGACGTGCTGGCTTTGCGCGCGGCGTCCACGGTGGGGGTGCCGGCCGAACTCGACAACCCGGTGGCCTTGCCCGATGCCATCGCGCCCCACCTCGCGGCCGAGCGCGCGGGCCGCACCGTGACCGTGGCCGAACTGCGGGCCGCGCACCGCGCGCTGCGTGCGCACGCCGACGTGGTGGTGGTCGAAGGCGCGGGTGGCTGGCGCGTGCCGGTCAACGGTGACGAGACGCTGGCCGACCTCGCGCGCGCCATCGGTGCGCCGGTGGTGCTGGTGGTGGGCCTGCGGCTGGGCTGCCTGAACCACGCGCTGCTCACGGCCGAGGCCATCCGCGCCGACGGCCTGACCCTGGCGGGCTGGGTCGCCAATGCGATCGACCCCGACATGCCTTGCCGCGAAGAGAACATCGAGACGCTGCGCCGCTGGCTGCCGGCACCGCTGCTGGGCCGCGTGCCCTGGCAGGCCACCGCCCCGAAGGCCCATGACATTGCGCTGGAGTTGCCCCATGACCTGGTTGGATGAATTCGACGATCGGCTGGCCGCGCTGGACGCGCAGTCGCTGCGCCGCCGCCGCCGCGAGGTGGTGCCGGCGCCCGGCGCGCGCCTGTGGGTGGACGGTGAATCGCTGCTGGCTTTCTGCAGCAACGACTACCTCGGTCTGGCGCAAGACCCGCTGTTGCGCGAGGCGGTGCACGCCGCCGTGGACCGCTACGGCGTCGGGTCCGGCGCCTCGCCCATGGTCAGCGGCCACAGCGCGGCCAACGCGGCGCTGGAGCGCGAGCTGGCCCAGGCCGTGGGCCTGCCGCGCGCGCTGTATTTCTACGCCGGCTACGCCACCAACGCCAGCATCGTGCCGGCCCTGGTGGGTGAGGGCGATGCGCTGTTCTCGGACGCGCTGAACCACGCCTGCCTGATCGACGGCGCGCGCCTGTCGCGCGCCACGGTGCACCGCTACCGCCATGCCGACCTGCCGCAGCTCGACGCCTTGCTGGCGGCCAGCCCGGCGCGGCGCAAGCTGGTGATCAGCGACGCGGTGTTCAGCATGGACGGCGACGTCGCCGACATCGCGGCGCTGCACGCGCTGTGCGAACGGCACGATGCGCTGCTGCTGCTGGACGATGCGCACGGCTTCGGCGTGCTCGGGCCGCAGGGGCGCGGTGCCCTGGCCGCCGCCGGCCTGAGCGGCCCGCAGGCCTCGCCGCGCGTGATCTACATGGCCACGCTGGGCAAGGCCCTGGGCGTGGCCGGCGCCTTCGTGGCCGGCCCCGATCGCCTGGTGGAGTGGCTGCTGCAGAAGACCCGCAGCTACACCTACGCGACCGCCGCGCCCGCGTTGCTGGCCGAGGCGGTGCGCGCGGGCCTGCGCTGCGTGCTCGGGCCCGACGGCGAACGCCGCCGGCGGCACCTGCAGGCCCTCATCGCACAACTGCGCGAGGGCCTGGCACCCGGGGCCGATGCCGCGCTCGACGCGGCCGGCTGGGCCCTGATGCCCTCGGCCACCGCGATCCAGCCGCTGGTGATCGGCGACAACGAAGCCGCGCTGGCCGTGATGGCCGTGCTGCGCGAACAAGGCCTGTGGGTGCCCGCGATCCGCCCGCCCACGGTGCCGGCCGGCACCGCGCGCCTGCGCATCGCACTTTCGGCCGCGCACCAGCCGGCGGACATCGAGGCGCTGCTGCAGGCCCTGCGGATCGCGGCGGCCAGCACACTGGCACAACCGGCATGAGCTTCCCCATGGACCTTCACCTCATGCTGGCACCCGTCGCCCTGCTGCTGGCCCTGCTGGTGGACCGCTGCTGGGGCGAGCCGCCCGCGCGCTGGCACCCGGTCGTGGGGATGGGGCGCTACCTCGGGTGGCTGGGCCCGCGCGTCGCACCGGCCTGGGGTGCGCCCGGCGGCAAGGCGCAGCCGTTCGTGCTGGGTGCGCTGGCCTGGATGGCCGGCGCGCTGCTGGTGGTCGCCATCGCCTTCGCGCTGATGCGGCTCATGAGCGGCTGGCCGGCGTGGCTGCAGGCCCTCGTCACCGGCCTGGCGCTCAAGCCCCTGCTCGCGTGGCGCATGCTGCGCGACGAAGTGGTCGCGGTCGAAGCGGCGCTGGGCGAATCCCTGGCGGCCGGGCGCGAGCGCCTGGGCTGGCTGGTGAGCCGCGACGTGGCCGCGCTGGACGAGGCGCAGGTGCGCGAAAGCGCCATCGAATCGCTGGCGGAGAACCTCAACGACTCCGTGGTCGCGCCGCTGTTCTGGTTCGCCGTCGCCGGCCTGCCGGGGGTGGCGCTCTACCGCTTCGCCAACACCGCCGACGCCATGTGGGGCTACCGGGGCGAGCGCCAGGGCCGCGACTGGACCTGGGCCGGCAAATGGGCCGCGCGCGCCGACGACGTGCTCTCGTGGTTGCCCGCGCGCCTCACCGGGGTCCTGCTGGGTTTTCTGGGCGCTTTCCGGGGCTGGCGCGCAATGCCGGCGCTGGCGCGCCGCACACCGTCGCCCAACAGTGGCTGGCCCATGGCCGCGATGGCGCTCGCGCTGAATGTGCGCCTGGGCAAACCGGGCGTGTATGAGTTGAATGCCGAGGGTCGCAGCCCTGAGGCCCGCGACACCGCGCGCGCCCTGCAACTGGCGGGTGGGGTGGTACAAGCGTTGGCGGGCGTGGCCGTGTTGTGGGCCGCGTTCACCTGGAGGAGCATCGCATGACGCACGCACAGTCGACTTTCCACGGAGGCCCCGACGCGCTGGGCGTGCCGGCCTGGGATTTCTCCACCAACGCCAACGCCTGCGGGCCGTGTCCGCAGGCGCTTGCCGCCGTGCAGCAGGCCGATGCACGGCACTACCCCGACCCGACCTACACCGCGCTGCGCGCCGCGCTGGCCGCCTTCCACCTGGTAGAGGCCGACCGCATCGTGATCGCCGGCAGCGCGAGCGAATTCATCGGCCGCATCACCGCCTGGGTGGCGCGCGAAGGCGGCCGGCGCGTCTGGCTGCCCGCGCTGGCCTACGGCGACTACGCGCGCGCGGCCAGCGCCTGGCGCCTGGCGCGCACGCCGGACCCGGCCCAGGCCGATCTGGCCTGGCTGTGCGAGCCTGGCAGCCCGCTGGGCCAGGCCGAATCCCAGGCGCGCGCCGTGGCGGCATCGGGCGCGCTGGTGGTGCTGGACCGCGCCTATGAACCGCTGCGCCTCGGTGGGCAGTGCAGCCTCGACGCGGCGGCGCTGGACCGCGTCTGGCAACTCTGGACGCCCAACAAGGCGCTGGGCCTCACCGGCGTGCGCGGCAGCTACGCCATCGCCCCGGTGGGCGGGGAGTGCATGGTGCGCTCGCTCGACCAGCTCGCCCCTTCCTGGCCCCTGGGCGCGCACGCCGTGGCCATGCTCGACACCTGGGCGTCGCCCGCCGCGCAGTCCTGGGTGTTGCAAAGCCTGCCGACGCTGACCCGCTGGACCACCGAACTGCGGGCCTTGTTGAAGCGGCGGGGCTGGATGGTGCGGCCCAGCGACGCACCGTATTTCTGCGCCGTGCCGCCGCAGCCGCTGGACGTGTCGGCGCTGCGCGCGAAGGGCATCAAGCTGCGCGACGCCAGCTCGTTCGGCCTGCCCGGGCAGTGGCGCCTGGGCGCCCGTTCGCCCGAGGCGCAGGCCGCGCTGCGCGCGGCCCTGCTGGCCCATGAGGAGCGCGTGGCATGACGGCACGCTGCGTGATGGTGCTGGGCACGACCAGCGGCGCGGGCAAGAGCTGGCTCACCACGGCGCTGTGCCGGCACTATGCGCGCCAGGGGCTCAAGGTGGCGCCGTTCAAGGCGCAGAACATGAGCAACAACGCGCGCGTGGTCGAAGGCGGCGAGATCGGTTCGGCGCAGTACTTCCAGTCGCTCGCCGCGCGCGCCGAGCCCGAGGTGCGCATGAACCCGCTGCTGCTCAAGCCCGAGGCCGACACGCGCAGCCAGGTGGTGCTGATGGGGCAGGTGAACGAGACCCTCTCGAACATGCCCTGGCGCGGGCGCAGCCTGCAGGTGTGGCCGCAGATCGCCGCCGCGCTGGACGCGCTGCGCGCAGAGAACGACGTGGTGGTGATCGAAGGCGCGGGTTCGCCGGCCGAGATCAACCTGCACGCCAGCGACATCGTCAACATGCGCGTGGCCCTGCACGCGCAGGCGCGCTGTCTGCTCGTGACCGACATCGACCGGGGTGGCGCCTTCGCGCACCTGTACGGCACCTGGGCCCTGCTGCCGCCCGAGGAGCGCGCGCTGATCCACGGTTTCGTGCTCAACAAGTTCCGGGGCGACGCCAGCCTGCTGGCCCCCGCGCCGCAGCAGCTGCAGGACCTCACCGGCGTGCCCACGGTGGCGGTGCTGCCGATGTGGTGGCAGCACGGGCTGCCGGAAGAAGACGGTGTGTTCGACGACCGCACCCGCGCCGCCGGTGCCGTGAGCCGGACCGTGGCGGTGATCGCCTACCCGCGCATCAGCAACCTCGACGAATTCCAGCCACTCAAGAACGTGCCCGGTGTGCGCCTGGTGTGGGCGCGCGCGCCGGCCGATTGCGCCGGGGCCGACTGGATCGTGCTGCCCGGCAGCAAGGCCACCGCCTCCGACCTTGCCTGGCTGCGGTCGCAGGGGCTGGACCGCGCCATCGCCGCGCATGCCGCGCAGGGCGGGGCGGTGCTGGGCGTGTGCGGCGGCCTGCAGATGCTGGGCGAGGCGCTGATCGACACCCACGGGATCGACGGCAACGCGCCTGGCCTGGGCCTGTTGCCGCTGGTGACGCAGTTCGAGCCGCAGAAGACCGTGCGCCACACCCAGACCCGCTTCGGCCACCTCACCGGCGCATGGGCCGCGCTCTCGGGCGTGGACGCGGCCGGCTACGAGATCCACCACGGCCAGACGCTGCCGCACGCGGCCATGGCCGCGGCCGGCGACGTGGCGCGCGAAGCGCTGCCCGACGGCCTGGGCTGGCAGAACGCGCAGGGCAACGTGCTCGGCGTGTACCTGCACGGCCTGTTCGAAGACCCGCGCGTGCTGCACGCGCTGTTCGGCGCCACCGTGCCCACGCTGGAGACCGTGTTCGACGGCCTGGCCGATTTTCTTGCCACCCACATCGAGCCTCGCGTGCTCGATCAACTCATCGGGAACTGACATGACCCCCATCACCGACATCACCCAGGCCGACCTCGCCCAGCAACTGCAGCGCGCGCTGGACAACAAGACCAAACCCGTGGGCTCGCTGGGCCGCCTCGAAGCGCTGGCGCAGCGCATCGGCCTGATCCTGGGCACCGAGCGGCCCGAGCTGCGCGCGCCGCAGATGCTGGTGTGCGCGGCCGACCACGGCCTGGCCGCGCGCGGCGTCTCGGCCTTCCCGAGCGACGTGACCTGGCAGATGGTCGAGAACTTCCTCGCTGGCGGCGCGGCGGTGAGCGTGCTGGCGCGTCAGCACGGCATCGGCCTGAACGTGGTGGACTGCGGCGTGCGCCACGACTTCGCGGCGCGCGAAGGCCTGTTCATCCGCAAGGTCGCGCCCGGCACGGCCGACGCGCTCGAAGGCCCGGCCATGAGCGCGGCCCAATGCGCGCAGGCGATCGACAACGGGCGCGAGGTGCTGCGCGGCCTGCCGGGCAACGCCTTGCTGCTCGGCGAGATGGGCATCGGCAACACCTCGGCGGCGTCGATGCTGCTCGCGCGCTTGGGCCGCCTGGACGTGGCCGACGTCACCGGCGCCGGCACCGGCCTGGACGCGGCGGCGGTGCAGCGCAAGATCGGCATCCTGCGCGAGGTGCTGGCGCGCCATGCCGACGCCACCGCGCCGCTGGACGCGCTGGCCGCGTTCGGTGGTTTCGAGATCGCCACGCTCACCGGTGCGGTGCTGCAGGCCGCCGAAGAGCGGCGCGTGATCCTGGTCGACGGCTTCATCGCCACCGCCGCCGTGCTGGTGGCCGCGCACCTGCAACCCAACGTGCTGCAGCGCTGCGTGTTCGCGCACTGCTCGGGCGAGCGCGGCCACGCGCTGATGCTCGCGCACCTCAAGGCCGCGCCGCTGCTCGACCTGGGTCTGCGCCTGGGCGAAGGCTCGGGCGCCGCGCTGGCCTGGCCCCTGCTCGTGAGCGCCTGCGCGCTGTTGCGCGAGATGGCCAGCTTCGAGTCGGCCGGCGTCTCGCGCCAGGACGAGACCGCCCCCGCGCGCCACTGAGATGAGCGCCTTCGCCCGCCACTTCCTGCTGGCCCTGCAGTTCTTCACCCGCATTCCGGTGACGGGGCGGCTGGCCGTCTGGGTGGGCTTCAGCCCGGCCATGCTGCGCGCGAGCGCGGCGCATTTTCCCGGCGTGGGCTGGGTGGTGGGGG
>Ga0247823_10001944_pt1 | contig 17082 bp, 16 predicted proteins | sample 13C_PalmiticAcid_2_FD_192426 | JGI IMG/M metagenome (GOLD analysis project Ga0247823, IMG submission 192426) | Soil microbial communities from agricultural site in Penn Yan, New York, United States - 13C_PalmiticAcid_Day30 | ecosystem: Environmental > Terrestrial > Soil > Agricultural land...
GTGGAGAGGGGAGGTTGAGGAAGGTGCTCATCTTGTCTTGGTTTCTTGGGGGGATTTTTCGGGTGTGGCGGCGGTTCTGTTTTGTGCAGTTGGACATGAGAATGTGAGGGACGGGGTTGAGGTGAGGCGGTAAGGTAAGTGGAGTGGAGGTCTTGTGTTGGGCTGATTGTTGTTGGGCTGAAGTTCGGTCAGACAGAGTGATTGGATGCCTTGCTCCACTCACAAGGGACAGGGGTCGAGAACTCGAGGATATGTAGAAAGAAGGGAATGAAAGAACAAGGAAAAGTCGAAAATGGGACAGAAAAGTAAGTTGAGAAACTGGGAAAAGGAAAGGAAATAAAATAAGGTTGCATGCGGTGGAGGAAGAGGGAACTGCTTCCCTGTTCAAGTTCTTGCACTGAGATGTTCACCGTGAAACCTTAAAAATATATACTTTAGACGTTTTCTTCAACAGAAACTGGCCGCACCATGGCATGCCAGGTTATAGCAGACGGTTGCTAGCAAACTTCTTGAAACCGCGAATGGCTGCGAGAAGGTATCATACATACCTGGGGGCGCATGTCACACATGAGGTGTGTATGTATTCCATACATGTACAAGTTCCTCAGTACGAAGACCCACTTCCCAATCCGGCTCGCCGGCCGGTGAACCAACCGCACTCGACGTCAAGGCTCAGCCAACACAACCTGTGCCGCCCATCTCATCTTTCCCCGCGTCACTGGTCATCTTCCCAACACAATTCGTCTCATGGTCCGTCGGAAGGTACGGTTAGACACTGTGTCCTCCGAACTCTCTACCAGCCACTGTACCATGGCCGAGAGCAGTAAATCGCCGGCGGGCACGAGCAGCGATGCATGCGCCAGCTCTCAGCCACTAGGCAGCAGAACTGTGACCTCGGAGGAAGTGCCTGCCATTTTCCAGCCTGCCAGGGAAAAGCCGAAAAGCACCAACAACTTCTGTAAGACCAACACCAGTTTTGTTTCGGGCCATTCCGCGCAAGCTCTGACCATTGCCCAGGGCCTCCCCCGTCCAAAGGCACCCCACCCGACGTTGCCATGCGGTGCCTGTGGGAGATGGAGGAGGAGGGTATGCAAGAACAGCTTCAAGACCCCGAGACGACCGAAGAGGAGCGTGCTAGGATCAAGGAGCAACTCGAGTGAGACCGCTGCACCCGCATTGTACACTCAGTGCACTAACAAGAGACCAGCGGGATGCAGACTCGACATCGCTGGCTCGATTTTGTCAAGACCCTTGATCCACATTCGTACGTCTTTATCAGCCAGGGGGCTAAGGTCGCCGAGATGCCACCCTCTGTGCCATTTCGGCGTATCAAACCAGATCAAACTGACCGTTTACTATTAGCACCAACCCAGAAAATGGCTCTGCATCTGACGAGAACCCACCATCAAAAACGGGAAAAGAGCCGTCTCATGATATCTGATTTCTTCTTCCTGGGCCCTCGAGGCCAGGCTTTACTAGAGAGTAGACCGAGGCACAATCAAGAAGAGCACAGTGGGACTTGCAATGATCGGAGCTTGAAACCAGTTTATTGCTATGAAACAAGTTCACTTTTTGACAGTCGAGGCAATACCCGCTTAGTTGTACTGGCATTTGCAGACACATTGCTCCAAGATGTTGCACTGTATCGAGAGTGTCAGCAGACATCACGACTACGGGAAGGCGCTCGGAATCTGCTCTGAACTTACAAAGGATCTGCCGCAGTTGAAGTATCCATTGCACGAGCGGTCTGCGCAGCACCGGTTGACGCAGATGGCTGTTACCAGTTGCGGTTAACTTTCACTTCGATGACCACGACGGAGTGTGTGCTCTGGATTCTGGATTCACATACACCCGCTGCTGCTGCAAGATCTGCCCTCCTGTGATGCTTCTGTTACCAACTGCCCTTCATACTTGAGTGCTTAGCTACGAAGGAGAGGAAGAAACTCACGAGAATTTCGGAAACCCCGGGGGGACTGGGGGCGGCTAGGGCAAGACCCGCAAAGATAAGGGCGACGTTGAGAAACTTCATTTTGGTTGGTTATGGAACCTCAGATATCCTTGGATGCTGTGACGGTCTGGGGAAGCGGATGGAACACTTGAGGCATACTTTTGGGCGGGCTTGAGGTCTTTTATACCCACCGCTGTCTTCTCGACTCATTCTGTCGCCCCGTTGCGCTGCAAAACGTAACCGAACATGGTATGCATTACTGTCGTAACCGTCAAGCGGCGAGGCGGGTTGCACGGTGGTCATTACTCCTCAAGCACAACTCGATCGAGCTTCAGGGTCGGGAAGTTGCACTCCGGACCTAATAAGTCGGGTTGCAGGTGAGATGTAACGAGACCCGGGGCGAGTTGGCGTGCTTACCTACCTGCCTCTCGGACTTGGCCCGGTGCGCAGCTGAGCCGGGACATCTGTTTCCCGAGGCTTACTTCGGGGCAGACATCTCAACTCCAGTCGCCGTGGAGCCAGCAGCAAGAACCGAGTGTAGCGCCGGTTGTGCGGGCCGACTTGTCAAACTTGCCGAGATGCGTACGGAAGACCATATGCGGACACACGGTAATCCGTTTTGACCACCACGTGCGACGTCAAGCCCGATATGAAGACAAGGAGCCGCAAGTTCCGGAGTCGGGGTTGAGGCGGACAGGATCACCAACGAGGTGCTGGATAAAGTAGGGCAGCTCACGCCGGATTTGAGTTGATTATAGCTGTCTGTAGTTGAGTCTATCTCGTTCCCACTCACCACTTGTCCCCCTATCCTGAGAATCCTTCAGCACCCCAGTTCATCCATTATCTCCATGCAGTTGCTTTTCGTGGCGCAGGTGCGCTCTCCCTAACCCCTGGTGTGCAACCCAAGCTTCAAAGACACGCTGCTACGATCCCCCGTGAGACTTCAAGAAACCTTTCTAGTGTGGCCTTCATCGGGATGCTTCTATTGATCTCTGCTGTTGATTGGGAACCTACGCAGAGCTCGAGACCGTTTTTAATGATCTTCAACTCGACACCAGCCATGATCCATGCCTTGCTTCCGATGCGGAGTTCACTGTGCTGCTCATATAAACGCCATACTTCATGGTTTCCTTCATACCGTGACGGCTTGCAGTTTGGAGTGAAACAAGGCCAAAGGTGGTTGGCATACATAAGGTACCTATAGCAAGATCTTGTATTCCTAATCCTGCTTGACTCGCTGAACCAAACACCCATTCCCTTTGACACGCTTTTACACACACCGTTGTATGTCATCTGAGTGCCACCCCTTGTCTAAGGTGGGCAAACCCGGCCATAATCCCTGCCCCAGCGGCAGACGACTCACAGTTAGCTCTATTCCGTCAGCCCATCGCCCCAGGCCGTTTGTGTATTATCGATAGCCTTGAGAAATTTCTGGACCAGGCCCTCAAGCGGCTCGCTGAGCACCCGATCCAGATTCGCCTGCGCGTCGGAATGCAAGAGCCTCCTGAGCGCGACCTTGACGTGCTGATCCGTCGTGCCTGCGTCGCGAAAATAGGCACGATGGTCCAGATGAGCCACTACCGGGGACCGCTGAGGATAGAAGGAGGGAAACTCATGCGGCAGCGGAGCCGACGTGTCGTCCGAGAAGGTGATGGTGTTGTAGCGCCTCGGGTCCATGAGCACCAGGGGCTCGCCCCAGCAGTTGACGAGGAAGCAGTTCGAGCAAGGGAGATGCCCCCCAGTGTGCATGTGTGCAACGGGCTCTTGCGGGACCGGAGGAGGAAGGCCGAGACACGACAGGCAGCCTTGGGCCCTTGGCGTGGGCCGCTGGGGCATCGGGGACCGCTCGCCGAAGTGTGCGCAACAGGACCAGCCCACGGGTTCGAAGCGCCTTGAGAGAAAGGACAAGCCGCCGAGCAGGCCAATGGGTTCCTGGTAGACGTTGTAGAGAATGCTGCGATGGTCCTGGGGGCACTTGCAAGGCCCGCGGCGTAGAATCGCGTTGCGAGGCACTTTGACCGCGCCTGTATCCGGCATGGGGGCATCCTCCGGAGATGGGTCCGCACGCCGCCACCCTGAGTCCGAGTCGCTGGGAAGCGTGGAGAAGTGCATGCGGGTGCGGAAACGGTCTGCAACCTCCGTGGCCGTGTACCCGGGGTGACGAACCTTCACGATAAGACCCGGGACGTCGCCGATCCTCCTCAGCCACCCCGCTTGGCCGTTTGTGTTGCATTGCCACTTGCTGCATCGCTAGTACATCGGCTCAATCTCGCACAGGTCGCGAAGGTGCACGGAGGGCAGGCCCACGATGTTGGAAGGGTTGATGCTCATCGGTCCTTGGCCCAGATGCAAACCGGCTGCCATCTGCCATGAAGGGTTCATCACGACAGATTTCAAGGTCAGTTAAGAAATTCTTTTTAAACAAAATGACTCTGTGGGGAGATGATAATCTGGAAAGTGAGCAGCTCAGAGGAGGCTTTGAGGCTTTGTTTGGTCGCAGGCCACGGAGCATTGGCAACTGGCAAGTACTACCTTCTCAGGATCTGGTTGGGAAGAACTTCAAAGCAGGTGAAGGGGGTTAAAGGCAGCTGCGAAGTGCTCGGTTGGCGACTGCTTGCACACTCCGGCGGATCTCGAGACACACCGTGCCTGGCCAGTCTAACAGAGCCACTATCCAAGTTGCTCCTGCTCGGCCGTGTCGAACATCAGTGCAACGCGTCTCTGCTGACTCGGGATGGAGGCAGACAAGATGATGCCGCCAACTCAAGCCAGGTTACACCAGCCGTGGCAATGGGTCTCATAAGGCCTCGGCGCACAGATGGCCTCTGCCAAAGGCGATGTTGTCTGCCCCTGATTCACCCACTCAAAAACCCCCGTCACTCCGATTTTGAGAAGGGCCCAACGCTGTAAAAGGCGAAGTCGATGCCGAACTTCGGTGAACAAACAGCCTTCCAAGATGTTGGAGTCAGGGGCAGTGTGGCCCAGGCCAAAACGGGAGGCAGGCCAGATCCAACAGTTTCTGATTGGCTGAGGCCAGAAACAACACATCGAGCCTCCCCTGACTTCCTGCCGTAGGCCTCAATGTGGCTAGGCCTCCATGCAGATCAGGTGAAAATTGAGAGGGGATTGTGCTGGCCTGGCTGTCTGCCTCTGAGGTTCTGCAGAGAGGGCGTAGAATTGCAGGGTAGAATCATGAGCATGCCTCCAACTGTGGCCCGCGGCCGTTCTGGCTAGGTCACGGAAACGAATATTTGAACCATGCCTTCTCAACCAAGTTGCTTTCCAAAGCCAAAGGACTGCCAGACCCGCCGAGGACAGATCTTCAACGGTGACCCGCTGCATACTGTTCTCAAGGTACGTCATACTTGTCATGGGGGGGTGTGTGTGGGACTCTGTTTGCTGACCAGCACCCTCAAAGGCCATCCTCAGCTTAACAATCTACGCCTACGCGGTTGCGCGCTGCTTGATAGGCTTGGTTGGACACACATTCCGACATCTCTGGCCACTCACAAGCTAGATTCACGGCCCGCGGTGAATATGCCGCTGCACCGGTCCTCGCATGGGAGGCCCAAACACGGGTCTCGTGCTCCCACTGCGTCCAACCCGGCTCCGGTGGGCTGGGACCCAGTCCAAGGGACCATTAACCCGCGGCTTTTAAGCATACCAGACTCCCCACCTGAGGTCGTCCAGGAAGAGACGTTTGCACCCTACTCGTACCCTGTTAGTTCGACGCATCCAGCAACGTACGGAAACCCTGCCTACGCAGCTTGGTCATACGCCAACGAGGAGCCTTCTCAGGTACCGACCCTGCCGGACCCGTACTCGCCAGCCGCAGGAGTTGCCTGTCTCGCCGAAGGTGTATAGATACCTCACCCAAGAGACATGACCAACCCTGATGCGAACGATACGGGCGCCGACCCGGACCTGAATGCTCACTTTTCCCAGCTGAGCGTGTCTCCTCCGACGGACGGAACCGCTCAACAACACAACAATCCCTCGTACTGGTCACCCCAGGACGTGTCCTTTCCTTACCAAGCTGCCGCGACGGGTTTCCCCGCCACTCACTCTCTGCCCAACACTGACCCCACCCTTGCGGCCCAGACCGACACTCAACCCCATCCGCTCGAGTACGGACACTACGCCTATGATCCGGCAAATCAAGCATACTGGCACCCGGACGCCGCTCAGGCGGGCCCGTCTTCCGAGCCCGCTACCACCGACCAGCCTTTGCTGTGCCCCTACGAGGATTGTCCCAAGGCCGACAAGCCCTACCGCCGAAAGTGCGACCTCGAGTAAGTACTACCCTGTAAACAAACCAACCCCACCTCACCAGCTCAACCTCTAACACTCCCCCCCACTCAAACAGCAAACACATAAACAACCACACCAAGCGCCGCCGGTGCGACTTTTGCAAGGCCGGCGGGGCCGAGACCAAGGACCTCAACCGCCACATGTGGACGCACCACCCCAACGAGGCGCGCGAGCTCAACACCCCCAAGGAGGAGGACGTATGCCTGGTGTGCGGCTACTCCGGGCGGTCGGACAATGTCAAGCGGCATAGGGACACCAAGGGGCACTGGTGACGACCGGGCACCTGGATATGGTAACTCCGCTTTGGTCCTTCAAGGGTCTTTGACGAAGATTCAACAATATATGGTTTTAGTCAAGCAGGTGGGGTTTTGTTCTTGGGGAGGGCTTAGGTTTCTTGGTTCCTAAAGTGCTTTTCTTGGTTTGGCTCTCCTTACTTTTTTTGCCCCTTTTTCCTACGCGGGCTGTTATCCACTCGTTTTGTTTCCCTGCTTTTCCCTGCTTTTGTCGCCAGTTTCGCCTTCTCCCTTACTGTCTCTTGTTGTGGTCGTGGTTTATTGGGCAAAACACGCATGGTTTCTTTTATGTCAGTTGTTGCTGTTCTCCACAGTCCGGAGCTGGCGTGCTGGTTTGGACTTGATTTACTGATGAATTATGACCTCTTTCTTTTTCTAGCATAGTGCTGATATCAGCGTGGATGGAACAACACAAACACAATTTTATCTTGTGGTTTTGCCAGGTTTGCACTTTGAGTTGACTTTTCTTTCAAGTTGCGAGGAATCCATCCGTAAAGGTTCCATGCCACTTGTTCCTTCCAGTGGGGCATATGGTGTTGATGTTGGGAATAGGATGTCTTATCTCCGAACAGTTAAGCATTGTCATGGAATGTGGTTGGGGCTCTTGGGGGTTGGGGGTAAGAGGTAGGCGTCTCGCCTCCAACTTAAGGACTGTGCTAAGCCTGCTTTCAGAACATGTCACAAGAGTATTCATGTCTGAGTAGACACAATGATTAGCATGCTTTGCTCCCCTTATGTCAGGCCAACCTTTATTGAAAGGAATGTGCATGAGCTCCTCCTGAAACCGGGCACGAGACCCTTTCATTGTCCACAGGCCAACCAAGCTCATTCCGCTCTCCAACCAACTGAATCTTTTCGGCCCCTTGCAACCAAAGGCAAAGATGCCAGCAAGGAGAAACTCATGTTGGCAAACGGAATTTGGCCATGGTAATGGAGTTGCCCAGTTTTGCCTAGCCTTAATGACTATGCCGGCTCGTCTTGTTGCCTCCTGCTTTCTGTCTTCTTTCAATGGCTTGGAAGGGCAGCATGTCATGAGACGAGCATGCTCCTCCGCGTCTGAGAAATACACACGCGGGAAGGAAGAGAAGGACTGGACGTATCATTTTTATTTCTGGACTGCCGACCCCGGCAGTGGAGAGTTCCTCATTTGGCCCTTAAATCTCGAGTATGCAAGTTTTGGCGGTTCGAAATCGATTCCTTCCGGGATCGAGGACTCGAGACTGTAGGATCGAATACCCGTCCCGCTCTTGTGTCCACCTCCTGAGCATCATCCAACCGGATCGTGCCCAGGGAGCCGACCCCGGCTACCTGTGCCGCGCCCTTGCTTTTTTTTTTTCGATCTGCCCGGCAGAGGTAGTGGAAGTTGAGACACAACTTCTCTCCCCCCCAACCGTGATGTATCATGGATGCGCATGCAGATCTCGGTTGCCACAACCAATGTCACCCTGGTGTGCTCTGTACGCCGAAATCGACAGTGCCATTGGGTGCATGCCTTGCCACGCACCCCCGGACTGGAGTCAACGCAGCTGCAGAATGTCAGCTTCGCTACCACCTCGGACGGGCAGGACCACTCGACACCAAGCACGCGGAGGGAGTACCCGAAACCGAGCCAGCTCATTCCGCACCCTTGGTCTTCTCAGGCTTCCTGTTTTAAAGAAGAGCCGGCTTAGCTGATAGACGAATCTAGACGATAATGCCTGCCCCTCGGTTGCGTCTGAAGGAGTGCGTCTCATGAAGTCTACTACGCCCCCATCCCCCTTTGCTGCATTGTTCGTCCTTTTGTGACACGTTACTTCCTCCTCGCCAACACCGCGTCCACCACTGTCGAGCGGTAACTGGCAACCTACACCATGTCGGCCCCGGAGAAGAAGCAGCTTGCTGATGCGGGCGCGACGGGCGTCTCGCCGCTCGAATCGCGGTCCTCGGACACATCTGATGCGCCAATCGACCCCCAGGCCGAGCGGAGGCTGCTCTGGAAGCTCGATCTGGTCCTCTTCCCTGTCTTTTTTGTCATCTACATGATGGCCTTCCTGGACCGCATCAACATCAGCAATGCCTCTATCCAGGGCCTCAGCGCCGAGCTGCACCTCGACCAGGGCAACCGCTTCAATGTCGCTCTCTTTGTATGTCGTCTGCACCGGCCCCCTCGCCCTCTTCCCCCAACCTCTTTGCGCTGACCACTCGGATGCCAGGCCTACTACGCCTCGTACATCCTTCTTGAGGTGCCCTCCAACATGATAATCCGAAAAGTCCGCCCGTCGCTCTACCTCTCGAGCCTCATGTTCCTCTGGGGCATCGTCAACATGTGCATGGGTTTCGTGCACTCGTACGCGGCCCTCGTTGCCCTGCGCGTGCTCCTCGGCGCCTTCGAGGCCGGCGTGCTCCCGGGCATCGTCTACATTACGTCCATGTACTACAAGCGCCACGAGTACCAGAAGCGCATGTCCTTCTTCTTCTGCAGCACCGTCGTCGCGGGCGCCTTTGGCGGCCTGCTCGCGTACGCCATCGCCAACCTCGGCACACCCACCATGGCCGCCTGGAGGTGGATCTTCGTAATTGAGGGCGCCATCACGTCGTTCCTGGCCATCATTGCGTCCTTCGTCATCGCCGACTGGCCCGAGCAGACACGCTACCTCAACGCCGAGGAGAAGGAGCTCCTGCGCCGGCGCATGGCGGCCGATGTCGGCGACCTGTGCCGCATGGACACGCTCAACCGGTTCGCCCTCAAGCGAATCGTCCGCGACTATAAGATCTGGCTGGCCGCCTTCGTGTACATGGGCGTCTCGGTGGCCGGGCTGTCGGGCACCTTCTTCCTGCCGACCATTCTGCTCGAGTTCAAGTGGAAGGCCCAAGAGGCCCAAGTCCGCACAATCCCTGTCTACGTCTTCGCCGCGGGCATGATGCTCCTCGGCGCGTGGGCCTCGGACCGGCTCCGGCACCGCTCCGGCTTCATCCTGGGCGGCGCGTCGCTTGCCACCGTCGGCTACGCAATGCTGCTGGCGCAGGAGGGCAAGTCGCGCGACTACAAGTTCGCCGCCGTGTTCCTCGTGTTTGGAGGCGCCTACATGATCACGCCCATGTGTCTCGCATGGCTGCAGAACAATGTGTCGGGCCACTGGAAGCGCTCGTTTGCGGCATCGGCGCAGGTCACCATCGGCAATATCGCCGGCATTATTGGTGCCTTCATCTTCATCAAGACGGAGGCGCCGACGTACAAGACGGGCTACGGCGTCGCGCTCGGCATGATGTGGTTTGGCGCCTTGTGCGCGGCCACCATGGCCGGCCTTATGTGGAGGGAGAACCGGAAGCGGGAGAGGGGTGAGCGTGACGACAGGCTTGCGCTTCCGGAGGAGGACGTAAAGAACATGGGCGACTGGCACCCGAGCTTCAGGTTCACTCTGTGAAAATGGGGGGTGGTTGATGAGACTTCAGGGGCCAGGCTTCCCCTGAACCCCTCTTTGTTCATGTTGTGCATACTGCGGCTTGTGCGTCATACAGCATAGAAATTGGAAAATTATATGAGATTAGTGTTAGTCTCGCTTTGAAGATATGTGTTGGTGAACCCCCTTCGAAAAGGACATTCCGTGTTCACCCTGAGCAAAGCTGCGGCAGTGACGCCGTCCCAGTCCGGAGACGAGACCAACAAAAGGCCCCAGCAGATGCTGGACCAGAAATTCTTTCCAAAATTTCCGGGGGCCGGTCAGATGGTGGGGAAGCAAGGGGGTTCTTCAAGGGTCCGGAGTGTGATCAGACGAGTCCCTGTTCTCAACCACCTTCCCAACGTTGACTCGCAGCAATCCTTCTGCTGCATCAAAGCGGAGTCACTGCGGATACTATTCCGTGATTACGTCGCGTCAGCGAGGGTATCTTAGCCGAGGGCCTGCTGTTGGAGCCAGCAGTTACTTGGGTACCTGCTCCTACGTGGGGGCCGCGGGCGTAACATGACGATGTATGACCTGGTACCGTGCAGGAGGGAGGCTTTCTCTTGTGGGGATGGTGTTGCACAATCGCGAGCCGTGTCTCGGGAGTTTCGCGGCCGAGGTAGCAGTGTAAGAAGACCAAGATTTGGCTTCGGGCCTGCTTCATATTTACTTTACTACTTCACTCGAATTGCCTCCCCTATTTCTCGGAACTCCTTAGCCCCTAAGCCCCCAAACCCAGCCCAGGCCCATTGCGTGGCCTCAAACCCGATATGTACACCACGTCGTTTGCCTTCTTCGAGGCGATCGCCGCCGCCGGCGTCTCCCACTGCTTCGTCAACCTGGGATCCGACCACCCGGGCCTGATCGAAGCCATGGTGGTGCAAAAGTCCAACCCCAAGTTCAAGTTCCCGCGCATCATAACCTGCCCGAGCGAGGTGCGTCCGCCTCCGTGCGCCTCCCCCTAAACACCATACCGGCCCAAGTTTCTCACGAAAGTATGATGCCCGATCCGAACCTAAACCCTCCCCCCCCCTTCACAGATGGTCGCCATGTCCATGGCCGACGGCTACGCCCGCCTAACCGGCCAACCACAATGCGTCCTCGTGCACGTCGACGTCGGCACGCAGGCGCTGGGCGTGGCCGTACACAACGCGTCGAGCGGGCGCGCGCCCGTGCTCGTCTTCGCCGGCCTCTCGCCCTGCACGCAGGAGGGCGAGCTGCGCGGGTCCCGCACCGAGTTCATCCACTGGCTGCAGGACGTGCCCGACCAGAAGCAGATCGTCGCGCAGTACTGCCGCTACACGGGCGAGATCCGCACGGGGGTGAATGTCAAGCAGATGGTCAGCCGCGCGCTGCAGTTTGCCGTGAGTCCGCCGCAGGGGCCGGTTTATTTGTGTGCGGCAAGGGAGGTGCTTGAGGCGGATGTGGAGCCGTATGAGATGAGTCTTGGGCGGCGGTGCTGGGAGCCGGTTGAGCTGGGTGGGCTGCCGCCGAGGGGTGCCGTGAGGATTGCCGAGGCGTTGGCGGGCGCGTCGAGGCCGCTGCTTGTGACGGGGTATTCGGGCCGCAACCACGAGATTCCTGGAGCTCTGGTAGAGCTTGCCGACACTGTCAAGGCCCTCCACGTTCTTGACACGGCGGGTAGCGACATGTGCTTCCCAGCAGATCATCCGGCGTGGCTGGGCGTTAAGCAAGGCTCTGACGCGTCCATACCAGAGGCCGACGTTATCCTGGTTCTTGACTGTGACGTGCCCTGGATTCCCACGCTCTGCAAGCCGCGGGCCGAGGCCACCGTCTTCCATATCGATGTCGACCCTCTCAAGCAGCGCATGCCGCTCTTCTACATCCAGTCCAACGCACGCTACCAGGCCGACTCTCTGCTGGCGGTGCAGCAGATCCTCGGGGTTCTGCGTGACCCAGACAGCGCGGCGTCCAAGACGCTCAACGCACAAGATCTCACAGCGCTGGAAGCAGCCCGACGCGAGTCGTACACCGCGCGGCTCGAACGCATCGAGAAAGCCGCAGGCCCCTTACCCGATGAAAACCCAAAGTTCGGCGTGGCCCACCTCAGCAAGCTGCTCCACGCCGCCTGCCCCGAGGACACCATCTGGGTGGTGGAGGCGGTGACCAATACGGGCTTCATCCACGACAATGTGCGCCCGACGCGGCCCGGCTCGTGGATCAACTGCGGCGGCGGCGGGCTGGGGTGGTCGGGCGGTGCCGCATTGGGCATCAAGCTCGCGGCTGACGCCGAGGGGCGCGGCGAGTTTGTCTGCCAGATCGTTGGTGATGGGACCTACCTGTTTTCGGTCCCGGGGAGTGTGTATTGGATTGCGAATCGGTACAAGATTCCCGTGTTGACGATTGTCTTGAACAACAACGGTACGTAATCATCTCCCCCCTATCTGCGACATGCTGTCTGCTGTTGTTGGATCTCTTTTCCAGTCGGTTTTGTCATTAACCCCCTGACCAGGCTGGAACGCGCCGCGCAAGTCGTACATGCTGGTGCACCCCAACGGCGTGGCAGCCAAGGCCTCCGACGAAGAAATCCACATATCGTTCGCGCCACCGCCGGACTATGCCGGCATTGCCGCGGCGGCTGGCGCGGGTGATGTGCATGCCCTGAGGGTTGAGGAGGCGAACCAGCTGGAGGCGGTGCTGGCCGACGCCGTGGCAAAGGTCCAGGCGGGAAACACGACGGTCGTGGACTGTCGGGTTGTGGCCGGGTTCTGATGGGCACGGCTGCCCTGAGTGGATGGTGTTTTCAAACCAATGTGACAGATGTACCGTGATACGTTTCTCGACTGACCTGCTGGCTGAAATGTTTTGTTGTCTGAACCCAATCACCCTTTTCTTTGCCAGCTCCTATGATTGTTATAGGGGTCTTTTTGAGTAAAGAAAGGGGGGGAAAGGAAGAAGAGAAAAAGGAAGAAGAGTAAAAGGAAGAAGAGAAAAAGGAAGAAGAGAAAGGCGAAGAAGAAAGACGAAGAAGGAAGAAGGAAGAAGGAAGAAGAGGAGGGGGAGGAGGAGGAAGAAGAAGAAGAAGAAGAAGAAGAAGAAAATGACCTACAGATATGCCTCGCTTTGTTTCATCAAGACTTTGGGTTTATATTGGGTAAGAAATTGATTCATCAAGATTGGGTTTATCGATCTGCTGGACGGCTTTCTTGTCCACGAGATGGCCGGGAAGATGGAAAGGGGACAGATAACACTACTACGGCGCGTGAGAACAAAGCCGTGTGTAATGCAAGGTTTGTATGCATTTGCTAAGCTACTACATAGAGAACTAGTGGTAAGTTGCATCAAGAGATGCCAGCAACAGAGCTATCAGACTAATACAAAAAGAAACTAACTGCCGCAGGGTATGCACGAGACTCTATCCTGAACGCCGTCCAGGAAATACAAAACCAAAGAAAAACCGGCCATCAGCCAAAGACAGTGCCCGTCCGCCATCCGTCACCTCATTATCATCCTCCCTCACCTACTCCTATCGCTTAGCGCTTGCCGTTGGGCTTGTCCTCGCCCCTCTCGAGCTGCGACATCTGCCCGGCGAGCCGGCCAAACTGCCACTCGGGCAGGGTGATGCCCGTCTGCTCGTTAATGGTAGTCATGAGCGGCGGCAGCATCTGGTAGATGTTGCGCATGGTGGCCACGCTGCTCTGGTTGCCCGCGCCTTGGCCACCTTCGCCCCCAGCGCCGGCCTCGGCGCCCGTGTTCCATACGCTGATCTTGGGCTGCAGACCGCGGATGGCCTCGGCGTTGGCCTTGGCCAGCTCGACGTAGGTGCCCTTCTCGATCATCATGTACTGCAGCAGGCCCGCGGGCCCGCCGAGCGCCTGGCTCATCTTGGCGTAGGCGTCGGCCATGGCGGCCATTCCTTCGGCCTCCTTGAGCTTCTTCTGCAGGTTGGCGTCGGCGTTCTTGACGGCGGCGTAGCTCCAGGCGTCGGCGTCCTGCTTGGTTTTGAAGGCGGCGATCTCGGTGTCGATCTTGACCTTGTAGACGCCCGCCTCGGCGGCCTGGCGGCCCTTCTCGAAGTTGGCCTTGGCCTCAGCCTCGATCTCGTAGGCCTTGGCGTCGGCCGCCTGCGCCTTGGACTCCCTCGCGATGGTGGCTTTCACGACGTCGACGGCGCGGAGGCGCTCCGTCTCGGCGAGGGCGCGCTTGATCTGCACCTCGCGCTTGAGCTCCTCGTCCTGGGCCTCGGTCCGGCGCGTGGCCGAGATGCGGGCGATCTCGACGTCGCGGTTGAGCTCGGCCTTGCGCGTGGCCAGGACGGCCTCGGCCTGGGCGCGCTCAATGTCGCGCTCCGTCTTCTGCACGGCCGTCTCGGCGTGGATCTTTGCGATCTCGCGCTCCTGCTCGCCCTTGCGCTGGGACTCGCCGACGTTGCCGCGCAGCTGAGCCTCGGCGACGTCAATGCGAGCCTGGTTAGTGGCTCCTTCATGGGCCTTGCGGCTGAGAGACTCGAAGTAGATCGAGTTGGGGGCGTCTTTGAGCTCTTTGACCTGTTGGGGGGTCAGTTTTGTCTTTCGGTCAGGGGGAAAAGGGGGTAACCAGGGTTAGGGTTGGATGTGGATACAGTGATTCAGGGTTAGGGGTGAGTGTGGGTCCACGGCTTCAGGGTTAGGGGTGTGTGTAGGTTCAGGGGTTCAGGGGTTCCCCCCAGGCAACAAAAAACAAACAATAACGGGCGCACTCACGTTGGCGTTGTAGATCTTGAGACCAAACTGGTCGAGCTCGCTCTGGATGTTGCGGAAGATGCGGCGCTTGAAGACCTCGCGCTCGGTGAAGATCTCCTCCATGGTCATGCTGGAGACCAGCACACGGGTCTCGCCCTCGATGATGCCCTTGACAATGTTCTCGAGGAACTGGTCATTGTTGGCGCCCTTGCTGCTGCCCGAGTCGGCCAGAAGCATGGCGTACTTCATGAGGGAGTCGCCCCGGTCCTCGCGGCGGTGGTCGAGGCCATGGTCTTCGGTGGCCGGGTGGCCGTCGCTGCCGGCGCCGGTGTGCTCCGGCTCGTAGTGGCCGTAGCGCTGGTTGGCGCCGCGCTGGTTGACATCAGGACCGATGGTGAAGACGACGGGCAGCAGGAACTGCAGCTTCTCCTTGGTCATGGCCTGCAGGTTCATGGCATAGTCGTGGGGGTGCACGCTGAAGCGCGTGCACCGCTGGAAGGGCCAGACCCATGCTGCTTTGGTGATTTTGACTGCTGCGTGTTAGTGGTGGTCTAGAGAAGAACGTGTGGGAAAGTATCAGCGCACCGAGCTTCACCCCCATGCCAGTGATGGCAAGGTACTCATCGGGGGCGGCAACCCTGTAGGAGGCCATTTTGATGTGTGGTGTAAAACTGTGAAAGAGGGTGGCCTGAGAAGCAAAAGAGGCTTCTCAGCGTCGAGATCAAAAACTAGAAAAGCTGCAAAGCAGAGCAGCAAATCAGATAACTGTGGCTGGGTTCTCAAGCACCCACGTTGGGATGCAGGGTGGCGGGATGGGTGATGACAGAATGATGTTGCACGAGGATGCACGAAGAACAACAGCGAGGTGAGTACTGAAGATATTTGTACGTGTACGCCTTTTAAGTCCTGCCTCCTACCTCCTGAGATGTCGAGTGAGTCCTGGACCAGGCAGAGTGCATGCCAGAGCCGCAAGCACAGCCTTGGCCCATGGATGCATGGTCGCGTCTTGGCTGCATGGGAACAGCAATCGCCAACCGTAGCCTAACCGTGCTGGCCATCATCTGACCGGGGGCCGGCTATGGCGGAATGTGCTCAGCGAATCAATCCGCCTTGTGGTCTGGGGGTTGCACGGGTGCGGTGGCGGAGCACAGTGCGGCCAGTCGCCGAGCTTGCCGTGTAAGTGCTGCATTGACCTGATGTCCCTCTGCAGCCGCGGGAATAACAGCAACGTGGAACTCCCAGACGGGAACAACCAAAACACAAGACCGAGACCGAGAAGAAAGTGCATTCTCCCTCTGCATGGCCTGTTCTGGTCCGCTCTCGGTTCAGCATAAGACGGGGCTCAAAGAGTCCGCGGAGACTCAGCCGTCACCGAGCGCTGTCAGTTCCGGTCACCGAACCACCGCGGTCAGCCTTGGGAGAGCCTAGCGCAGGGGTTCCAGAGAGCCCCACCTGAAACGAAACAACAAAAGAGCGTCCATCAGCCGCATCAACCCAACATGAGTCTGCATGGCTTGTCGCTGGCTCGTATCGTATCGCGCCGTCTCCATCATCCACACCTCGGTGCCCAATTGTTGCAGGCTTGAAACTCATCGACGGCAGACTCGACCCGGCGTATCGCGTTGCAGTACGCATTGCAGGTGCTCGTTGCGGTGCCCACCAGGATCGGTGGCCAGATCCGGCGCAAACAAGCGATCGTTCTGGTAGCCGCACTGTGCCGATCCGCTAATTTCGCGGGGTGCTCACACAGCCTCACACACCCAACCCAGCAGCGCGTGTTCACTGCCTTCGCTCTCTGCAAGGCACATCACCGTTTAATTGCCATTTGCGGGGTTTAGACAGCCACATGCACACTGCCCAACATCACACCACAAAGAGTCAAAGACAACCCTGACGCCAACTTCATCGCCCATCGCCCATCTCCGATTCTCCGTAGCCGCCGTCAAACTCTTTTCCTCTTCAGTGTGCCGAGTGCGCCCGGAGGCCTTGACGGTCTTGATCAGCTCGACCGCAAGGCGGTTAATTATTGCCATTTTGACTCACCACAGGCCTCCCGCCCGGGTCCTCGATAAGATCCGGCGAGGACAGCGCGAGGACAGCACGAGGACGTGTCCGCAGTCTGTTTTGATCCACATTGAGGCATCGACGTCACGCCGTTTGACATCTCCGGTGAACATTTTCAGCACTGCTGCCTGCCATCAACATCCCAAGTCAACTTGCGTCATCGAGCCCCCCTCGACCTCACCACCAGTCACCCCACCACCACAAACCCCGACTCAAAACTCACCCCCTGCAACAACAACAATAAACAACAGCCAAAACTCCACCTCCGCAACCTAACACCCAGCCGTTCAAAATGGGTCTCCCCGCGTCCGACGCCGACGCACCCCCCTCCTACACCGAAGCCACCACCTCCCCCTTTGCAT
>Ga0247823_10001945_pt1 | contig 17077 bp, 15 predicted proteins | sample 13C_PalmiticAcid_2_FD_192426 | JGI IMG/M metagenome (GOLD analysis project Ga0247823, IMG submission 192426) | Soil microbial communities from agricultural site in Penn Yan, New York, United States - 13C_PalmiticAcid_Day30 | ecosystem: Environmental > Terrestrial > Soil > Agricultural land...
CCTCCTCCGTTCTTCTCCTTCTTCCCGTCGCCGCTCCCCTCGCCCTCGCTGTCCTTGGGCGGCGGCAGCGGCAGCAGCGTGGCGATCTCCTGCAGGGCCGAGTTGATGCGGTTGCGGCGGCCCTGCTCGGCGATCTTGTGCGACGTGCGCTTGGACGTGAGGTTGGTCGAGAGCTCGCTCGGGTACGACACGCCGGGCAGGGTGTTGCCCTCGAGGATGCGCTGGTAGTTGGACTTGGTGGCGAGGAGGTGCGACGCCGCCTCCTCGACGTCCGGCCCGCCGGGCAGCAGGGGCTTGATGCTGGGCGAGATCTTGGGGCGGAGGGCCGGCGAGACGGGGATGGAGCTGACGCTGCCGCGTTTCTTGCTGCCGCGCGGGAGGAGCTGCGGCGTCTTTCTCGAGCCGAAGCCCGCACCGGCGAGCAGCTGCGGGCTTTGTGTTGCTGAGGCCGTGCCGGGTTTCACGAGGGACGGCGAAGGGAGCGGAGCAAGAGCGGGGGTCTTGGAGGAGCTGGCGTCTTGGGAGGCCTGTGTTGGTGTGGGGATGCTCGTGGAGGCGGCGGCGGTTGTATTCAAGAAATTGGCCGACTCTGGAAGCTCAAAGGTTTCAATGTGGTCAGTGTCGACTACAGCTTCCTGGCTCCCGGTCGTCGCGCCAACGCTGCGAGAACTGGGCGAGTTCAACTTCATGAGTGACGCAGGGGTCGCTGGTGAAGCTAGTCCTGGCCGTGGGGGTTGAAGAGAGCTGGTGACCGCACTGGTCTGCGGAGCAATATACGGCGACGGCCTCGCCGACCGTGGTTTGGGAATGGGTGGCGGTGGCATTTCAGCGGGAGGAGCCATATCGTTTAGGGCCTCGGGCGAGACCGAGTCCTCGGAATCTGTAATTCCTGTAGTGGACGACGAAGAAGTCTGCATCATGGGCGTGGGAAGGAGCTGGGGATCTTGGCTTTGCTCAACGCTCTCTGCAAGGTCGCTCAGCACCTGGGCATTCATGCTGGGAGTCGTTGCGGTCCTCCTGCGCAGCGGTTTTGATATCGGCGACTGCTTGATGCCAGACTTTGCCCTCGCCTTGGCGGCGTTCTTGCGAATCTTCTTGGCCAGGTCACCAGGAGTCGAGTTGTGCATTGGGTGGGCATTCGACGAGTCGAGTTCCATATCCACGGGCGAGCTCGTCGTTACGACACTGTGCATCTGATCAAACAGTGCAAGAGGATCTGACTGGGCATGCAGGGCTGGTGAGGTGAGAGGGCTGAAATAGGCACCCGACACGGCAAACTGGTCCACCGTAAAGTGAGTGTCCAGCGGCGTGACGGCCGGCGACACGAGGGGAGTGAACGACATCTGCAAAGATGTCAGCAACCTGCCACTCCTGTTGAGGGGGAAGAGCATATTCGACGCACGTCCGGTTGGTCCTTGAGCCTCTGATACCGGTAATCAATGGCATGTTGCTGCGGCTGGTCGGACGAGCCGGGTTGGGGGTAGTACTGGTTGGCGCCCGGCTGGATCTCCAGACTTTGCGGAGTCGGGGGGACCATGCGGGTTTGCTGGCGGGTGAAGAAGGCGACCTGCTGCTCCTCTATCTGCCTCTGTTGATGCCGCAGCTTCTGCTGCTGAAGAAACTGGATCTGGGCGTCGATGCTGTCGACAATGGCGCCGCTCGGCGAGGGAGGCGGCATCATGGTCGCGGGTATGGACTGGTAGGACGCAGCGGTTGTGATGGCAGGCATCTGGTGCGACATGGCGGGGACGGCTGGCGACAGGAGAATGGGTGCGTCGGTGCCGCTCATGGGAATGTCCAGCTGCTCCCGAGTCGGTTGTTGCAGTAATTGAGGACCGGTGGAGGACGGGAAGTCGTGGAAGTTGTAGTTCATGCTGTCGCCCAAGCTCCCCATGCTGTTCATGTCGAGGAATTGCTGAAAATCATCTTCGGCATGGACCGAATGGTCGGCGACGGCCCAAGTTGAGGAATCCATGGTGAACCTAGAGCTCGGCCAGGCCCCGAGGCGTATGCGCGGTGTTCAAGCGTGCTTCGAGTGCCAGTATCCGACTATTTCGTCTCGCTCGCGCACGTGGTGACTTGAAACCCGGGTCGGCGTTCGGTCGGAGGGCGGATGGCGGAGCACGGGCCGGGTGTCTCGTCTCATTTATTGGCTGCGCAGATCTTGCCCGGGTTACGGAGCGCCGAGTTAGCGGATAGGGCGGACGACGCGGCGGACAAGAAGAGACGGTCGTCGGGAGGCTTCTCGGAAGTGTCGACTTGGTGCGACTGGCGTTGCAACTGGCGTGATTGCTGGTGTAGAGAATTCAAAACTCGGAACAGAGACCCTGAGAGCGAGAGAGGGTGGGAGTGGGGGTAATTAATTGAGTGCCCCGCTTCTTCGCCTCCGTCTCCCACCAGAGCCACTGTGCCTTACCCAACGGAGGACAGCGAGACGGCGGAATGGTCACATTTGGTTACCAAATCCTATGAGCCGACTAGCTCCGAAACGCGGCGCGACGGAAAAAAAAAAGGGCGAACGTCGGGAAGTTGAACTATTCTGGAACGAAATCCCACGCACATGGCAAAGTCGGCAAGGTGCAGAGCCAGTGACCAGTCTCTCGGGTATTCTGTAAGACATGACGTTGCCTCTGGCGATCTTGACTGATTCGTGCTCTCCAAGCCAAGTCTCGAGAGCAATCAATTCTTGGAGGCCTTGGCTTGGAAAGTTGGGACCCAGGAACGCACTCTCCCGAAGACCCGGGTCGACTCGAGAATCTCCGTTTCCCTTGGGACTGGCCTGGGACATGCATGACGACGGGAAGCAGCATCCTTGTAGTTATCTATCTTCTTTGGTTGAACAGGATTCCCCATGTGCTTCTACGACGGCAATTCCCGTCAAGCAGCACAGCAGTTGCCGCGTTGGTGACGCAGAGACCCAAGACGAAACCGAATGTCGACACACCGACGGCGTCTTGAGCTGAGACCGCGACGCAGGAACGTTAAGTAACGTTAATCAACCCCACGATGTCTGAGAGCCTGCTGAGAGTGGGGGGCAGGTCATGCAGATCACTCCCGTCCCGCCGCACTCCAGGTTGGCCAACGAATGAACGCCACCGCCTGGCCCAAGATCTCGATACTTCTGTTGAAGAACTCAGCTGACGGACGCCCCAGAGACAGCTGTGTGCAGTCCATCACGAGACATTACCCTCGGGACTAGACGGGCTCGCGTGCATGGCACTTTCGACAATTCGGAAGGCAGCGCTCGTTTTGTTCACCGACGAGGGATCCTGGGGCTAATCCAGGGATTTGACCCCCCAAGTGGCTTAACCCCACACTGGAGGGAATCCAATGTGGCTTCGAAGGCCGGTCCGAGTTCTTCCGCACGTCAACCATGCGTGTCTTGTCTGTGCGTGAGTCGACCCGTACCACATCGCACCAGAAACCTCGCGGTGTGGATGGAGCCCGCCTGGGCTATTGGTTTGTCGATGCCACTTGAGCAGGGACTGGCCAGCTTCCACTCGGTCTCAAGTTCCCCAATGCCGAGCTCGGGTCTCCCACGGCACTCAACAGCGGGATTGGGATTCAAATTCAGCCTGAGTGTGGTCGGTGGATAGGAGGATAAGGTAAGTATTTACTGTTTCTTCTACATTTAAGTACTGGTTACTACAGCAGCAAACAGCCAGCTGAGCACCTACAACACAGTAATACACATACAGTTGCGCGGCCCCTGGCTCTGCTGGCTCATGACTTCTCTCTCTCTCTCTCCACCGCTTGCACCCCCTTCTTCCCCACAACCCCTTTTCCCTCCACACGTCTCCTTCACCCACCCAACAACATTGGAGGGACAATTACCCAGTTGCCCAAAACAACAACACATGGGAAAACAGCTATGTACCTTAAGCACTCCACTGCGCAGCGTAATCGATGAAAACACCAACAGGCTGGTGGTATCAACGTCTCCCAACCAAACCAAACAATGACTGAGAAAAAAGGAGGGAAAGAAAAATAGAAGAAAAAGAAAAAAAAAGGACGAAAAAGCATGTATGACCGACTCCGGGTCGCCAGTTGCAAATGCCAAAGAAAAGATATCAAGAAGAGAAAAAGGTCGCGACGCCTAGAATATACAGACAGGGAGGGATATAGTACCAGATAAATATGAATCAAAGAGAACCAAAAGCTGGCTGTGGTGGTGGTATATGGATGTGGATGTGGATATGGACAGGTCCAACCAAACAAGAAAAGAAAAGCGCTGTGTTGAAATGCTTCCAGGGGTAGCCGCCGTCGTGAGGAGGGTTTCGTCATCAGGGGCGGTGTCATGGGCAGCGTCGAGTATCTTGAGACATCGTCGTCAAGGAGGGCGTAGGCCCGGAGGGGGGTTGAGAGGAGGTTAGTGCAGATTTGAAAGGCAGGCTTTCTCCTCAGCTGCCGCCGAGGTTGAGCCAGCTCATGTCGTCGCGCACAGGGCCCTTGGACTGGGACGGCGGTGCCGGTCGAGGCGGTGCCCGGCCCGAGGGGGGCTTTAGCCCTTGCGACGCGGGGGCCAGGGGCGTCGAGTACACGCCCGTGAACGAGTCGTTGAGCGACCGGTCTGCGCCCCACGGCCGGTTGGCAGCCGTCGGATCCCACGCCTCGTGCACCGACTCCGGGATGCCGCTCGAGTATGCCGACGCCGACATGTCGCTCACCGCGCTGATCGGGCGCTGCGTCTCGATCCGGCCGCTGAGTCCTTCCTTGAACGGGTCGTTGTACACGGCGATGGTCGGGCTGTGGGCGGTGACGCGGCTGAAGGACATGCGCGGCTCAGAAGCGCCGGGGAAGAGGGGTGGGACCGTCGCGCTGTCCTGGGTCATGCGGTTGCGGTCGCTGTAGTCGGAACTCCTGTCCGAGGCCAGCGTGATTCGCTGAGAGGTGTTGTTGGCGGCAGCGTTGTTGGTATTGTTGCTGTTGTTATTATTATTGTTGTTGTTGCTGTTGCTGTTGCCGCTACCGAAACCCAAGAGGTTCAGGGCCGATCCGCCGGACCAGTACCTGTTCCACCCAGAGCTGCGCCGTGTTTCCCCTTCCTTGTCCGCCACTGTCGTCAGGTTCCGTGGCTTCGGCGTCGCGGCTGGCTTGGGGGCCGCCGTGTTGGCTGCGAATCCCACACCCTTCTCGTCCCGAAGCTGCGGCTGAGACGGTGGCTGCCGAGGTGCCGTGGGAGTCAAGGTGGTCTGCGGCATTGGCTTGCTGATGGTGCTCTTGAAGGCCCGGAAGGTGCTGTCGGACGAGTCGCGTCTGCTCTCGTTGCTCGCCTTGCGGCTGAGACCAGTCTGTGCCGACTTGCTCTGGCTGGTGCGGCCCATGAGGATCGCCATTGACGAGAACGAGCTCTGCGAGCCCTGCGGTTGGTGTCCGCGGAAGACGCCGGGCGGCCCCTGGCCGAACATGAGAGTATCTTTGGCGTATCCGATGCCATCCTTCTCGCTCGACGACGCCCCGCTGGCCCGCCTCACGTGCCCTGCCTCCATGTGAGCTTGCCGCCTCTGTCGCCGCTTGATGCAGAAATAGATGAGGCCGAGGAGGATCGCCAGCCCAAAGAAGCCACCCAGGGCAGCGCCGAGGATGGTGTTCCATGGGGTTCCAGAACTGCCCGAGACGGCCGCAGCGGGTGTCTGCGTGGGGGTTTCGGTCGCTGACGCCGAGGTAGCTGCGCTCGCGGATGTGGATACGGTGGAGGAGATGATGAATGTTGAGGTTGATGTGGAGCTTGATGTTGCTGTCGCCGAAGATGATGTTGTGGATTCGGTCGAGAGCAGCCTGATTTGGCCGAGCCTCGAGCTCGCATCCTCCCAGCTGTTTTCTCTCGCATTATACATGCACAGCACATCCTCCGCATTCCCGCCCGCGATGACGACCGTGTCGTCCGACCCCTGAGCGAGAGCAAAGTTGCTCCTCGTGACTTTCGGCGCCAGTGTCGAGTTGTATGCCGGCCAGTTGTTCACGGTCAGGGGTTCGGCCCTCCGCTGCCTGCCGCCCAGCTCACGCTCTGTCCTCCTCCGCCTACGGACGGGGGCAGCGTGCGAGACCGGCACCCCCGGGCCATTGTAAAGCACCGTCCGCCTGACTGCGTTTGGCGACTCTGTCATGTCGAAAGTGATGAGGTTCTTGGAGCCGTCATCGCCTGTCATCAGGATCGCCTGCATCGCCGTTGTATCCTTGGGTAGCGGCGCTGCCAGCGAAGCCCCCGAGTCTACCCATTTTCGCTCGGCCGCGTTGAACAGCATAACCTGGGTGTTCCACGTGCTCCCGCCCACCATGACGGCCTCGCCGGCAGACCAAGGCAGCAGGATTGGATTCAGCGACGGTGGTGCAATTGAGTCGTAGGCAGAAACCGAGTGTGGCGCTGACGCGCCGATCGTAAAGGTTTGTTTTGATGGCGCTCCGGAGCCGTCCTGAGCGCCGGCATAGACGAGGATCTGGTCGGTGCCGTTGATGTAAACGGCACTGTGTCCTACCCGCTGGTGTGTTACCTTGGTCTCCAGCTTTATCGTCTCCCACTTCCCAGTCGAGTAGGTGTATTTCTGGAGGCCATGATACCCGTCCGTCCCGCTCACGCCCCCGACAACAAAGAAGGCCGAGGTCGACGGGGTCCCGGTTGTTGACCCGACGCAAGCGCCGCCGGTGACCTTCTCTCCCGGGGCCAACTCCTCCCACTCCGCCCCCGACTCTAACCGCAATGACTGGAATGCATCGGCCGAGTATGTGTAAAGTGTGTTGTTGAAAATAACCGAACACGCGTTGTTCAACGCGGTCTTGGGCTGAGGGAGCGGCATCGTAGCCGGATCTCCTTGTCGGTTGATGAAATGATCGTCCTGGGCAATCGGTGCCTCCAGCGAAGAGGGGGTGTGCCTCAATGACAGCGCCCCAGTTAGCAAGACATGTCGACTTCAACGATGCGAGCTAGATTTGGTATGTTCGAAGGTTGGTGTGTGTCGTCGAGAATCGGATGGTGGCGCGTCGAGTGCCGCACAGTGGTCCGAAGTTCCCAAGCGGCACAACTCAGAAGCTCTCCGGTCTACCAGGAAACGGAAGAAGAACAGCCAACGTCGATCTAGAAACCTGAGGACCGGCCCCTGTTGGTGGGAGGGAGAAGGTGATCGACGGAACAAAACTCTGGCTTGTTTCCAACAAGGAAACGGGCTGCGAGGGCGAGAAACGAAGGTTCGCTGGTCCTGACGGGCCCTGTGTCGCAGGATGGAGAGGGGGTTACGTGGATCGGGGTCCTTCTGCCGTGAAATGTTTGATGGGACGCACACGATCCTCCTGAGAGCCCCTGGTACCGGTCCTGACTGGTGGTCCTCGGGGGTAACGTTGTCTAGTCCGGGGCTGTGCGAACAATGTCGTGTGGCTGGTGAAGCGTAACAGGAAAGAAGCAAACTCGATGGTGTTGAGACTGTGCCGGACGAGTTTCGACTGCCGACCGAAGGTGGATTGACAACTCTTCGCGAGGTCGAGCACGGTGACCTGACACCACACACACCGCAAGGGAGAGAGCGAGGGGACGGAGACTCGCACGGCACAAAGTGACCGAGACATCGGGCGACCGACCCTCCACCGCTCCAGCGTCAAGCGACGAGACTCCACCAGGAGAAGGGGAAATGAGCCAAACGGGGCCGGGGCGGAGGGTCTGACCAGGGGTGAGGGAGCCGGGGACCTGGTCGAATCAGGAACGTCGACAGGGGCGAGCAAGGGGTTCCTGGGCGCTCATTTGTAGCCCATCATGCGGGCTACCTCCCAGACCCCTTCAACCGCAGCACCGCCGGGGACCAGCTGATGTACCCCTGAGTGCGAGGAACATGCCATTCGGGTGGACTTGCTGATCTCGACCTGGGGAAAGGGGCACAGGCGCAAAACAGAAAATGAGCACCGCCAGGTGCTAATGCGAATCAACACCAGCCTCGGCACGCTGGGGCCGTTTGCTCCTCCACGGCGACCTGGTCCCTGCTGATAAAAAGCCGACTGACCCGGGAAAGGGAAAAACAACACAAATATCCACCGGTCGGCCCTGCAATCCCATCTCTTGTCGGATCGATGTCTCTCAAGCGCCCACTCTCTGTCCAGCACTCATCGTCGGCGCGCACAGCTGAAAGTGTGATATATGGCGATGTTGGACTGAGAGAAGTCAGCTGCTGGTCGGGCAGGGCGCGTCGCCTCCTTCTGAGCCAAAGTCTCGGCGAATCGAAGCCTTGTTGTGCTCTTTTTCTGAAACACTAGGCCCTGAGGCACCCCAGCCAGGGTCTCGGACGCTAACCAGCCTGGGACAGCAGTGCCCCACCAGCCCGTTTTCACCAAACCAAGATCCAAAGCTCGGTTGTGAAATTGCATCCTTTCTCAACTGCCACTGCCGCAGCTGATGATGTCAGTCCTTGTGATTGACTCTTGCCCACATCCCGCGCGGCTCTGCGATTTCATCACCGTCACTTCCAGGTTCCAACGCCATTGGCCCGCAACACCACAATCAACGCGTACCTGCGTCTCATGAACCACACCAGCATCCACTCTCCTCCACTGCTGTACGAACACCAACCCACAGTGCTGCCCCGATACGAAGCCAAGTATGCCGCCGTGCCCAGCCCTTCAACGTCTGCCTTGCTTCCTTTCATCTCCCAGCCGGGGCATGGAACTGCGAAATACACCGTTTGGCTCCGACTAGCCGCTCCCCATCTCGGAGGTCGGGCAGCAAACGCGGACCAGGGGGGGAACCAGGCCTCAGTTGTTCCGGCAGCAGTGTTGACATGACTGAGACCCTGCTCGTCGGGCCGCACACGACAAGAACCGATATCCACGCACAGGGCCCCGTTTCCGAGCTTTTTACCATGCTTCTCCATCTAGCAGAAGATTGAAATGTCCATCCCCAGGAACAAGGTGCAAGATAGAAAGGTAGGGGGTAAACCCACTTCCCAGCCAGTTTCCATGTCCCGTATTCCGTACCCATGTCCTGGAAGCAGAACCCCCGTCACCGAGGATTTCTTGGTTTTTTTCTTTCCTTTTTTTTTCAAGGAGTGCCATGGCTGCCGGGAATGACTGGAAGTGCTCGCCAGGGGAACATTCACGTAGGTTGGCAAACGCGTTGACGGAAGACGACCGTTGCCTTGGAGAACAGTCCTACAGTAAACCCCCATCACTAAAGGTATAATGAGAAAGAGAGAAATGCCCAGTTCCGATGATGCCCAGGACAATAGCCAGAACAAGACAGGCCTGCCAGGCGGTTCTGCCACTAGGAAGCGCCCAAGAAGCCCTAGCAGAGACTCTAGGCTAAACTGACACTGTTCTGCCACGCCCTTCGGAAGTCAATGTTCATGCTGAGGACGTCTCAACAAGTCTCTTGACTCACAGGCATCAGTGAACAGCTCGAATAAGGCAGGCAAGCAAAAGGAGCAAGTACTGTACTTGCTTACACCACATATCTCCAGGGGTTTCCACTCCCGGACCAAAACTGCAAGATATGGGAGCGGAAAGCACTAATTGGGCACCGAGCGCTCGTTGATTTATCCACAACGGTTTCGATGTTGCCGGAGAATCCCAGTTGACTTCACCTTCCAGCTGCTTCGTTCAGGGAGCACTTTCTCTCTGGTCTCGTGATGCCCAAATCTGACGGGCCTGATTGATCACGGAACCATTGAGATAGACGCCGGTACGGTTTTCCTGCACAGTAGGGATAGGTTGAACAGATTGAAGAAGCATATGAGATACAAAAAGCCGAGGAAAATGATACCCGAGTTCACGTCTCCTCAAGTTGACACATGTCGACCTACCTACCCAGCCTCTTTCACCCACCCGCAGAAGGTCGAAGCGGCCGTTCCTTCTCCTTGCTTCGCTTCACATTTCAAGTCACTCAAGCTGGCAAGAAGTGGCTGTTTCACGACGCTGCAAGTTGTTGAATTTGGGTATCACGCTGAATGATCTGTCCTTCCGTCTAAACAATCTCCGCTCCATGCCCATCTCCAGTCCGCTCCATGCCCATCTCCAGTCCGCTCCATGCCCAGCCAACTCCTGTTCTGAGTGAAACAAAATATAAAGACAAACGCTTCCAAGCCAAATCTATGATCGACGAAGCCCCAGAGGGGAAAACCGCTGCCAAATTGATGCCCAAGCCGCCCCTAAACCCAGGTACAGACTGAAAAAATCGCTTCCGAGTTGGCATTTCCGCTTTTTTTTTTCCAATCTCATTTTCGCTCCCATTTCCATCCAGTCTTGTTTTCCATCTATCTTCCAATCTCTTTCTTCCTGAAACACAGTTAGCCAACAGCTCTGGAATACACAGTCAAGAAGGGAGCAAATGCTTACCGTGAATCTGCTTTGAAATTATGCAGTCAACGCAAACGCTTCCGGCGGCAAGTCTGCCCGCTTCTCTTCAAAGACCTGGAGGGCCAGGTCCAAGTTCCAATTCGCAGTACCAGTGAGGCAAAGCCTGGAGTACTCAGCGTTCATTCCCGTTCGTTTCATCACCTCTTGCACCATCCACAGTTGCTGTTCCTCGGTCAACACGGGAGGGCCGACGGCAACCGGAGCGGCCGGGGCAGCCTCCACGGCGGGAGCTTGAACGGCGACGTTCGTTCCTTGAGGGACCCAGGCTTGCAAAGTCAACTGGTCACTGACGACCCTGTAAGGATGGGGAGCACCGGGCTTGCTCGGGCCGAGGATAAAGGACCGAGAAAAAGGGCGCATGCCAGCGAGCTGGGAGGTCGGGTCCAGTTCCTCGAATCGGCTTTCCACGGTGATGGTCAGGCCCATGGCGGAGCCCTGGCCGGACGGGTCGGCAAGGCTTGGGAAGGTGTGGCAATCAATCTTCCATAACTCGGCGAGATCCAGGCTGGGATGTCTCGTGGCGGGGAGTCGGGACCAGAGCTCTGCAATCATGTTGCCTCCACCGAATAGACGCTGCTGGGTCGACGGGGTTCGGACACCAATTGTTTCTAGATTCCGCGAAAAGTTGTGATAGGCGCTTGTGGCAGGCTCGGACCCGGTGGCCAGCGAGAAGACCGAGTCGTCGTCGTAGAACTGCCTGGCGAGATCGACGCGGTCGTGGTCGTACATGGTGAAGAATCCGTGAAGGAAGGTACCTGCTACGTTGTTCTCACCGTCCCGAAGGTTGGACGGCAGACGGGGTAGCGGGTTGGGGAACCAGGCCTTCAAGGCCTCAGCGGCCTCTTCCGGAGTTCTAACCCGGCGTCCGTCCAGAATTTGGAGGCTGGGGAACCATTCAATCACCTGGGCGGGGTAGTTGGGCAGATTGGTCAGAGGGTTCCCGACAAGGTGGAGCTCCTCCAGACGACGGAACTCATGGCGCCACTTGGAAAGCTTCGAGAAGTCCTCGAGCTTGTTGCCGCTGAGGTCCAGGCGGCGTAGGCGGGGTAGGGTGTGAGCCAGGGTAAAGACTTCAACCACGTCGAGAATGTCGTTATTGGCAATGGTGACAGCTTGGATCTCCGCTTCCTTCTTGGCAGGGTTGTCGTAGTTTGTTGCAGTGAGACGCAATATGGCCTTGAATGACTTCTCCGCGAGTTGCTTGGACTGGAATGCTCCCATGCTGTAAAGAATCTGATCTTGCCCCAGTGCCGAAAAATCCAGGAGCTTTTGCTGAGCATTGTACCGAGAGGCGATTACGGCCAGCAACTTGTCCTTGGTCTCCGAGGGTTTGGTATCCGAAGAGTCCTTGGCTGATGGTCCAGTTCCGGGAATCGGATCTGTGGTCTCCTCAATTGTCAAGGGGGCACCGGCATAGGTGTACCCGTTGAGCCGCAGCAGATGGGGTGCATCGGCTGGGTTGACTTTGATCCACACATAATCGCCATCGATGACGCCCTGCGATGCGTTAGAAATGTACAAAGAACAGAAAGCAAAAGGGTAGGGCGAACGTACTCTACCGAGCGTGATAGGATGGTCCTTGGAAGACTTGCGCTCCAGGAAGTCGAGAAGCGACCGGAGGCCGCCGTCGGGGTTGTTTACCGCTTTGCTGTCCTTGAGGCCGAGAATCTTGAGTGTGATCTTGTTCAGGTGGGGTTTCGAGTTTCGAGCAGTGCCGTCCTGCTCCGACGCGTAGTTTCGGACATTCTGAGCGAGCCGTGAGGATGTTCGAGTCGATCTCCCGCCTCGGGCGCCGCGGCTGCCGCGAGTGGACTGAGCCGAAGGACCGGTTGGCGGATTGCTGGCACTGATACTACCCATGGAAACATCGCCGTCACGGTCGGTTCGCGGAGTGCCCCGACGCTTTCCAACACCACCCCGGGTTGTGCCCCGGGTTGCGCCCCGGGTCGGCCTGTTGCTGTTGCCAGCACGAGGACCAGTGGGAGGTGCCATTGATTGACTGCACTTACCCAGATTGTACAGCCGGTGAGATGGAAAGTTGAACGGAAGTGACACCGAAGCGTCGGTGAAAAAAATGCAGTTGGGTGTGAATTGCTGGAAGGAGGACTGCAGTTGGCTGGTCGTTGCTGGAACCGGGAAAGAGAAGTGGGTGACGCGAGACCAGACGCGGAAAGAAAGAGATGCCCGCGGAGTGGGGCCCATGTGCCCCACATGCGCGGGGTCTGTTGGGCGCCTCACTCCAGCCGTCCAGCCCTACAGCTCCCCTCTGGTTGCCTCATGCCCAGAGTGCAGCGGAGCTGCTGCATGCAGAATCCGATGCAAAAGGGAACGCAAGTTGGAGGAAACTCAAAGCCTGGAAGCACAATTCAAAAGGGCAGACAGCTTATAGTTTGTTTTTGTATTCATGTTTGTTTTCCAAGAAACCTCTCGATCAAAACTGGATCTGAATCGAGCCACAGGGGCGCGGCGCAGAGAAGAGAGAAGAGTTGTCCAGCAGCACCAATCGTGCACCCCGTCATGCGTGGTAGTTTATTGTCCAGCACCGACGGGAATCTGGGACCATTCAGCACCCCGATCCATCTGGTAAGTCACGTGATCTGGCGAGATAAGGCGCGTTTGGTGGTACCCTTTCGTCGCGTCTTCTCAAGTGCACTTCCAGGTTGATATCCGATCCGCGACCCGTTTCAATGGACATCCATCCCCTTGGCCACGGACCAATGTGACTTGAGCACCATACCGACCGCACCCGAAACAAGTGCTACGGGCCTTCCACAGCTTGGAGTCGGCCCTTGGCCCATGCCGCGCGCCCTTTGCACCTTGTTTTCGGCCATCGCAGCCTGATCCCGCTAAAAACAACAATGGACGACAATGAGTTCGACGACGAGTTCGATGATATCCCCGACGAGGATCTTATTGCCCTCACTCAGGCTACTGATGCCGCAGCGGCATCCTTGAACCGGGTGCCCGGCTTGGGGACCGCGTCAGGCGGAAGTGCCTCGCATTCCAGACCCTCGGCCCCGTTCGTCAGTTCCGCGGCAGCCCCGCCGCCCCCCTCACGCCGGCCTGTCGCTCTCCCAACTCCAAACTCGTTCAACAGGACCCCCGCGCCCGGAAACACGGCGAATCCTTCACTGGACGACCTGCCTTCAGACGCGTTTGACAGTTCACCAGAGCAGCCCAGCCGCGCTCCCTTCCGCAACTCGCATCCCCCGCGACCGTCCGCCCAGGCCCAGAACCTCCGCCAGACGACGCTTTGGGGTGGCACCATTCAGGAGGGCCGTGTGACAGCATCGCAGGCTCCTAACAGTCGCCCGTTCCGTGCCGATCTCCCGCCCGAAGCCCCAACGCACCATGAACTCGACCGCGCTGAGCTGTCAACCTGGGTTTACCCACTGAACCTCGGGCCTATTCGAGACTACCAGTTCAGCATTGTCAAGAATGGCCTGTTCAACAACACGCTGGTGGCTCTGCCCACGGGTCTGGGCAAGACCTTTATTGCTGCCACGGTCATGCTTAACTACTTCCGCTGGACGAAAAGCGCAAAGATCGTCTTTGTGGCGCCCACGAAGCCCCTGGCCTCCCAGCAGGTTCAGGCATGTCTGAATATCGCCGGCATCCCCCGTTCGCAAGCAACACTCCTCACGGGAGACACTGCCCCAGTGCTGCGGGAGGCAGAGTGGGCGAGCAGGCGGCTGTTCTTCATGACCCCGCAGACCCTGATGAATGATCTCGCCAAAGGATATGCCGATCCCAAATCCATTGTTCTTCTTGTTATTGACGAGGCACATCGCGCCACCGGGAACTACGACTATGTCAAGGTCGTCGAGTTCATTCGCCGCTTCTCGAAGAGCTTTCGGGTCCTCGCACTGACTGCCACACCAGGGTCGACGGTGGAAGGCGTGCAGGGCATCATCGACAACCTTGGCATCTCGCACGTGGAGATTCGGACCGAAGAGTCCATCGATATTCGCCAATACGTCCATTCGCGGAACATCGATACGATAACCTTCGACCCGTCCGACGAGATGTGCGAAGTGAAGGATCTGTTCTCCAAGGCCCTCAAACCTTTGGTGGACAAGCTGAGTTCGCAAAACATCCGCTACGGCAAAGACGCCATGAGCATGACCACCTATGGCCTGCTCAAATCCAGGGACGAGTGGATGGCCGGGCAGGGCAGGCACGTCAACCAAGGGGTGAAATTCATGATGATTGCCGTGTTTGGCATTCTCCAGAGCCTAGCCCATATGATCAAGCTTCTCAACTTTCACGGCATCAAGCCCTTTTACAACGGTCTCGCCGAGTTCCGCTCTAATGAGGAAGGTAAACCGGGACAAGGCTCGAAACTCAGGCGGCAGCTCCTAGGTGACGAGAACTTCCAGAAGATGATGTCCATGATTGAGCGGTGGATGAAGAAGGAGGAATTCAGCGGACATCCGAAACTGGCCTATCTGTGCGAAACGCTCGTCAATCACTTCATCGACAGAGGCGAGGACTCGAATACAAGAGCCATCGTTTTCAGCGAGTACCGCGACAGCGCCGAAGAGATTGTCCGTCTCTTGAACACTCAACCGCTCATCCGCGCCACCGTATTCGTCGGTCAGGCTGGTTCGAAAAGAAGCGAGGGCATGAAGCAAAAACAGCAAATTGAAACTATAGAGAAGTTCAAAAGCGGGGGTTTCAATGTCCTCGTCGCCACCTGCATTGGCGAAGAAGGTCTCGACATTGGTCAGGTCGACCTGATCGTCTGTTACGACGCCTCGGCCTCTCCAATTCGCATGCTGCAGCGGATGGGGCGTACAGGCAGGAAGAGGGCAGGAAACATTGTGCTGCTTCTCATGAAAGGCGGAGAGGAGGAGAAGTTTCTAAAAGCCAAAGACAATTACCTCAAAATGCAGCAGCTCATCTGCGACGGCGACAGCTTCAACTTTCGTAACGATCTCTCCACAAGGATCGTCCCGCGGGATGCCAGGCCCGAGGTTGACAAGCGGCACGTCGACATTCCCATCGAGAACTCGCAGAATCCGTCCCCGCCGGAGCCCAAAAAGACGGCGGCTGGGCTGAGGAAGAAGCCGGCGAAGAAGAAGTTTAATATGCCCGACGGCGTGGAAACGGGCTTCACAAAGGCCTCGTTTTTTGGACGGCCCGCTGGGCAAGCTGCCAGAGCTCCAGCCCCCAAAGCACCGGCCGAGACTGATTTCCTGGTCGAAGTGCCTGATCTGGAAAAGGTCGTCTTGAGCAAATCGCAAACGGACCGCTTCGAAAGGCTGTACAAAAGCCTCCCAAAGACCCCATTTGACAACGTGCAAGAACTTGGATTTGACGATCTCAACCTCGGAGCGCACCCCGCCGCTCAAAGGGTACTCCGCCGTACTGTCAACCTGAAGCATGGCGAGTACACAAAGAGGTGCGTGAGGTTGTTCAAAGCTTTGGGAACGTATCAAGATCCATCGGACTGGTGTGCCAATCCATATGGTGAAATGGACACTGCGTCCTGGAAACAACTGCCAGTCAAGCCGTTTGCAGAGGACTGTGCTGGAGAACCCGTTCAAACCGCACACAAGGTCGGCGGACTGGCGCCCAACAGACGACGCGTGGCTGACGGGCCGCCAGCAGCGAGACAAACCAACAGCAGCAAGAGCAGCAGGAAACGTAAGGCGGAGCCGACCTTCCTGAGCGATTGCGAGGAGGTAGACGACGACGAAGACGATGAAGAAGACACTGCAGATGAAGAGAGGACTCCACAAAGGAATCGTGGCCGCGGCAGTGTCGGTCGTGGACGAGGATCGACCAAAAGAGGCAGAGGAGGGCTCAAGCGAGTTGGCAACCATCTCGAAGATTTCGGGGATGACTGCACCCGAACCAGCGACATGGAAGAGACGGATGGCTCTGACAGCGGCGCCGATCTCGACGACTTCATCGTTGGAGACGATGTGCTCACATCCAGCAACTGGCAAGGAGCCACCAGTCCCATGACCCCTGGCTCGTCAGGGCTTAGCCTAAGACACAGACCCGAAGCGCGGGTTCGTGAGGACAAGCCGTTCTACGAACCAATGGAGTTCGGCCCGACCCAGGAGACAGACGACGAGATGCCCGACTTGGCTGAGCTGGTTGCTAGGAGCACACCAGCGAAGAGGACACCGAAGTCGAAGACGACGTATCTAGAGGAGGAAGACGGCACCGATGATGAGCTGCTTCGTCCGTCTCCGCGCAGGCCGTTAGCGAAGAGGCGGCGGCAGGTGCTTGCGGACAGTGATGATGATGAATGACGCACTATGGCATTTGGCGCTTGTTGGCTCTCTCTCCAGCTGGTGGTGCATTGCTACGGGCTGGGGTCAGGACTTGTGGACTAGACCAATGATACCCAGACAATTTTGCTACGATTTTGCTACTGAACTGGTTGTGCTTATTTTGTTGTTGCGATACAAATGTCTACCACTGGTATGAAATGACATGCGGGTTCTAGACGGAAACTGAAGTTGATTAGAAGTCATCACGAACGTACTCGGCTTTCTGGCTCTCTTCTGTCGTACGTACGTACCGCTCCTTTTTTTGAGTTCAGGACACTGGAACACCCTCTTCAGTCTGTCCGTCTCCAGTATTCAACGAGGGACCTAAACAAGAGGAAACAGATACTTAACCTTACTACCCAACTGCTTATCCCGTCTTCCTCCTCCCAGCAAAATCAACACTCATTCAACCACCTCCCCTTCCTCATCCCGTCCGCCCCCTATCAGCAAGGTCAACACTC
>Ga0247823_10001946_pt1 | contig 17070 bp, 15 predicted proteins | sample 13C_PalmiticAcid_2_FD_192426 | JGI IMG/M metagenome (GOLD analysis project Ga0247823, IMG submission 192426) | Soil microbial communities from agricultural site in Penn Yan, New York, United States - 13C_PalmiticAcid_Day30 | ecosystem: Environmental > Terrestrial > Soil > Agricultural land...
CCGCGGCTCCCGTCGAACAAGAATTTTGCGCCGGACGCCAACCCGCTGTATCGCGCGGCGAATGTCCCCGCCATCTCCCCAGGACTCGCCCCGACCGGGCGAGCGTATCGCAAAGCTGCTCGCCCGTGCCGGAATCGCGTCGCGCCGAGAGGTCGAGCGCATGATCGCCGATGGCCGCGTCGCCATCGACGGCGAAATCCTCACCACGCCCGCGACCGTTCTGTCCTCGCTGCACGGTGTCACCGTCGATGGCGAACCGGTTGCTGCCGCCGCGCCCGCACGCCTGTTCCGCTTTCACAAGCCCGCGGGCCTGCTCACCACCGAACGCGATCCCGCGGGCCGTCCGACGATCTACGACCGGCTTCCCGGAGGCTTGCCGCGCCTGATGCCCGTCGGCCGCCTCGACCTCGCGACCGAGGGGCTGTTGCTGATGACCACCGATGGCGAGCTCAAGCGCCAGCTCGAGCTTCCCGCCACCGGGGTCGAGCGCAGCTATCGCGCGCGCGCTTATGGCGAGGTCAGCCAGGCCCAGCTTGAGGATCTGATGCTCGGCATCGAGATCGAGGGCGTTCGCTATGGCTCGATCAACGCCAATCTCGAACGCCGCACCGGCGCGAACGTGTGGATCGAACTGACGCTGACCGAAGGCAAGAATCGGGAAGTCCGGCGCGTGCTCGAACATCTCGGGCTCAAGGTCAGCCGCCTGATCCGCACCCGTTACGGCCCATTCCACCTCGACGACATGCTCCCCGGGGACGCCGACGAAGTGCGCCAGCACGACCTGATCCTGTTCCGCAAGGCGCTGTCCGGGCCGAACGGCGGCAAGACCGCGTCGAACCTGCAATTGTCGAACAAGCCCAAGGCGCTGAAGGCCGAGGTTGTGCCGGAGGCGGCAGACGCCGTCGCAGAACCGCTGAACCGTGCCGAACGGCGCAAGGCTTCGGCGCCCCTTCCTCCCCGGGACGGGGAGCGGCACCGCGACGCGAAACGCGATGATCGTGGGGGTGCGAGGCAGGCAAGGACGCCGCAAGGACGTACGGCCTCGCCCGGTGCGGCACCATCGCCCGCCGGCAACGGCCGGTCCGAGAATGCGCGCGGCGGCGCGCGGTCCGACAACGCAGGTGGCCGAGGCCGGCCCGGCAATGCACGCGGTAGCGAGCGGCCCGAAAACGCAAGCGGCGGCGCAGGCAAGCCGGTCGTGAAGAAGACCTCTGGCTTCGGACAGCGCCAGCGGCTCAACGCTGCGCGGAGCGCGGCCGCCAAGGCGGAAGACGCCCGTGCCACCTCTGCCACCCGAACCACAGCGAAGGGCAAACCGTTCAAGAAGCCGGCGCCCCGCATCGACGACGATGCCGGCCCGCTGCTCGATCGCCCGAAGCGGTCCTATCGCCCGAACGACCGCCGCCCGAACGATCGCCGTCCGCGTCCGCCGGCCAAGGGCGGCGCACCCACTAAGCGGGGGCCACGTAAATGAGGGTCATCGCCGGCCAATGGCGTGGCCGTCCGCTCGTTGCGCCCAGGGGCGACGCGACCCGCCCGACCGCCGACCGCATGCGTGAGGCGCTGTTCTCGATGCTCACCAGCCGTGTCGGCAGTTTCGAGGATCTTGCCGTCGCCGATCTCTTCGCCGGTTCGGGCGCTTTGGGGTTCGAGGCATTGTCGCGCGGCGCCGGCTCGTGCCTGTTCGTCGAACAGGACCGCGCCGCGCTCGACGCGTTGCGGGCCAATGCAGAAAAGCTCGGGGTGCGTGCCGATATCCGCGCGACCTCGGTCCTCGCGCTCGGGCCTGCGCCCAAGCCGCTGGACCTGATCCTGATGGACCCGCCCTATGGCACCGGCGCCGGATCCGTCGCGCTCGACAAGCTCGCCCGTCTCGGCTGGACCGGCCCGGCGACATGGGTCAGCATCGAAACCGCCAAGGCCGAGACCGTCGAGGTCGCCGGTTTCGAAATCGATGCCGAGCGTGTCCATGGCAAGGCGAGGCTGACGATCCTGCGCCCTGCGTGATCGCGCGCTGCGATGGGATCAGGCCTCCTCGCGCCGGTCCTTGAGCAGCAGCAGCGCGACCAGGCTCAGCACCGCCGCCGCGCTCAGATACCAGCCGACCGGCATCAGCCCGCCCTTGAGCGCCAGCTTCTGCGCGAAGAACGGGGTCAGCCCGCCACCGATCACGCCGGCGATGTTGAAGGTCATCGACGCACCGGTGTAGCGCACGCGCGGCGGGAACAGGTCGGTCAGCCACGCGCCGAGCGGGCCATAGACGAACCCCATCGCGAACAGCAGCAGCGACAGGAACGCGAACACCCCGATCAGGCCTCCGCTCATCAGCGGCGCGATCACGAACCCGCTCGCGGCGACCAGCACGCATCCCCCCGCCAGCACCCGGCGCGGGTCGAACTTCGCGTCCGCCATCCACGCGGCGAGATAGATGCCCCCGGCCATGAACAGGATCGCGATCAGTTGGACGCCCAGAAAATCGTGCATCGAATAGCCAAGCGACTTGGTCCCCCAGCCCAGCAGGAACGCCGTCGCGATATAGTAAGTGGCGAAACACGCCACCGCGCCGATCGTCCCGCCCAGCAGCGCGCCGCCATGGCGCGAAACGACTTCGCCCAGCGGCACCTTGGGCGGCGGCGCCTCGGCCAGGCTCGCCTTGAACTCGGGGGTCTCGCCCAGCTTGAGCCGCACCCACAGTCCTACCGCGACCAGCGCCGCGGACAGGATGAACGGGATGCGCCAGCCCCAGTCGGCGAACTGCGCCGGGGTCATCGCCATACCCAGCAGCAGGAACAGTCCGTTGGCGGCGATGAACCCCGCGGGCGCGCCCATCTGCGGCGCGCTGCCGAACCGCGCGCGCCAGCCCGGCGGCGCGTTCTCCACCGCCAGCAACGCCGCGCCGCCCCACTCGCCGCCCAGGCCGAAGCCCTGCCCGAAGCGCAGCAGGCACAGCGCAACGGGCGCGATCCAACCGGCCATCTCATAGGTCGGCAGGAACGCCACCAATGTCGTCGAAAGCCCCATCGTCAGCAACGACGCGACCAGGGTCGCCTTGCGCCCGATACGGTCGCCATAATGGCCGAACACCGCGGCCCCCACCGGCCGCGCGAAGAAGGCGATCGAGAGCGTCAGATACGCCCAGAGCTGCGTTTCCGCGTCGCTCCCGATGAAGAACAGCTTCCCGAACACCAGCGCCGCTGCGGTCGCGTAGATATAGAAATCGTAGAACTCGATTCCCGTACCCACAAAGCTCGCCCATAGCGCGCGGCGTTGCCGTGCCCGGTCAGCGTCCATCCATCACTCCCCGTCTTGCCGTCCCCTTTTCCCGGCGGCCCGGCCGGGCGGGTCGGACGTTACTTGGTCTTCTCTTCGATACAGGTGGTGCGCGTTACCTGCACCACTTGCCCCTTGTCGTCCTTGACCTCGTTGCGCCCCGCGACGCACCGCTTCTGCTCGGGCTGGCCGTCGAACCCGCCGGTGCGCCAGCCCACATAGAGCGCCACGCCCGCCAGCGCCGCGATCAGCACCAGACGCCGCTTGTCGAAACGGCCCTTGATCTTGTTCCACATGCTGCCCTCCTGCCCCAAGCCGTGGCGGCGCGCAATCCAACTTGCCCCGACTCGCCGCGTTCCCTACCTGTTCACCGATGTCCGTTCCCGTACCTTCCCCCGACGATCCCCCCTATCTGCGCGGCCTCAACGCTCCGCAGCGCGAAGCCGTGCTCACGGTCGACGGCCCCGTCCTCGTCCTCGCCGGCGCCGGCACGGGCAAGACCGCCGCGCTCACCGCGCGCCTCGCCCACCTGCTCTGGACCCGCCGCGCCTATCCGTCGGAGATCCTCAGCGTCACCTTCACCAACAAGGCCGCGCGCGAGATGCGCGAGCGAGTCCGCGGCCTCGTCGGCGACGCGGTCGAGGGGATGCCGTGGCTCGGCACCTTCCACGCGATCGGCGCCAAGATGCTGCGCCGCCATGCCGAGCTGGTCGGGCTCCAGACCAACTTCACCATCCTCGACACCGACGATCAGCTTCGCCTCATCAAGCAGCTCATCGTCGCCAACGATCTCGACGAGAAGCGCTGGCCCGCGCGCCAGCTCGCGGGCTTCATCGACGGGTGGAAGAACAAGGGGCTCACCCCCAAGGACCTCGACGCCGGCGAGTCCGAGCAATTCGCCAATGGCCGCGGCCAGTCGCTCTACGCTCAGTATCAGGATCGGCTGCGCACGCTCAACGCCTGCGACTTCGGCGACCTGCTGCTGCACATGCTGACGATCCTCAAGACCCACCGCGACGTGCTGCAGCAATATCAGCAGCGCTTCCGCTACATCATGGTCGACGAGTATCAGGACACCAACAGCGTCCAGTATCTCTGGCTCCGCCTGCTCGCGCAGGAGCGCAAGAACATCTGCTGCGTCGGCGACGACGATCAGTCGATCTATTCGTGGCGCGGCGCCCAGGTCGAGAATATCCTGAAGTTCGAGAAGGATTTCCCCGGCGCCAAGGTCATCCGCCTCGAACAGAATTACCGCTCCACCCCGCACATCCTCGCCGCCGCCTCGGGCGTCATCGCCAACAACGGCGGCCGCCTCGGCAAGGAGCTGTGGACCGAGAAGGACGCGGGCGAGAAGGTCAAGGTCGTGGGCGTGTGGGACGGCCCCGAAGAGGCGCGCCGCGTCGGCGAGGAGATCGAGGGCAGCCAGCGCCGCGAGGGCAAGTCGCTCGACGAATTCGCCATCCTCGTCCGCGCCCAGCACCAGACGCGCGAGTTCGAGGACCGCTTCATCGCCACCGGCCTGCCCTATCGCATCGTCGGCGGCTTCCGCTTCTACGAGCGTGCCGAGATCCGCGACGCGCTCGCCTATCTCCGCCTCGTCCATCAGGGCGCCGACGACCTCGCCTTCGAGCGCATCGTCAACGTCCCCAAGCGCGGTCTCGGCGACAAGGCGATCGCCAAGATCCACCAGCTCGCCCGGGCCGAGGGCATCCCCCTGCTCCTCGCCGCCGCCCGCATCCTCGACACCGACGAGCTGACGCCCCAGGCCCGCCGCGCGCTCGGCAATTTCGTCGGCGACGTCGCCCGCTGGCGCGACCGCGCGAGCGAGCTGCCCCATACCGAGCTCGCCCAGATCATCCTCGACGAAAGCGGCTACACCGCGATGTGGCAGGCGGACCGCACCGCCGAAGCCGCCGGCCGCCTCGAGAACCTCTCCGAACTCGTCCGCGCGATGGAGGAATACGAAACCCTCGGCGCCTTCCTCGAACACGTCTCGCTCGTCATGGACAATGACGGCAACGCCGACGAGCCCAAGGTCACGATCATGACCATCCACGCCGCCAAGGGGCTGGAGTTCGACACCGTGTTCCTCGCGGGGTGGGAGGAAGGCATCTTCCCCAGCCAGCGCGCGCTCGACGAAGGCGGCCTCGCCTCATTGGAGGAGGAACGCCGCCTCGCCTATGTCGCGATCACCCGCGCCCGCCGCCTCGCGACCATCCTCCACGCCGCCAACCGCCGCATCTACGGCCAGTGGACCAGCTCGATCCCCAGCCGCTTCGTCGGCGAGCTGCCCAAGGACCATGTCGACGAGGAATCGACCATGTCCGGCGGCGCCTCGCTCTGGCGCGCCAACTGGAGCGAGCACGCGGACCCCTTCGCCCATGTCGGCAGAGGCACTGGCCGCGGCCCCGGCTGGCAACGCGCCGCCGCCCCCTCGTCGAGCTTCACCACCGCCCCCAAGCGCGTAGTCGAAAGCCGCGCCAGCGCCGTCAGCCTCGGCAACAAGGGCCGCGATGATTTGTCCCTCGGCATGCGCGTCTTCCACCAGAAGTTCGGCTATGGCGAAATCGTTGAGATCGAAGGCAACAAGCTCGAGATCGAATTCGAACAGGCCGGGCGGAAGCGGGTGATGGATAGTTTTGTGAGTGTTGGATGAATTACAATGCCGCAAATGTCGCGCGAACTAGGCCCTCGCTGAACGGCCTGTCATCATAGCGAGCTAGCATTTCGAGTTGCGCCTGCCATTCAAAGCCTATTTCTGAAACGACTTGCGAGACATCAGCATACGGCCCGGTCTTTACCGACCTCTTTACGATAGTGAATATAGAGCTTCTTAAGTAGTCTACCGAATTCTGCACCAACGAATCGAGATAAGGTGGCGAATTTCCAGCGTGGACAATATTGTTTCTTGCTCTGTATATCCTGTTAACTTGCCACATCACTCTTTCGTGGTGTTGCATCATTGATAATCTTGAAGAGGCCGGATTTCCATAGAATTTGTGCAACCGAAAAAGTCGATGAAGAGCCAATGGATTATGAGAGCATAGTTTTAGTATGCTACTGCGCTGACTGGCATATTCTGGAATGGTTATAAGTCGCACAAGCTTCGTGTGGGGGTTTGATGACCAATCACACTCTACGGACTTTAATATATTTCGATATTTTTTCCGATACGAAACAGCAAGCTGCTCATGAACCGCAGAGAACAAACGTCGGTGGTACCTTAAGCAACTGCACGGAACCATTAGGTCGGAGAAATATTTAATTCTAGGTCCGTCGGACGGCGGATCACCAAGAAGGACTTCAAAAGCTGACCAAATAGATATAATTCTAGTTTCAACTACGTTAGTCTCATATGCAACGGCAGCCGTTGAAAGTGCTCGAGCAATTCTCTGGGCTGACTTATCATCAAATTGCCTAGCAATTGCATTGGGCAGACTGACCACTTCTCTTAATCTTCTCCCAGATAGAATGGATTGAGATGGTCTTGCAATAGATTCATCGACCCCTTCGAGAGGAATGCCGCTCTTGCTTTTTTGTTTAAATACGTAGCAGTTAAGTGACCAGGATATATCTATTCTGTTCGACGCGACAACTATTTCCGACTTTATCTTTGACAGGCGCGCATCGACCTCCTCTCCCGCCTTAAACGGGTCGGAGGCATAGGCTAAGATTGTAATGTACTTCGAATCTGAGAAACTTTTTTTCCAAGTGGCGACTTCTTTCTGAACGTGGATAGGCAGATCGTCAAATTCATCTATGTTCCACCCACCGATATTGTTAAGTATTCTTGCCGTCTGCCCGCTAATTTCCGAAACCACCTTGTAGCTTCTCTTGCTATCGGCAATGCCGTCTATAAATCTTGATACAGATTTTTTGCTTATAGATTTAATATCATTAGTAAAAAATCGCTCTTCTATTTCATTCAGAAGGAAGAGTCTTGAGTATCCGTCATTTATAAGATGGCTTGATAGAAATCCAGCTGATGCCAATAATTCTATCTTACTGTTTTCTCTATCAAGTAAATCTACAATCCAGTCCCTGAGCCTGTCTCTATAGTTAACAGATAGACGGTTGATAACCATAGTCATCAACCTAATAATCTCTTCTGCATTTGGAGACTTAAGGCTGCATGCGCGATTTATTAATGGAATCAACTCAGGAATGCAGTCGGCAGCCGCTCTGTCTGCTTCAATTGACCATGATAGCTCATCAAGAACTGGCTTTAATGCATGCGTATTGATTTTTCGATCATCGACATCTTGAGCAACGCTGCGAGCCTCTCGCATTCGTTCGAGCGTATCAAGCGAATAGGATCTGAATCCTTCAAACGACTCCTGATCTAGGAAGGCACGCATCGCTTGCACGAAAAACAGAATGTTAAGTGCGGTAGATGATTGAGGCCATTGATTGCCAGGTGGCTGCATACCCCTCCCCCAAGAAGTCACGAATGCTCAGCTAATCTGTATGTAGAGCAAAATCCGAATGTACGAGGCAAGATGAATTAGGACCTATCTGGTCTTTCCCCACCCTCTTGCTGCTTGGGAGTCTCTGGAATGCTAACCTTCACCCCCCTCTCCCCCCACTCAATCGCCATCGTCGCGGAAGGCCATTTCACCGCGGCCGACATCGCTCCCGCGCTCGACCGCCTCTCCGCGATCCTCGACACTACCCCACAGCTAGACATCCTCGCCGATGTCCGCGGCTCGCCCTCAATCGCGCCCAGCGTCATCATCGAGGAACTGAAGCACCTCCCCCTGCTCATCCGCCTGATCCGCGCGATCGATCGCGTCGCCATCGTCGCCGATGCCGAGTGGATCCGCACCGCCAGCCGGATCGAAAGCGCGCTGATCCCCGGCGTCCATTACGAAGTCTATGAGCGCAAGGACGAGGCGCATGCCCGCGCCTGGCTGCTGCGCGAGACCAACCGGCCACGCCCGGACTGACCGGAACGTATAAGGAACAAAAACAACTTTCCTACACGCCCCGTCCATGCCCATAAGCTGGTCGATGGACCACTCACGCACCCTGCTCGCCACGGACGAAGCCGAGTTGCTCGCCTTCACGCCCGTTCCCACTGCCTCCAACCGCCATGATGGCTGGACGCCGCGAAGGCAGCGCGACTTCATCACCGCGCTCGCCATCACCGGTACCGTTCAGCGCGCCGCCCGCGCGGTCGGGATGAGCCGCGAGTCGGCCTACAAGCTGCGCAAGCGCGCCGGTGCGGAGAGCCTCGCCGCCGCCTGGGACATCGCCCAGTCGCTGAGCTACGACCGCGTCTTCGCGCTGGCGATGGATCGCGCGATCAACGGCATCACCGTCCCGCGCTATTACAAGGGGCGCCAGATCGGCACGATCCATCGCCCCGATCTGCGCCTCGCTATGGCCGTCCTTGCCGAGCGTCCGCAGCCCCCGGCAAAGGCAACCAAGTTGACAGAATGAATCGCGTTGCCCGGAATTTTGTGAACTTCGCCGGGCGAGGTTACAGCCCCGCCGCCGCTTCGATGATCGGCACGAACTTCTCGGCGGTCAGGCTTGCCCCGCCGACCAGTGCACCGTCGACATCGGCGCAGCTCAGCAGCGCCGCCGCGTTGGCCCCGTTGACCGATCCGCCGTACAGCACGCGCATCGCGCCCGCGGCCTCGCCGCCGAGCAACTCGGTCAGCTTCGCACGGATCGCCCCGTGCATCGCCGCGACATCGCCCTCGGTCGGCGTGCGGCCGGTGCCGATCGCCCAGACCGGCTCATATGCGATCGACAGCCAGCCGGCGTCGGCGCCATCGGGCATCGAGTCCGTCAGCTGCGCGGTGACGACGGCCTCGGCCTGCCCCGCGTCGCGCTGGTCCAGCGTCTCGCCGACGCACAAAATGGCGTTCAGGCCGTGGCGGTGCGCCGCTTCGGCCTTGCCCTTCACATCGGCATCGGTCTCGCCCTGGTCGGCACGGCGCTCGCTATGGCCGACAATGGTCAGCGCGGCGCCTGCTTCCTTCAGCATCGGTGCGGAGATGCAGCCGGTATGCGCGCCCTGATCCGCCGCGTGGCAATCCTGCCCGCCGACCGGCATCCGCGCCGCGACCGTCACGGCGGGGGCGATCAGCGTCGCGGGCAGGCACAGCGCCACGTCGACGCCGGGGTTCGTTGCCGCGGCCTGCGCGATTCCCTCGATTTCGGGCAGAGCGGCGATCAGGCCGTGCATCTTCCAGTTTCCCGCCACCAGCTTGCGCCGCATCCCGATCCCTCTCGTGTCCACTATTGGACATCGCCCCTAAGCAGCCCCCGCGCGCTTCACAAGCTTGATGGCTGCGCATTGGCCCCCTAAAGCACCGTCCATTCACTTTAGATCGGGTCTCCATGCTCACCTTTCTCCGCCGTGCCCTGTTCTCGACCGTCGGCAAGATCATCGCCCTGCTGCTGCTCGTTGTGATCGCCATTGCCTTTGCGCTCGGCGACATCACGAACCTCGGTGGCGGGGGCGGCGGTACCTCCGGCGCGCTGGTCCAGGTCGGCGGCAGCAAGGTGACCGAGGCGGATTTCCGGTCGCGGCTCGACGATGCGCTTGAGCGTGCCCGTCAGCAGCAGCCTGCGCTCGACATGAATCAGTTCGTGGCAATGGGCGGCTACGATCAGGTGCTTGACGATGTCGTGAACCGCATGGTGCTCGAGGAATATGCCCGTGAGCATGGCATGGCGGTGTCGAAGGCGGCGATCGATGGCGAGATTGCCGGCGCGCGTGAGTTCGCCGATCCCGTGACGGGCAAGTTCAGCCAGCGCGCGTTCGACCTGTTCCTGGCGCAGCAGCGGCTGACCGCGGACCAGATTCGCGCCGATATCCGTCAGGGCACCCTCGCCCGCTGGATCGCCGGCCCCACCGTCGGCGTCGTGCGCGGAGCGACCTATGTCTCCAACCAGCTCGCGCTGCCTTATGCATCGCAGCTGCTTGAGCGGCGCAAGGGTTCGGTCGGCTATGTTCCGATCAGCGCGATCGCCCCCGGCGCCGCGCCGACCGATGCGGAGCTGACCGGCTTCTACAACCGCAACCTGACCCGCTTCACGCTGCCCGAGCGCCGGGTGATCCGCTATGCGGTCGTCCGCCCCGATCAGTTCGCGGAAACCGGCAAGGCGACCGAAGCAGAGATCGAAGCAGCCTATAAGCAGGATGCCGCGAAGTACGCCGCCAGCACCAAGCGGACGCTGGCTCAGGTGATCGTCGCGGATCAGAACGCCGCCAATGCGCTTGCCGCCAAGATCAAGGGCGGCGCGACCATGGCCGCCGCGGCACAGGGCGCGGGCCTCCAGCCCTCGACGCTCGCCGATGCGCAGAAGGAAAGCTTCGCCCGCGCCAGCAGCCCGCAGATCGCCGAAGCCGCCTTCGCCGCGGCCCAGGGCGGCGTGGTCGGCCCGCTGCGCTCGCCGCTCGGCTGGCACATCGTCCGGGTCGAGAAGATCGAACAGGTCGCCGGCAAGACGCTCGACCAGGTCCGCGGCGAGCTCGCGACCGCGGTGACCCAGCGCAAGGAGGCTGAGCAGCTCGCCAATCTGCGCGGCCGCATCGACAGCGCGATTGCCGGCAACGCCACCTTCGACGAAGCGGTCGCCGACGCCAAGCTCAAGGCGGAGGTCACCGCCCCGCTGTTCGGCGATGGCCGCACGCAGGAAGCCGCCGAGGCCGCAACCCCGACCCCGCCGGATCCCGTACTGGCGCAGATCGCCCAGGCCGGTTTCGCGATGCAGGCCAGCGACGACGCCCAGCTCGTTCCGCTGGGTCAGGACGGCAGCTTCGCGCTGGTGAAGACCGATCGCGTGATCGCCGCCGCGCCGCGTCCGCTGGCCGAGATCCGCGAAGCGGTCGCCGCCGGCTTCATCCGCGATCGCCAGCTTCAGACCGCACGCAAGGCGGCGATGGCGGTGCTCGCCGAAGTCAACAAGGGCACGCCGATCGCCGATGCGATGAAGAAGACCGGCCTCGTGCTCCCCGCGCTTCAGCCGCTCGACGCCGTGCGCGGCCAGCTTGCCCAGTCCGGCATGCAGATCCCGCCGCCGGTGCGCCTGATGTTCAGCATGGCCGCCAAGAAGGCCAAGATGACCGAAGCGCCCCAGGGCGGCGGCTATTGGGTGGTCTGGCTCGACGAGATCCAGCCGGGCGACGCCAACAACGACAAGGGACTGATCGCTCAGACCCGCGCCGGGCTGACCCAGGTCGTCGGCGCCGAGTATCTCGAGCAGTTCGTCGTCGCCGCGCGCAAGGCGGTCGGCGTCAAGCGCGACGAAGCTGCGATCGCACGGCTCAAGGCGCAGCTCGGCGGCCAGTCGACCGGCGGCAACTGATCGCCGTGACGTCGGGTATCGAGGGTCTTGAGGCTGCCCGCGCGGCGCTTGGCGAAGGCCGGCCCGCGCTGGTCTGGCGCCGTCAGCTCGCCGACACCGACACGCCGGTGGCCGCCGCGCTCAAGCTGATCGAGCCGGGCCGCGGCGATTTCCTGCTGGAGTCGGTCGAGGGCGGCGCCATTCGCGGCCGCCACAGCCTGATCGGTCTTGCGCCGGATCTGGTGTTCCGCGCGCATGGCCAGCAGGCGGAAGTCAACGCCAGCTGGCTCACGGACCGTACCGCCTTCACCCCCGCCGGCCAGCCGACGCTGGAGGCGTTCCGCGACCTCGTTCAGAGCTGCCGCATGGAGGTGCCGGCCGAGTTGCCCCGCGCGCTTGCCTGCCTCGTCGGCTATTTCGGCTACGAGACGATCGGACTGGTCGAAAAGCTGCCACGCGCAGCCAACGATGCGCTTGGCCTGCCCGACATGATCTTCGTGCGGCCGACCGTGATCCTGATTTTCGATCGTCTGGCGGATTCGCTGTTCCTGGTCGCGCCGGTCTGGCCCGACGCTGGCCGCGATCCCGAAGCGCTGCTGTCGGGCGCCGCGGACCGGATCGACGCCACCGCCGCGCGCCTCGCCTCCGCGCCGCTGCCGCCCAAGGTCTCGGCCGATGCGAGCGAGCCCGTCGCGCAACCCACCGTCTCCGCCGCCGACTATGCGGCGATGGTGTCGCGGGCGAAGGAGTATATCACCGCGGGCGACGTGTTTCAGGTGGTGCTCGCCCAGCGCTTCACTGCGCCCTTCGCCTTGCCCCCGATCGAACTCTATCGCGCGCTGCGCCGGGTGAACCCGTCGCCGTTCCTCTATTTCCTCGACCTGCCTGGCTTTGCGCTGACCGGCTCCAGCCCCGAGATCCTCGTTCGCGTCCGCGACGATGAGGTGACGATCCGTCCGATCGCCGGCACCCGCCCGCGCGGCAAGACCGCGGCAGAGGACGAGGCGAACCGCATCAGCCTGCTCGCCGATCCCAAGGAGCGCGCCGAGCATCTCATGCTGCTCGATCTCGGCCGCAACGATACCGGCCGTGTCGCCGAGGCGGGGACCGTCAAGGTCACCGACAGCTACACCGTCGAATTCTACAGCCATGTCATGCACATCGTGTCGAACGTGGTGGGCAGGCTGCGGCCCGATGCCGATGCGCTCGACGCCCTCTTCGCCGGCTTCCCCGCCGGCACCGTCAGTGGTGCGCCCAAGGTGCGCGCGTGCGAGATCATCGCCGAACTGGAGCGCGAACAGCGCGGCCCCTATGCGGGGGGCGTAGGCTATTTCTCGCCGGACGGGTCGATGGACAGCTGCATCGTTCTGCGGACCGCCATCGTCAAGGACGGCACGATGCACGTTACCGCGGGTGCCGGCATCGTCGCCGACAGCGACCCTGCCTATGAGCTGCGCGAATGCGAGGCCAAGGCCGGCGCGCTGTTCGCCGCCGCCCGCGAAGCCGTATCCCGCGCCAGCGAGCCCGGCTTCGGGCAGTAGCCCCTATTCCTCTCCGCCGGGGATCGCTGCTTCCTCGGCCTTCTTCGCTGTCCGTTCGGCGCGCCATTGCTGAAGCATCTGCATCGTGCAGCCGGTGTGTCCGAAGCTGCCGATCGGCGAGCAGCTGCCGGGCAGCGTCACGCGGTTCACTTCGTCGACGAGTTCAGCACGGCGCGTCCAGCTGGTGCCGCCCGGGCCCGGCTCGGTCTTCCGAAGCGATTTGGGGATACGAAAGGGCGACTCGCCGACCTTGGAACAGATGACGACCTCGTCCTCGCTCTCGGCTTTGGGACATTGGTCCTCGCCATAGAGCAGCACGCTGCGCACCCGCTGGGGCGGCTCGTTGCCACCTTCGGCCTCCTGCGCAAGCACGGGGGTCGCGGCGATGGCCGCCAGCATCAAGATTCGGATCACTACGCACCTTCCTTCACCCGCCAGCTTCCGGCTCAGTGCATGTAGGAACTCTGAACGGCAGGATTAAGGCCGCTCGCATCGTTATCCCAGCGCTGCCTCGACCGTGGTGGCGTCGCTCGACAGCCGGTCGATCTCCCACGCCATGTTTGCCCGCGCGCGGGTTTCCAGCGCCGTTTCGGCAAGCCCCATCGCCCGCGACAACCGCGCCAGCAATGGCGCTTCCTTTAGTCCGGTGAGAACGCGTATCCGGCCCGCGCGATAGGCCGCATCGGGAAAACGCCGATACTCGTCCCGAATGGCGAGCGCGTAACGGCGATATGCGTCCCGCTCCGCGGCAAGGATCGACAGGTCCAGATCGACGAGCAGCGCCGGCAGGCGGCCTTCGGCGACATGCCCCTTGGTCGCCATGATGCACGCCTCCAACGCCTGGCGCTCGTCCTCGGGCCAGCGCAGCAGTGCCAGCCCGATGTCCGCGCTACGTCGTTCATTGTCCGGCGCCTCGACGTCGTAGAACAGGTCGTGCAGCCAGATCGCGTAGCGCAGGATCCGATCGTCGCGCGGGGTCAACTCGGCCGCGAACCAGCGGTCCAGTCCGTCCAGCATGTGCGCGATATGGGCCGCGTTGTGATAGGCCAGATCGGACGCCGCAAACCGCTCGATCACCACCGCGCGCAGCAACGCCGGCATATCGTCTACCGCCGCCCGGACCTGTTCCGCATTCATGGTCCCGACCTAGCCGATCCACAGCCACGCGGCGAGGGAAAGCGCATTTACCCAGCCAGGGTGAATTTCACCCTTGCATCGCTTTACCCACCGAGGGTAAGGCGCTCGCATCATGACGACACTAGCAGGCTCAAAGATCCGCCGCTTCCGTGAGGAACGCTCCCTCTCCCGCGCCGCATTCGGTGCGTGGTTCGACACGCCCGGCTCGACGGTTCAGGGTTGGGAGGAGGACGGCAAGCGCGCGTCCCCCGCCGTGCTCAACCAGATCGCGGCCAACGGCATCGCCCATCATCAGGACTGGTATGTCCATGTCCGCAATCTGGAGCAGGACATGGGATGGACCCCGGACAGCTGGAAGTCGGCCGAAGCGCGTCAGCTCCCGATTTACCCCGATGCCGCCGCGCTCGACGCTGCGACGGGTCAGCTCGCCAACTTCCCCCCGCTCGTCTTCGCGGGTGAGGCGCGCGCACTGACACAGGAACTGGCCAAGGTCGCCCGCGGCGAGGCCTTCCTGCTGCAGGGCGGCGATTGCGCGGAGAGCTTCGCCGAGTTCCACCCGAACAACATCCGCGACACCTTCCGCGTCATCCTGCAGATGGCGGTGGTGCTGACGTTCGCGTCGAAGCTGCCGACGGTGAAGGTCGGCCGCATGGCCGGCCAGTTCGCCAAGCCGCGCTCGGCCGATACCGAGACGATCGATGGCGTCGAACTGCCCAGCTATCGCGGTGACAATGTCAACGACATCGCCTTCACGCCCGAAAGCCGCATCCCCGATCCGCAGCGGATGATCCAGGGCTACAGCCAGTCGGCCGCGACGCTCAACCTGCTGCGCGCCTTCGCCAGCGGCGGCTATGCGAACCTGCACCAGGTCCACAAATGGACGCTCGACTTCATGGGCAAGAGCCCGTGGAGCGCCAAGTTCGCCGACGTCGCCGACCGCATCGGCGAGGCGCTGGACTTCATGCAGGCCTGCGGCATCGATGCCGACAGCGTCCCCCAGCTCAAAGGCACCGATTTCTACACCAGCCACGAGGCGCTGCTGCTCCCCTATGAGCAGGCGCTGACCCGGCAGGATTCCCTCACAGGCGACTGGTACGATACCAGCGCCCATATGCTGTGGATCGGCGACCGCACGCGGTTCGACGGGTCGGCGCATGTCGAATTCCTGCGCGGCATCGGCAACCCGATCGGGATGAAGTGCGGCCCCAGCCTCGAGCCGGATGCGCTGCTGCGCCTGCTCGATACGCTGAACCCGGCGCGCACGCCGGGCCGCCTCACCCTGATCACGCGTTATGGCCACGACAAGATCGAGGACGGCCTGCCCAAGCTCGTGCGCGCCGTGAAGCGCGAGGGGCATCCGGTGGTGTGGAGCTGCGATCCGATGCACGGCAACGTCGTCAAGGCAGCCAATGGCTACAAGACGCGCCCGTTCGAGCGCATCCTGGCCGAAGTCCGCGGTTTCTTCGCCGTTCACCGCGCCGAGGGGACGTTCGCCGGCGGCATCCATGCCGAGATGACCGGCCAGAACGTCACCGAATGCACCGGCGGCATGATCGACATCGGCGAGCACGATCTGGCCGACCGCTACCACACCCATTGCGACCCGCGCCTCAATGCGGGTCAGAGCCTCGAGCTGGCATTTCTGCTGGCCGAGATGCTCAACGATGAAATGGCGGAGCGGCGCAAAGCGGCCTGACGCAGGTCAGGCCTCGATGCAGTCCGCAACCTCGATCCGGGGTTGCGGGCTCCATCGCGCCCCAGTGAGCGGCCACCCGCTACCGACGGCTGAGCCCCGCGGCTCAGGCAGCCAGCGCCACCGCATATTCCGCCGTCGTCTTCGCCGCGACCTCTTCCTCGGTCACGCCGGGGGCCAGCTCGATCAGGCGGAACGGCGACTCGTGATCGGCGCGCTGAAACACCGCCAGGTCGGTGATGACCATGTCGACCACATTCTTGCCGGTCAGAGGCAGCGTACATTCGGGGATGAACTTGGGCGTGCCGTCCTTGGCATTGTGCTCCATCACCACGATGATCTTCTTGACGCCGGCGACCAGATCCATCGCGCCGCCCATGCCCTTGATCATCTTGCCGGGGATCATCCAGTTGGCGATGTCGCCGTTCTGCGCGACTTCCATCGCGCCCAGCACGGTCAGGTCGATATGCCCGCCGCGGATCATGGCGAAGCTGTCGGCGCTGCTGAAATACACCGACTGCGGCAGCTCGCTGATGGTCTGCTTGCCCGCGTTGATGAGGTCGGGATCCTCCTCGCCTTCGAACGGGAACGGACCGATGCCCAGCATCCCGTTCTCCGACTGCAACGTCACCTCGACCCCGGCAGGAATATGGTTGGCGACCAGCGTAGGGATGCCGATGCCCAGGTTCACGTAGAAGCCGTCGCGCAGTTCCTTGGCGGCGCGGGCGGCCATTTCGTCACGGGTCCAGGGCATCATGTCTCTCCGTTGGGAATCACTGGGGTTGGGACGGGGCAACGCTGCGCACCGGGTTGGGCAGGATGAACCAGCCCGCGCCCCAGAGCGGCGCCACCATCGTCTCGGTCGCGGCGGTCTGGCGCTTGGTCGCGTCTTCCGCCGCTTCGAACAGCTTGCTGAAATCGTTGAGCGAATCGCCGACCAGCGCGACCACGCAATAGCCGGCGGCGATCACCTGCCGCACCTGCTCGTCGCCCTTGGCCGCCTCGGCATCGCCAGCGAGGATGAGCGTGCGCCCCGGCTCGAACCGGCCAAAGCCAAGCCGGTCGAGCAGGCCGGTGACGCCCGGCGCGCTTTCCGGCGCGCGGCGCGAAGGCATCGCGGTGATC
>Ga0247823_10001947_pt1 | contig 17065 bp, 13 predicted proteins | sample 13C_PalmiticAcid_2_FD_192426 | JGI IMG/M metagenome (GOLD analysis project Ga0247823, IMG submission 192426) | Soil microbial communities from agricultural site in Penn Yan, New York, United States - 13C_PalmiticAcid_Day30 | ecosystem: Environmental > Terrestrial > Soil > Agricultural land...
CGGTATATTTGGCCGGCTGATTACTTTGAATGAAGGCTGGATAGCCTGGTACCGTTTACTGATCGCAGCCATTGTAATGCTGTTGTTCGCTTTCATCACCGGCCGGTTGCGCAAGGTACCTGCGAAGGATTTGTACAGACTCGCCATATCCGGCTCGCTGCTGGGACTGCACTGGTTGTTTTTTTACGGCAGCATCAAATACGCCAATATTTCGGTGGGCGTGATTTGTTTTGCACTCACCAGTTTTTTCAATGCCATCCTTTCGCCCTTGTGGCACCGGCGGCGCATTTCCATACAGGAGTTAGCCCTGAGCAGTCTTACGCTGGCCGGTGTGGCATTGGTGTTTGGTTTCGATAGTGGTTACCGTACCGGCATCCTGCTGGGCGTGGTTTCTTCGCTGGTAGGGGCCATTTACACATTAACCAATGAGCGGCTGGCGCAACAGTACGATAGCCACACCATTATGCTGTATCAGATGTGGGGCGGCTGGGTTGGTTTATCGCTGGTGATGCCGGTGTTTTTGTGGCTGGTTCCGGCTGGCAGTGGTATTCCTTCCGGCACAGATCTGGCCTGGCTGCTGGTACTGGCGGTGGTTTGCACTGTGGTGATGTATGGACTCATTACCGCTTCCATGCGGCATTTGTCGTCTTTTACGGTGAGTCTGACCTACAACCTGGAACCGGTGTACACCATTGTCCTGGCTATTTTGTTGTACCACGAAAACCAGGAGCTGAACGGCAGTTTCTGTATGGGGCTGGGATTCATCCTGCTTTCTGTACTTTGGCAAATGGGACGGGTGAAGAAACAGGCGTGACTGTTATGTAATTGTTGCAATAACCGGCAGCAGGAAGGGAACCTGCTGCCGGTTATTGCTTATGCCGCTACTTCCTTATTTTCGCTAGAGATGACGCAGCACCATCCACTCCCGATAATTGGTATCCACGATATCTGTACGGCTCCGCACCAGGAAGCCTTTACGGTATTCCGGTATGAAGAACAGGCCGATGATAATTTGCTGCTGCCCCACAAGCATGATTTTTTTATGTTGCTGCTCATTACCGGTGGAGGTGGTACGCATACCATAGATTTTACCACCCACGAAACCGGCGCGGCACAGGTACATTTCCTCGCACCCGGACAGGCGCACAGCTGGGTGTTCCGGCCGGGAACCACGGGGTATCAGCTGCTGTTTGATCCCGGTTTTTTACCCGGCGCTGCCCCCTGGCCGTTCTATTCTTTTTCGGCCCAACCGGTGTTGGCGATACAAAAAGCACAACAGCAAAAATTGGTTGCTGAACTGGATGCCTTGCTCGAAGAATACCACCAGACCGACCGCCTGGCTCCCCGCCTGTTACAAAGCCGTTTACTCACACTACTGACTTTGCTGGAGCGCTATTACACTGCTGCTTATCCCGAATACAATCCATCGCCGATCCGGCAAACGGCTACGCGATTCCTGGCTTTGCTCGAAAGGCATTACAAGGAAAACGCCACGGCCGAATTTTATGCTGCACAGCTGAACATCACGCCGCAATACCTCAACAGCATTTGTAAGAAAGAAACCGGTGTTACCGCAGGGGACTGCATCCGCCGCCGTTTACTGCTCGAAGCCAAACGCCTGCTCACTTTTTCGGACCTCGACGTGAAGGAAATCGCCTACGGTCTGGGGTTTTCCGACACCTCTTATTTCTCCCGGTTTTTCAGGCGGTATGCAGGTATGGCTCCGATGGAATTCCGGCAGGAGATTCAGAAAGTACCCGGAAAGCAATCATAAGGTCCGCTGAGGGCGTTGTATTGGTTGTAACATTGCAGGTACCAAGGTTTACAGGTATGCAACACTTATTGTTCACCGCACTGTTGGCCGTTACGCTACCGGCTTGTGCGCAAAAGGAGAAACAACAGATGACACAAACAACACAAAATGCCACCCAGCAATTAATACAGGCCGTGCTGGCCAACAACCCCGAAAGAATTACTGCTGCCCTGGCCGATGGAGCCAACCTCGAAGCAAAAGACAGCGATGGCCGCACACCTTTGCTGCTGGCTGTCCGTGGCAATCATATCCAGGCTGCCCAATCGCTCATCAATGCCGGTGCCAACGTGAATGCGCAGGACCATATGCAGGATTCGCCCTTTCTCTATGCCGGTGCAGCGGGCCAAACCATGATTGTGCTGATGTGTATGCGGGCCGGAGCCGATTATAAAGTGTATAACCGCTATGGTGGTTCTGCGCTTATCCCCGCCTGCGAACGCGGACATGTTGCAACGGTAAAGGCGTTACTGACCGACAAAAACTTCCCGGTAGACCACATCAACCGCCTCGGCTGGACGGGCCTGCTCGAAGCCGTGATCCTCAGCGATGGCGGCCCCAACCATGTAGAAATTGCCCGCCTCCTGCTCGCTGCCGGCGCCAATGTGAACCTGGCCGACAAAGACGGCGTAACCCCACTGGCCCATGCCCGCCAGAAAAAACAAAAAGAAATGGCCGCTTTATTGGAAAAAGCAGGAGGGAAATAGTGATGACTTTTAGGTCAGTGGCGAATAGTTAATAGTCAATGAGTGTGCTGGTCTTTTCGTGAGAAGTGAGAGGTCAGAGGTGAGACAGCGCGAGCGATCGAATTGCGAATTAGCGGATTACGGATGAACGGATTAACCAGCAGATTGCATTCCCGCCGTGTCCTGCGTCCCCGCACGCCCAACATTGCGCCTCCGCTTCCATGCGCCCTTGCGTGCAACCACTCGCTCAGATCCCTTTGCGCCCTTGCCCCATAGGGGCTCCTTTGGAGCGAGAAACATTCAAACGTGGCGCCGTATCTTTATCCTAAACCACTAACAATCCCATGAAAATTATCCTCACGGGTGCCACCGGCATGGTAGGAGAGGGCGTATTGCTCTCTTGCCTGCGCGACGAAAGAATCACCGCGGTACTGTCCATCAGCCGCAAGCCTTCCGGCAAAACGCATCCGAAGCTGAAAGAACTGCTGGTGCCCGATTTTATGCAAACCAATCAGTATGCAGCAGAGTTAGCGGGGTATGATGCCTGTTTTTATTGCGCCGGCATTACTTCGGTAGGCATGTCGGAAGCCGATTACAAACACATCACTTACGATACCACGCTTCGTTTTGCAGAAGCCGTGCTGGCTGCTAACCCACAACTGACCTTCATTTTTGTATCAGGCGCACACACCGATGCTTCCGAAAAAGGAAAAGCGATGTGGGCCAGGGTAAAAGGCATGACGGAAAATGCATTGGGCCGCATGGCATTTAAAGCGCAGTACAATTTCAGGCCCGGACTGATGAAGCCGGGCAAAGACCAGGTGCAGCTGCGTGGTGCCAATCGTTATTTCAAGGTGTTGTACCCGCTGATGGCACTTTTTTTCAAAGGCTGCACACTCGATGAAATTGGCCGCGCGATGGTGAACGCCGTACAAACCGGTTATCCTAAAAGAACATTGGAAGCAGCAGATATCCTGAACCTGTCGCGCACCGCTTAGAAGTTATGGATGCATTGGGCGACTAAAACCACTCTGGTCCCGGTTTTATTTGTCAACTGGTCCATGGGCAGCTGGGCAAATTGCGGTTACTTTGCAGTAAACAAACGAGCGCCGATGTCTTTCTCGATACAACCCATTCTGGCCTGTGAAAGGGCCATTCTGCAACCGCTGGCCGAGGCAGATTTTGAAGTATTGTATAACTTAGCGGCCGATCCGAAGGTTTGGGAGCAGCATCCGAACAAAGACCGCTGGAAAAAAGAAGTGTTCCAGTCGTTTTTTGAAGGGGCAATGGCCAGCAAGGGAGCGTTTAAGATTATCGACAAACGCACCGGCCAGGTAGCAGGCTGCACCCGGTTTTATGATTACAACGAAGCAGAAAACTGCATACTCGTAGGCTATACTTTTTACGGTACGCCTTACTGGGGCAGCGGACTCAACCAGGCGGTGAAACACCTGATGCTCGATTATGTGTTTCAATACGTAGATAAAGTGCAGCTGCATGTGGGAGCGGTGAACAAACGTTCGCAGATAGCAGTGGAAAGACTGGGAGCGGTGAAGGTAGCTGAGGAGGAAATTGCCTATTACGGCGAAGCGGCCAAACTCAATTTTGTGTACGAAATACCCCGCGAAACCTGGTTGCTCCGCAGCGTGCTGCCCTAGTTGTATAACTTGACGATCATTTTTGTGAATGGATAAAACTGAGAAGTGTGTTTGACCTGATTATCAGAGACCAGCAGGAGGTAGCCCTCAACGATGTGTTTTTTAGTCCCGAAAACAAGCAGCAGCTCGTGCAGTTGCTTAAAGAACACCAGTACCTGGAAGAATTGCAGCGCTACAACCTGCATGTAGACAATAAAATACTGTTGCACGGATATTCCGGTTGTGGCAAAACTACTACCGCCAAAGCCATGGCCAATGCGCTGGGCAAAAGCCTGGTGATCATGAACCTGAGCACGCTGGTATCGTCCAAGCTGGGAGAAACCGCGCAGAACGTGAAATTCATCTTCGATAAAGCCAACCGGGAAAAAGCCGTGCTGTTCCTCGATGAATTTGACCAGGTGGGAAAAATGCGGAGTTCGGAAGATAAGGACTCCGGCTCCGGCGAAATGCGCAGACTGGTGAATACCATCATCCAGCTGATTGATTCTTTACCCGCCCATACGCTGCTCATTGCGGCCACCAACCACTACGATATCATCGATACTGCATTGCTCCGCCGTTTCCAACTCAAGCTCAAATACGAAATGCCTTCCGAAGCCGAACTGGATGCGTATTACGATAAAATACTGGTGCCATTCCCGCCGCACATGCAACAATTGCCGCGCCGCTATGACATCTCTTATGCCGAAGCCAAAGATTATGTACACACAGCGATGAAGCGCCTCATCATTGAAGAACTAGAAAGCCGCGTGCTGGTTTAATGAAAAGTCTCCGCCATTCGGCGGAGACTTTTTTTATGATTGGGGATGTATGATTTGAGATGTATGATTTGGAGATGTCTGATTTAGGATGACTTGTGGGGAGGCTGACCCGGCAGAGGTGCGCAGCTTCTGACGGGGCTGAGGCGAGGCTGGTACTCGCGCTCCCGCATGAGGCGGGACAGGCAGTCTCACTTCTGACCTTTCACCTCTCACGACAGCACCATTGACGATTGCCCCCCGCATTGGGCGGGACAGGCTATTCACTATTGACGCCCCAACAGTTCATCTAAATTATTCATCCCCATCGTGAAACCTTCCTGGAAGCCCATTTCAACAATCTTTTCCAGGTCTTCGAGGCTATCGAAGCTGATGCGGATATGTACAGTTGTCTGGCCGTCATTTTCTTTGAAGTCGTTGTTCCAGGTGGCATTGGGGAATTTATCCGCAACATGGCCGTTCTCGTCGCAAAAAGCATCTACATAGCTATAATGCTGCTCCGGTGTAATGGCTGTATAATCGGCGCGGCACCACTGGGCATCACCTTCGGGGCCTTTCATGGCATAGAGCCAGTAGCCGCCTACACTGAAATCCATGCGCTTGGTTTCGGCTTTGTAGGGTTTGGGTGCCCACCATTGGTCCAGCAGGCTGCTTTCGGTCCAGGCGGCCCAAACTTTAGGAAGAGGAGCTGCAAATGTTCTTTCTACCGTAATCAGTTGATCCGCTTTGTCAACTGTGAATTGCATAGGGAGGTTAGTTTTCATCGTTATTTGAGTTTAGATTAATGATTAATGGCTCAGGGGCAAAGGATGCTAAGAAAGTTTACTTGCAACCATTTAATTGCAAATATATGAGCAATCATTTGGTTGCGCAAACTTATTTTCCAGGTGCTTGATCTGCAACCAAAACCTTGCCGGAATAATGGGGTGACCACCAAAGAAAAACGCCTCCAATAATGGAGACGCTTCTCTTATGAAAACCTGGATGAAGGTACTTGGTTATAACAGCGTGGCGAGCTTCAGTTCGAGGCGATGCAAATCTTCGGCCATGCTGTGGTGATTGATCCGCTGGATCATGGAGCGGTAATAAGCCATTCCTTTTTGCAGGTTGGCATTGAATTTCTGGTAATACCGGTTCGAGGCTTCGCTTACGGCTGCGGCATCTTCCGATATTTTTTTGCGGAGGTAATCGACATACATCTGCAATTCGTTCATGAACATATGCGGGCGGGGCAGGGCATTGAGAATATTGGTTTGACCATAAATATGGCCTACCATTTCTTTCAGTGAAAAAATGCCGGAGAAATAAGCCAGGTTGGGCCCCGGACAAATAGCTACTGCCGAAAGTTTGTGCGGCAGGTACATCTGGTTTTTTAACCGTACCGAAACTGTAAGGCCTTCGCAGAGGCAATCGCGCTCCTGGATTTTCGAGATTTCGCTGGCAACGGTAGCAGCATCTTTTCCAGACTGCAGCCATTGTTTTTCTTTCAGGTCCAGGTACTGGCGCGATGCAGTGCAGATGGGCGTTTCGGTAAATTCAGTATCGCCCGACAGGTATTTTTTGTAACATGGGCTGCCGGCCCTGTTTTTAACGATCCGCGTTTTGCGCTGCGCTTCAGAGCTGGTGGTTCTGAGGTTATTGAACGGCACACCCAGCGGTGAGGCATTGCTCAGGAAATAATCTTCGGGCCGGGCATGGGCCAGTTGCTGCAGGGTAGGGTCGTCTACATTCGTAGCTTCGGGCACGAGCAGGAAGGGGCTGCCCCAACCCACGCCATCGAGTTTGTAATATTCCAGCAACAGGGCCTGTTCTTCCGAAGTGCCTACGCCGCCCTGGGCAGTGATCTTTTGCAACGGTTGTTCCTGCAACAATATTTTTCCTTTTGCCGTCAAGGCTTCGGTATATAGGGCAAACAGTTCGGCCGATAAGGCTTCCCGGTTGTTTTTAAACTCTTCCAGTATCGGTCCCAGCAGCAGTCCTTCTGTAGGGAAGGCGTGGCCACCGCAGTTGAGGCCCGATTCAATCCTGAATTCAGACACCCACAATCCTTTCTTCGCCAATATTTTGCCTTGTACCAGGGCTGAGCGGTAATCGCTTACTTTTAAAATGATCTTCTTTTTAAGCTGCTGTGCGGCATTGGGGTAAAAATCATCGAACTGCGCAGCATAACTGTACAGGCGGGGATTGTACCCGGCCGAGAATACGACGGAGGAAGCCAGCTGACTCTGCGCAAATCCCCGCAGGGCCGACAACGCATCGGAATACTCATCGGGCATGGGCGTGCCATCAGCCGCATAGCGGGCATTGTCTACCTTAGCCATGATGTTGACATCGATACTGCCGGCTACGATGGCTTCGCGCAGCTGGTTTTGTAAAGTAATTTTCTCTTCTCCTTCAGGATGTTCCTGCATGCGGAGGAATGTTTTTTTGATGGCAGCGTTTCCGGGCAATAACTCAAAATACTTCACCAGGTCGGAGCCGGGCACGAAGGGCAGGGCTTGTAAAGCGGTGATCTGTTGTGTCACCAATAGGTGCAGCAGATCCAGGTATTGGGTGATGCGTTTGGCCCTGTAATCGGGTTCTTTTTCGGTGATGGGCGTATAAGGAATGCCGTTTTGCAGCGAGTGGTAGGCGCGCATGTCCTCCATCAGTTCGTCTTCGATGATGGACACCACGGAAGAGATACCGTAACGGGCTACTTTGAGCGGGGTATCAATACTGAAACAAAGTCCCAGCACCGGAATATGAAAAGTATGAGGCGCAGAATGATTGGTGGTAACCATGAAACGATTATTAATCAGCAATACGCCAAAGGTCACCTCATTCTCAGGGGCAAAATATGATGCGGATCATAAAAGCCTATGTTTTGCATCACGGGTTTGTTCGCAGAAATTACGATAAGAGACTTTTTTGTCCTTTATTGGGTTAGAGTAGTTTATATTCCACCGCCATCCGGATCAGTTCAGCTACATTTTTAGCTTCAAACTTTTGCAGGAGGTTGCGGCGGTGGGTTTCTACAGTCAGTGGACTCACAAACAATTCTTCTGCTATGGCAGCAGTGGTTTCGCCATTGGCTATTTTATGGAGGATTTGTTTTTCGCGTTTGGTGATGTGCGGAATGGTGCGCAGGTCGCTTTGCGAAGGCCGCATCATGATTTCCTGCGCTTCGCGGCTAAAGGTGAGTTTGCCCGAAAGTGCTTCCTGGATGCACTGCCGGATCTCGGCCGCACCCGCATTTTTGAGCAGATAGCCGTTGGCACCGTTCTGCAGCATTTGCAGGATGATGCTGCGTTCCGACTGGTTACTCAGTGCCAGCACAGCTGTTTGCGGGGCTATTTTCTTGATCTCCCGGCACAGTTCAATGCCATTGGTATCGGGCAGCATGATATCGAGCAGCACCACATCCACCTTGTTGTGCCGCAGAAAAGCCATGAAGTGATGCCCTGCCGTGAAACTAACGGCCGTTATATCGCCCTCGCTGCCCAGCAGGGTTTTGAGTCCTTCGATCACAATCGGGTGATCGTCTACAATGGCTACAATGATATTAGGATTGTGCTGCAACATGGAGTTCAATGTTTATGGTAGTGCCTTCGCCGGGTTCGGAACTGGTCTCGAGTTTACCGTTCAGGTATTGTACCCGGTTTTCGATATTGGCCATGCCCATGCCTTTGCGCAGGGTGGGATTGTTCAGATCAAATCCTTTGCCATCATCTTCCACCGTGATGAAAAATACAGGGCCGTTCTGGCTGCATTGTACGGTAATCGTTTGCGCATCGGCATGGCGGATGGCATTGCTCAACGCTTCCTGCACCATGCGGTAAATGGCCACCTGCGTGCTGCGGTCCAGTTGTTCGTCGATACTGTAGGCTTCGAAATGAATAGCAGTATGCGGGGTTTGCAGGGATTCACATAAATCTTTGAGGGCAGATTGCAGACCAAAACGCATCAGGGTTTCGGGCATCATGTTGTGGGCAATGCGGCGGAGCTCGGTCACCGAACCATCGAGCTGGGCAACGATCTTTTCCATCTCGGCCGTACCTGTAGAAGGGTGTTGCTGCAACTGATCGGACAGTTTGATTTTGACACCCGCCAGTATGCCGCCCAGTCCATCGTGCAGGTCGCGGGCCACGCGCATGCGTTCGCGCTCTTCGCCGTGTAGCATGGCTTCTACGGTAGCCAGGTGTTTTTGCTGTTCCATTTCACGGATCGTTTGCTGGTGGTTCAGCTCTTTTTGTACATTCAGTTGTTTCTGATTTTTGTAGAAAAACCGCAGGATCACCGCAATCACCAGCAACAGCAGCGAAGCCGAAGCCAGCATCCAGTTGAACAATCTGCTATTGCTCGCAGAAAGCGCTGCCTGCTTTTTCTCGGCCTGCAGCAGGTTGATCTCTTTTTGCTTTTCCACGCTCTGGTAGCGGGTTTCCAGCTCTTCCATCTTTTCGCGCATGCGGCTCTGGTTCAGGCTGTCGCTGAGCTTGTACAATTTCATAGCCCAGGAATAGGCATCGTCCATATCACCCAGCTGGGCATTGGTTTGGGCCAGTTGCAGGTAAATGGTTTTGCGGTTGTTGATATCGCTGCCCAGGGTACCTTCTTCCAGCACACCGGTGAGCAGCTGGCGGGCCCGGTTGTATTGCTTTTGCTCGATGTAAATATTGTATTTCCTGAAAACGAGCATTTGCAGCAGCGTTGTTTGTCCGTATGCTTCCGCTTTTTCAATGCCTTTATTGAGGCTTTCGAGGGCGAGGTTAAAAAGGCCTTTGGAAGTATAATACAGGCCCTCGTTGTAGTAGAAGTTAGGGTAATGCGTTGATTCGGGATGTGGTGCCAGGATAATCTGCGCTTTATCGAGCATCTTTTTGGCGATTTCCGACTGGCCTTTGTAAATATAATTGCTGGCAGCAGAAAGGTAAGCGAGCATGAGTACGGTCGATTCAGGCATTTGGTGCTCGAGCAGTCCAATCGCTTTCTGGTTGTAGGTTTCAGCCTTGTCAAACTGGGCGTTGTACATCAGCACGGTGGCCAGCTGGGAATAATAGTGTGCCGTTTTTTCGGGATTGCCCGCCTGCTCGGCCAGCGGAATGGCTTTGTTGAGCAGGATATCGATCAGGAAATCATCGCCTTTCTCGGCCCGCACGGCAATGCCATAGTTGTACCACGAAGCAGCCAGGCTGATCTGGCTGGCAGGAGAATGAAAAGCAGCGAGCTGATCGATGGCAGTTTTAAAAGCATCGGCAGCGAGTGGACTGTTGCGGGCCGCCAGGTATTGCCCTTCGTAAAAATGATACAAGGCAGCGAGGTAGGGCGTTTGGGCCGATTGGGCATGACCACGGTCGAGGTAGGTGCGGCTTTTGAGGGTATCCTTGCTGCGCCAGTAATCAGACAGTAGAAAATTGATATTGGCTCTCGCGCTATCGGTCCGCACTTGTGTAAGTTGGTGCGTGAGACTGTCGGCATAAGCCTTTTCATCAACGGGCAGGAGTTGTTGCGCAGTGGCAGTCAGAATAATGCTTTGCAGCAACAGGAAAAAGAAAAAGCGTATGCGCATAACTATGAAATGGACAGGGAGGATGATCCATCGCCTGTTTGACTAGATAACCAAAATGATCCTAAAAGTGCTTAAAAAACCTGGCTCTCCGAAGAGCGCCCGCAAAAATACCGGAATACCAGTAGAAATAAATACAGGTTTCTGGTTATCGGCCCAAAAGCAGCAGCGGCGTAGCTTTGTTGGGTCAACCAAAAACACGTGATTGTTTAAATTTTTAACATATGATAAAGCAAAGACGTTCGGTATGGATCATGGCACTAGCGGCAGGAATAAGTTTGATAGCGTGTAAAAAAGACAAAGATAAAGATACACCGGTGGTGAGCACACCCGGCACTACAGCTTACCTGACTGCTAAAGTAAACGGGCAGGCCACCAATTTTGGCTACGGTGCCTCTGCGCATCAAAACGATGCTCATTCTCTGTCGGTGACCGGTGCTACCGGCGCGCAGGGTACCGATTATGCGGCGCTGCAACTGGCTATTTATAACAGCGCCGAAAAAATACAACCACAAACCTATACGATGGATCTGCCTGCATCCGGCTACAGTGTGCTTGTCACCTACAGCGAGATCAAAGCCGATGGTGCGCAAACCAATTACTCGGCCTCTGAAATGTCGGCCGCTCCCGGCGATGCTTTTGTGATTAAAGTCGACGAACTCCGCAGTGACTGGGTCAGCGGTAGTTTTGGCGGCACCGTCGTGATCCAGAGCGGCATGACGACCATTGCCACCGCAGACATCACCGAGGGCCGTTTTGCCGTGCCCATCCGTTAACCTTATCCCATATCCAAGCAAATAATAAACCCTGTATTTATGAAAAGAATCATTCTGGCCGGTGCGGTGCTGTTTGCAGCAACCATGCTGGTGACCTCCTGTAAAAAAGACAGCAACAACCCTGCTTCTCCCATACCTACCGCTTCCCGCAAGGTGAAATTCAAAGCGTTTGCTTCCAGCAATGCGAAAGTTTCTATAGTGGTACATACCAATGACCAGGGCGATAGCCAAACGCATAGCAACGTGAACGCCCAGACCTGGGAAAGCCCCGAAATGACCATCCCTGGTTCGGTACCCGCTGTGGTTATAGGCGCCAATGGTCAGACCAATGACCTGAACGAAAATGGTACGCTGACTGTACAGATCATCATTGACGGCAAGGTGGTGAAAGAAAATGTATCCAACGGTAATGTACTGAGCGCTACTGCTACGTCATACTAAACGCAACTGCAACACAACAAAAGTCCCGGCCTCAAAGCCGGGATTTTTTATTATTCCCAATAAAACCACCGTTGGTGGCGGTGGTAATGTGTAAAGGCTAGGCCTGGGAAGTTAAAATCTTGGCTTTGAGCTGAAGTCACAGTAGTAATGTTGCTTAATCAGGGCATTTCCGAAAACGGCTGTAATAGTTTTCGGACGGCTTTTTTGGTTACTTTTTTTCCGCAAAAAAAGTGACAGGAAGCCTGGATAAGTACCGAAGTTAGCGAAGCAAAGACAGAAGCTGGGGTGCATTCGAATGTCGGTATATTACGTTCGTTGTATAGAAATCCCCCATAGGGGGTATTTTTTATGAGATAAAAGAAGAGATATGTTAGAACGTATCCATTAAAGCAGCGATCGGCACAGGAATCATTTCCACTTCAACCGGAACAACCGCTGCGAGCGAAGCTATATAACCAGTTTCCAGGGTGATGGATTGCGTCTGATAAATGCGAGCGCCGAGCACCACCTCTTCACCACGAATATGGCATTGCTCCAGGGCTGTTTCGTGCAAACCCAGTCCAGCAGCTTTCAGTGTGGCTTCCTTCATCGTCCAATACCGGTAAAAACATGCTGCCGGATCGGGTGCCTGCATGATCTGCTCCCAGTTGATGGCGTCAAAGTAGGCTTGCATCAGGGGCAGTTCAATAGGGTGAATGCGTTCTACATCCAACCCAACAGGCATGCCATCTGCAATCGCGCAGGCTACGAGTTGTTCGCTGTGGCTGATGGAAAATTGTGCGGTCGATACTTCTATAAAAGGTGCTTTCGGCGGTGTATGCCGGTAGTCATCCAGCGACGAGCCAGGAAACTGTTGCTGAAGCGCATGCCTGAGCAAGGTTTTTCCCAATACCCGGAGCGAAACCTGGCCGCTGGATTCATAAGCACGGATACCAGCTTGCATCGACGCCGGAAGGGTCTGCAACAAGGGCATATACCATTCCGGATCATTCTGCCGGGTTGTATCTGAAAAGTATACGAAAACGCGCATAGCCTGTGTTAGGCCTGTAAAATACTAGTCCGGGGGGACATCTAAAGTGAAAGTTTTGCCAAATTGAGTATCTGACATACCGGCTGATCAGATATTCTATATTTTTATTCTGTAACCATTTTATATGATCGCAGAGAGTCTGTTAAAAGGCATTGCGCAACCGGCTTTGATGCGGCAGGAAACCCTGGCCAGTTTGTTCAGGGAGTCGGCCGCTGCACACCAAGCCCAACCCGCGCTTATTTTTCAGGATAAACAACTTACTTATGGGCAACTGGATGCATGGAGCGACCAGGTTGCCTTTTTTATTGCCGGTCAGGGTATAGGGCGGGGGCAGTCGGTAGGAGTTTGGCAAACAAGGGGACTGGCCTTGCATGCACTCATCCTCGGTATCGTGAAATCGGGCGCTGCCTATGTGCCACTCGACCGTGAAATGCCGGAAGAACGCCTGCAAATTGTGATGGAGGAAGTAGGGGCTGCGGCTTGTTTCAGTGATGGAAGTCCCCAATTGTCCTGCCCGGTATTTACGGTGCCGGATTTTGAAGAAGGCAGAACCGTTGTACCACCTGCTGGTCCGGAGCCAGCCGGCCGCGCTTATGTATTGTACACTTCCGGTAGTACCGGTAAGCCCAAAGGTATTCCCATTTTACACCGCAATATTTGCCACCTCGTGCGTTCCGAGCAAACGGTACTGAACATCCGGGCTTCAGATAAAGTGTACCAGGGCTTTTCGGTTTCGTTTGATATGTGGTGCGAAGAAACGTGGATCAGCTTCTCTGCAGGCGCAACGCTTTGGGTGGCCGATGCCACCACGGCCAAGGCAGTAGATGAGATCAGCGACATATTGCGGCAGGAAAAGATAACCGTGTTGCATGCCGTGCCCAGTCTGCTGGCGGTGATGGAAGACAGCATTCCCAACCTGCGCCTCATCAATGCCGGCGGAGAAGCCTGTACGCCGGCGGTGCTGAACCGTTGGAGCAAACCCGGACAAAATCTTTTTTTCAATAGTTATGGTCCAACGGAAACCACGGTAACCGCTACGATGGTTGCCCTGAAACCCGGCGACCGCATTTCGATAGGCGAGCCATTGCCCAATTACAACCTGGCGGTGGTGGACGAACAGTTTCGCATTGTGCCCGTCGGTGAGGAAGGACAGCTGGTGATCTCTGGCCCCGGTGTGTGCGAAGGCTACGTGAACCGGCCCGAGCTGACGCGTGAAAAATTCCTGGACAAACCCGATTCGCTCGAAGCTTTGCCTGGCGATCGCATTTACCTCAGCGGTGATGCCGTGGTGATGCAGGCCGATGGTTCTATTGATTTCAAAGGCCGGCTTGACGACCAGGTAAAACTGCGGGGCTATCGCATAGAACTGGGCGAAATTGAAACCCGGCTCAACGAACTGGAAGGCGTGGCCGCAGCTGCGGTGGCGCTCAAAAAAGACAGCACCGGTCAGGACCAGATGGTTGGATACGTACAGGTACAATCCGGCAAGCCTTGGGATGAACATACTGCGCGAACTACACTGGCGGCTGTACTACCAGCCTACATGGTGCCTTTAACAATTGTGCGGCTGGAGCAAATGCCCCGCTTGTCGAGCGGTAAAATAGACCGCAAGTCGCTGCCGGTGCCTGCCATGCTGCTCGAGATGGTAGCAGATGAACCGCTTACCATAGACGCTTCCGCATCAGTGACCGATAAAATGATAGCCGGACTGCGGCATGTTTTCCCCGGCAGGGAGATCACGCTGGATGCCGATTTTTTTACCGACCTCGGCGGGCATTCCCTGCTGGCTGCCACTTATGCATCCTGGTTGCGCAAGGAAGCCGGTTTGTCGCAGGCTTCGCTGAAAGATATTTATACCCACCGGCCTTTAACAGCGCTGGCAGAAGTGTGGGAGAAAGCCGGTCCGGCCAGGGATAAGGCAACGGCCGAACCCTTTCTTAAAGTACCACCGCTGCGGTATTTTCTGTGTGGTTCTGCGCAGGCCCTGGCTTTGCTACTGATTTATGGTTTGTTTGCCATCCAGATTTTTGTGCCGTACCTCGGCTATTATTATGTAGTAGCCCAAACCGATACACTGATGGACAGCCGCGGATGGGCCATTCTCACGGCGCTGGCCCTGTTTTGTTTTATACCGCCTTTCTTTTCGCTGCTCGGTATAGCTTGTAAATGGCTGATATTGGGCAAGGCGAAGGAAGGCGATTACCCGCTTTGGGGCGCTTATTATTTCCGGTACTGGCTCGTGAATACGATTCTGCGGCTCGTACCCTCGCAGTTCATGAACGGCACGCCGGTGTACCCGCTGTATTTGCGGTTGCTCGGGGTTAAAGTGGCCAGGGATGCGCAACTCAGTTCGCACACTGTGGGCGCACACGATCTGGTGACGATTGGTGAAGGTGTGAGCATCAGCTCGCAGGTGATCCTCAACAACATGACCGTGGAAAACGGACTGATGAAACTGCGCCGCATCCAGATCGGCAACCATGCTTATGTGGGCAGCAATGCTATTTTATCGGGCGGAACGGTGATCGAAGATAACGGTGAATTGCAGGACCAGAGCCATTTACAAGCGGGGCAGACGATTCGCAGTAATGAAGTGTGGAAAGGAAGTCCGACCGTAAAAGTAGCCGATCGCCAGCCCGGTGAAGTGCCTCCTCCGCTGGAAGTATCAGCTGCCAAACGCAGGTTGTATGCCTGGGTCTATGGGCTGTTACTCACCGCTTTCCCGGTGGTCATCCTGTTGCCGTTGCTACCCGTGATTGAGCTGCTCAATTACCTCGATAACAATGCCGGTGATTACGATTTCAGCTACTTCGTTTATATACCCTTGCTCACCATCATTTACATTGCTATTTATGCGCTCGAAACCATTGTGCTGTCGCGGTGGCTGCTGCGTGGAATTAAACCCGGTGTGTACCCGGTGTACAGCCGGTATTATGTGCGAAAATGGTTGTCGGATCAACTGATTTCGGTATCACTGATTGTGCTGCATCCTATTTATGCCACGGTGTATGTTACCTATTTCTTCCGCTGGCTGGGTGCGAAGGTGGGACGCAATACCGAAATTTCGACGGCCAGCAACGTGACCCATACCATGCTGGAGATCGGCGAAGAATCGTTCATTGCCGATGCCGTATCGTTGGGTGAAGAAGATATACGCGGACAGCGGCTCATCCTGGAACACACCGTGATTGGCGACCGAAGTTTTGTGGGCAACAGTGCGCTGGTGCCACAGGGTTATCACCTCGGCGATGATATGCTGATTGGTGTGCTTTCGGTACCACCTACGACTGAACAACAAAATGAAGCGCCTGAAGCCCACGACTGGTTTGGGTCTCCCGCTATTGCATTGCCCCGCAGACAAAACAGCGGCAGTTACCCGGCAGCATTGACGACCAATCCTTCTGCTGGCCGAAAAATAGCAAGGGGTATAGTCGAAGGTATTCGCGTGATCCTTCCCGAAGCGGTGATCATCTGTTGCAGCGTTTTGTTTGTAGCTTATTGCCACGATCTCGTGAAAGACCGTACCCTCTGGCAGATCCTGGAAGAGATGCCCAAGCTGCCGTTTTACTATCTCTTTTATATGGGATTGCCGGCGTTTTTCGTTACCGTCTTCCTGAAATGGATTACTGTGGGACGATACCATCAGGAGCAAAAGCCCATGTGGACGCATAAAGTCTGGCGCAGCGAAGCCATCACCGTTACCTACGAAGCATTGGCAGTGCCCTTTTTGCTGGAGTTCATGAAAGGCACGCCGTTCCTGCCTTTGGCACTGCGGTTGTTGGGCGTGAAAGCCGGTAAACGGGTTTGGCTCAATACCACCGATGTCACCGAGCAGGATATGGTAACGATTGGTGATGATGCCGCCCTCAACGAAGATTGTGGCCCGCAAACCCACCTGTTCGAAGACCGCGTGATGAAAGTGGGACCTGTGCAAATCGGCGCCCGGAGCAGCATTGGTGCCCGTTCCATTATTTTATACGATACCGAAATAGGACAGGATGTAAAACTCGAACCTTTATCGCTGGTGATGAAGGGCGAATTGCTCATGCCCGGCAGCCAATGGACCGGTAGCCCGGTGAACCAGTTGTGAAACATCGCTGATGTGGGGATGTCTGATGGCTGATTTGGAAACAGCGGAGAAGGTTCTTTTCACAATGCTGGTTTTTTATCGCTGATGTGAAGATGTCTGATCGCTGATTTAGAGAATGCGAAGAACAGACACTAAATATCAAGGCGATAAGCCGAAGCCACAGTAGCATAACAGCCCAATCAAGGTATCTCCGAAAACGGCTGTAATAGTTTTCGGACGGCTTTTTGGGTTACTTTTTTTTCCGCAAAAAAAGTGACAGAAAGCTGATGGC
>Ga0247823_10001949_pt1 | contig 17060 bp, 14 predicted proteins | sample 13C_PalmiticAcid_2_FD_192426 | JGI IMG/M metagenome (GOLD analysis project Ga0247823, IMG submission 192426) | Soil microbial communities from agricultural site in Penn Yan, New York, United States - 13C_PalmiticAcid_Day30 | ecosystem: Environmental > Terrestrial > Soil > Agricultural land...
GCCCAGCAGACGGCGTCGACGGCGTGCGGCGCGGCGGGCAGCGGGTTCGGCATCGGGGGGAAGGGGGGCGGCTGTGTTCATGCTGGGGTCGGCCGTGGAGAAGGGGGAGACGAAGGCGGAGGCGCGGCGGGCGCCGGCGGATTCAGCCGCCGCCACCACAGATCCGCGTAGATCCAGAGCAGGGTGAAGATCGCCAGCCAGGCGACCGCCAGGAAGACATCGTTGTACGCCAGCACGTTGGCTTCGCGGGTGACCGTCGCGCCCAGCGCGCGCATGCCCTGCGCATTGCGCAGGGCCGGATCGCCGAGGGTATGCGCATAGCCGGCGACCGTGCCCTGCACGCGCGCGGCGACCTGCGGATCCAGCAGGGTGATGTGTTCGGCCAGTTGGCTGGCGTGGAATTTCTCGCGCACCACCTGGAAGGTGCCCAGCAGCGCCGAACCGAGCAACCCGCCCATGTTCTGGGTCATGCCGAACAGCACCACGAAGCTGATCAGGTTGCCCGGCTGGGCGAGGATGGCGCCGATGCCGCTGATCATCGCCGGACCGATGAAAAACGTGCTGCCGAAGGCCAGCAGGAACTGGCTGAGGTACATCTGCTCGGGGCGGGTGAGGTTGCTGGAATGCGCGTCCATGAACGCGCCGGTGGCGATCAGCAGCACCGCGAACATCAGGTGCTGGGCGGTGTGCTGCGGCCGGATCGTCAGCGCGCTGACCGCGATGCCGGCCACGCAGCCGACCAGCACCCATGCGTACAGCGCGTGCAGCTCGTCGTTGTTGAGTCCCAGGTTCTGCATGAAACCCACCGCGCCGATGCTCTGTTCGGACAGCACGATGCGGATCAGCAGGATCGACAGCGCCAGCCGCATCATGGTGCCGCTGGCCAGCCAGCGGGTGTTGATGAGCGGGTTCTTCCGGTAATGCTCGATCGCCACCGAACTCACCAGCAGCACGATCGCCATCGCCAGGGTCACCCCCAGCCACGGGTTCTCGGTCCACCACAGGTAACGGCCCAGCGACAGCACCGCGGCCAGGCAGGCCGCGCCGCTGGCGAACAGGGAGAAGGTCAGGAAGTCGAGTTTCTCGAACACCCGGGTGCGATCGCTGGGCGGCAGCTTGAGCACCAGCACGCACGCCAGCGCCACGATCGCCAGGCCCAGTTCGAACAGGTACAGGCCGCGCCACTCGCCGTACTGCAGCAGTTCGGTGGAGAACAGGCGCGCCAGCGGCAGCGCCAGCTGGCTCAGCCCCAGCCCGATCACCACCGCCCTGAGCCGCAACCGCGCCGGGAATGCCTGGATCATGTAGTACAGCCCCAGGGTGCTCAACGCCGCGCCGACCAGGCCATGCGCCGCGCGCACCGCGATGGCCGAACCCAGATCGTTCACGAACAGGTGGGCGAACGCGATCAGCGCGTACAGGACCAGGAAGATTTCGGTGAACAGCCGCAGGCCGTATTGCTGGCGGAACTTGACCAGCAGCAGATTGGCCGAGACGTTGGTCATCACGTAGGCCGCCGGCAGCCAGGCCATTTCCCACGCGTAGGCGCCCAGGGTGCCCTGCAGGTTCAGGAGGTTGGCGGTGACCAGGGCGTTGCTCAGGCCGCCGGTGAGCGCGACCACCACGCCGACGAGGGCGAACTGGATGCGCCGGCGGACCGGGTGCAGCGGGGTGGAGGGCGACCCGGGGAAGGTGGGGCGCTCGTGCGGCAGCCATTCGCGGGGGGTATAGCGGCTGCTCACGGGCGGGTCGGCATCCTCTGGAAGACGAATGGCGTTGTCACCACGGTATTGTCCCACGGCCGCGCCGGCAAGATCCCCCCGACGATGCGATAATCCGTCCCATGAGCGAATCCCCCTACCAATCCGGCACCACCCACTTCGGTTTCCGCGACGTCGACGCCCGCGACAAGCAGAAACTGGTCGGCGAGGTGTTCACCTCGGTGGCCGGCAAGTACGACCTGATGAATGACCTGATGAGCCTGGGCATCCATCGGGTCTGGAAGCGCTATTTCGTCGGCACCTGCCAGGTCAAGCGCGGCGACCGCGTGCTGGATCTGGCGGGCGGCACCGGCGATGTCGCCGCGCTGCTGAAGGATCGGGTCGGCGAGACCGGCGAGATCGTGCTCGGCGACATCAACGCCGGCATGCTGTCGGTGGGGCGTGACCGCATGACCGATCGCGGACTGGTGTCGGGACTGGATTACGTGCAGTGCAACGCCGAGGCGCTGCCTTTCCCCGATCAGAGTTTCGATCTGGTCACGATCGCCTTCGGCCTGCGCAATGTCACCGACAAGGACGCGGCGCTGCGCGAGATGTACCGGGTGCTGAAGGTCGGCGGCCAGGCGCGCGTGCTGGAGTTCTCCGAGGTCACCGCGGAGTGGTTCAAGCCTGTCTACGACTTCCATTCGTTCAAGGTGCTGCCGAAGCTGGGCCAGTTGTTCGCCCGCGATGCCGGCAGCTATCAGTACCTGGCCGAGAGCATCCGCAAGCATCCGCCACAGGAACAGCTGAAGGCGATGATGGACGAAGCCGGCTTCGCCCGCGCCAGCTACAAGAACCTGAGCGCGGGCATCGTGGCCGTGCATACGGGTTACAAGGTCTAGCGGCGGCTCCTTTTTCCGCAAAGAGCAAATCCCCCGTCACCCGCCGGCGCGGGTGCCCGCCCCCTTTTTCAAGCGCTTCACAGCAGCCGGATGGCTGGTCAAGGGGGCTGATCAAGCCGGATCGCGCTCGGAAATCCTGCTTTTCCTCCCCTTTGCAAAAGGGGGACCGAGGGGGATTCGCTTCTGGAGCCACCCCAAGCTGCGCCGCATCAAGGCATCCGCCGCGCGGGCGGGTAAACTGCGCGCTTCCCTGACGCAGGAATCCCTGATGCGCGCCGTTCTGTTGTCCCTGTCCTGCGCCGCCGTGCTGGCGGCCGGCTGCTCCCAAGAATCCGCCCCCGCTCCCGAGGCCCCCGCCGCCAAGCCCGCGCCCGCCGCCGTGAAGACCGAACGCAGCCACGACGAGAGTTCCTACGCCGAGCCGACCAAGGTCGTCATCAAGGATCTCGCGCTGGATCTGGCGGTCGATTTCGATCACAAGCAACTGGCCGGCACCGCCAGCTACACGCTGGAGTGGAAGGACAAGGCCGCCAAGCAACTGGTGCTGGATACCCGCGATCTGGGCATCGAGAAGGTCGAGGGACAGGATGCGGCCGGCGCCTGGGCGCCGCTGCAGTTCAACCTGGCACAGGCCGACAAAATCTTCGGCAGCAAGCTGACCATCGAGACGCCGGCGCAGAACGCGCACGTGCGCATCACCTACAAGACCTCGCCGCAGGCGTCGGGCCTGCAGTGGCTCGAGCCGTCGATGACCGAGGGCAAGCAGTTGCCCTTCATGTTCAGCCAGTCGCAGGCCATCCACGCGCGCAGCTGGGTGCCGCTGCAGGACACGCCGAGCGTGCGCTTCACCTACAGCGCGCACGTGACCTCGCGTCCGGACGTGATGGTGCTGATGAGCGCCGACAACGATCCGGCCGCGCCGCGCGACGGCGACTACAGCTTCAAGATGCCGCAGCCGATTCCGTCCTACCTGCTGGCGATCGCCGCCGGTGATCTGGCGTTCAAGCCGATCTCCAACCGCAGCGGCGTGTGGGCCGAACCGTCGATGGTCGAGAAGGCCACCAAGGAGTTCGAGGACACCGAGAAGATGATCGGCGTGGCCGAATCGCTGTACGGCCCGTACCGCTGGGAACGCTACGACATGCTGGTGCTGCCGCCGTCGTTCCCGTTCGGCGGCATGGAGAATCCGCGCCTGACCTTCGCCACCCCGACCGTGATCGTCGGCGACAAGTCGCTGGTCTCCCTGATCGCGCACGAGCTGGCGCACAGCTGGTCGGGCAACCTGGTGACCAACGCCAGCTGGAAGGACATCTGGCTCAACGAGGGCTTCACCACCTACGTGCAGGACCGCATCACCGAGGCGCTGTACGGCAAGGAGCTGGCCGAGATGGAGCGCCAGATCGACCAGACCGAACTGCTGGGCGAGGTGAAGAACATGTCGCCGGCGGATCAGGCGCTGGCGTTGCCGCCGCTGACCGATCGCGATCCGGATGACTCGCTGAGCCAGGTCGCCTACGTCAAGGGCGCGTGGTTCCTGAAGTTCCTGGAAGAGCGCTTCGGCCGCGCCACCTTCGATCCGTTCCTGCGCAGCTGGTTCGACGATCACGCCTTCCAGAGCGCGACCACCGACCAGTTCGTCGACTACCTGAAGAAGAACCTGCTGCCGAAGAACCCGAACGCGGTGACCGAGGCCGAACTCAACGCCTGGCTCAACGAACCGGGCATTCCCAAGTTCGCCGCCAAGGCGCAGTCGCGCGGCTTCTCCAGCACCGACACCGCGCGCATCGCCTGGTTGGGCAGTGGCCAGCTGCCGAGCCCGCAGGTGACCTCGGGCTGGGTGACCCAGCAATGGGTGAACTTCATCAACGGCATGGGCGAGAAGCTGACCCTCGAGCAACTGGCGCAGCTGGACCAGGCGTATCACTTCACCGGCACCCAGAACGGCGAGATCGCGATGCGCTGGTATCCGCTGACCGTGCGCAGCGGCTATCTGGACGCGCGTCCGGAGCTGGGCAAGTTCATCGAGCGGGTCGGCCGCCGCAAGTTGATCATGCCGATCTACGAGGAACTGGTGAAAACCCCGGATGGCCTGGCTTTCGCGGAAGAGAGCTTCGGCCGCGCCAAGCCGGGTTACCACCCGATCACCACCGCGTCGGTCGAGGCCCTGCTGGCCAAGGCCAAGGCGGGCGAAAGCAAGTAAGCGATGCGTCGCTGGCGCGTCTCCTGGAAAACGGTCGCCGTCACGGCGGCCGTTTTCGTTTGCGCGCTGCTCCTGTGGATCTGGCGCGACCCGATGATCCTGGTGCGCGCGGAATTCGCGCGCGAGCGTTGGGCCGCCGGGCTGTCCCTGCGTCATGTCGAAGCGGCCGGGCATCGCTGGGCCTACGTCGAACGCGAGGCGGAGGATCCGGCCGCACCGACGATCGTGATGATCCACGGCTTCACCGGCAGCAAGGAGAACTGGTATCCGCTGGCGGCAAGGCTGGCCGGCCGTTACCGGGTGGTGATTCCGGATCTGCCGGGCTGGGGCGCGAGCGAACGGAAATCCGGCGAGGACTATGGTTTCGATGCGCAGAACCGGCGGGTGGCGGAGTTCATCGCCCGGGTCGCGCGCCGGCCCGGCAGCCCGCTGGTGCTGCTGGGGCATTCGATGGGCGGCGGCATCGTCGCCCTGACCGCCGCCAGCCGCCCGGATCTGGTGGATCGCGTGGGGCTGTTCGATGCCGCCGGCGTGCGCTTCCGCGACAACGTGTTCGGCGAGCAGGTGCTGGCCGGACACAACCCCTTCGCGGTACGCGACGAAGCGTCGCTCCGGCGCTATCTCGACACGGTGTTCCATCGCGAGGAAGCCAAACCGCCGATTCCCTGGCCGGCGTCGCGCGCGATCATCGACTGGCGCCGCGCGCAGGCGCCCTTTGAACAGGCGGTGCTGGATCGCATCGGCCGCGGACCGGAGGCCTTCCTGCCCGGGCGGGCCGCCGAGCGCATCCGCCAGCCCGCGCTGCTGTTGTGGTGCGCCGAGGATCGCGTGATCGATCCCAGCGCGCTGGACCTTTACGGCGAACGCATCCCGCAGGCGGTTAAAGTGCGGCTGTCCGATTGCGGCCACATGTCCATCATGGAGCGCCCCGACGAAGTCGCCGCCGCCGTCGATTACCTGATACGCAATGGAGTCCCCCGATGAAACGCATCCTGATCGTTCCCCTCCTGGCTGGCGCCCTGGCCCTGTCCGCCTGCGGTGATCGCGAGGCCGAGCAGCGCGCCGCCGCGCAGGCGCAGGCCGCCGCCAACGAGGAGGCGGCCACCCAGCTGGCCGGCAAGTTCGACACCGCCCAGGCCTCGCGCGACTGGGAAATGGCGCGCATCCATGGCGTCGCCCTGCTGGATCAGTATCCGGACACCCAGGCGGCCGCGCGCATCAAGCCGTTGCTGGAGGAAGTGAAGGCCAAGGCCGAGGGCGCGCGCGAGGAACGCCGCCTGCAGACGCTGTGGGACTACGCCCAGATCGCCACCGACGGCGGCACCCAGCGCACCGCCGCCATCTACAGCAAGGACCCGGTGGACGTGGATGGCAGCGGCGCCAAGCCGGTGCAGCTGATCTTCCGTGACCATCCCAAGTGGAAGCGCAGCAGCTACCTGGTCCTGCAGGCCAGCGATTTCCGCTGCCCGGGTGGTTGCAAGGTCAAGGTGACCGCCGATGGCGCGCCCGCGCGCACGATGGACTCGTGGCGCCCGGATACCGACGAGGCCATCGCGATGTTCATCACCGATCAGAAGGCGCTGTGGAAACTCGCGCGCAAGACCAAGGTGATGGAAATCGAGTTCCCGGTGAAGGCCGGTGGCACCCGCAAGGCGGTGTTCGAGACCGGCGGCCTGGATGGCAGCCAGATGCCGGGCTGGGATTGAGGTATCGGGAAACCGCGCGATGGTGCCGCCGAATGGTGCCTATCGCGCGGGCAGCACGGCCCGCTCCACCCGGTTGCGGCCGTTGAACTTGGCCTGGTACAGCGCGTGGTCGGCGTACTTGAGCAATTGTTCCAGCGATTCGTCGCCGGCCAGCGGCGGCAGCATCGCCAGGCCGATGCTGATGGTGATGTCGAGGCGCCGGCCGTCCTCCAGTTCGAAGGGCTGGGCGGAGATCCGCAATAGCTGATCGGCCAGCCGCGCCGCGTCACGCTCGTCGACGCCGCTCATCAGGACGGCGAATTCCTCGCCGCCGAAACGCCCCAGCAGATCGCCGTCGCGCAGCAGCCGGCGCGCGCGTTCGGCGAAGGCCACCAGCACGGCGTCGCCGGCGGCGTGGCCGTGGCGATCGTTGATCGCCTTGAAGTGATCCAGATCGACCATCAGCGCGGCGACCGCGCCGCCCTGCGCGCGGGCGCGCTCGACCGCGGCCTGGCCCCGGCGCTCGAAGGCGTTGCGGCTCAGCGCCTGGGTCAGCGCGTCATGGTTGGCGGCGTGGTTGAGCGCGCTCAGCAGGCGGTTGCGGGCCGCGTTGGCGCCGGCCACGGTCAGTGGCGCCACCGCGACCAGCGCCATGCCGATGCGCATCGACACGATCGCGGCCATGTCGTCCTGCACATGCAGGTCGATCCAGCCATTGGCGATCCCCACCAGGGTCCACACGCACAGCAGGGCGGTCGCGCAGGCGGTGGTGAACAGGCGGTAGCTCAGCGCGCACCACAGCAAGGCCGGCACCGGGAAGGCGATGGCGCCGGGCCCGCCGACCGCCACGCCCAGCAGCACCGTCAACAGCAGCGACAGGGCCGGCAGCCGGTGCCCCGGCTCGTGCAGGAAGCGGCCCAGCGGTCCGCGCCAGGCCTGGCGGAGGTCGCGCGGGGAGGGCAGCAGCAGGACCACCGGCACCAGCGCCACGTAACTGACCAGTTCGGCGGAGAACCAGATGCCGATGGCCTGGAACAGGTCCGCGCCGATCACCGAACGCGCGATCAGGCAGCCGGAGAGCGCCGCCGCCAGGGCCGCGCCGGCGCACACCATCAGCACCCGCAGCATCGATTGCGCGCGCTGCAGCCCCAGATCCTCGCGGCGGAAGCGGTGGAACAGCAGGCAGCCCATCGCCACGCCCGCGAGGTTGGCGCCGGTCAGGCGCAGGGTCGCCGACAGGCTGCCGCCGGTGAGCAGGTCGGCGCCCAGGTAGCCGGCGGCCGCGGCCAGCCAGCCCAGCGGGGTGGCCAGCGAAGGCCGGCGCGCGAACACGCCCAGCAGCAGGGCATTGGTGGGCCAGAAAGAGGCCAATTGATGCTCGGGACGGCTCAGGATGCCGAGCCAGGAGGCGGCCAGGACCAGCAGGCCGATGCCCGCCGCCGTGGCGAGCGAGGGTAAAACGCGGGAAAAACGAGCCGGCGGGACCGCCGTGATGCTGTCCTGGGGTTCCCCCTCGCGGGGCCGTCCGTCTTGCGTTCCTGCCATTGCCGCCTTGCATGGGCGGTGGTCGTACCCGCCTCTGCCGCCACCTTACGCCGGATGGGTGACGGTTTTCATCCCGTCACCGGACCTGCCGGTCAGAGGGAGTAACCGAACTGCTGCTTGAACTGTTCGTTGAATTCTTCGAAGTCGAAGCGCTGGTTCTGGGTGCCGGGATGCTCGACCTTGAGCGCGCCCATCAGATTGCCCATCCGGCCGATGGTCAGCCAGTCGTAGCCCTTCTCGATGCCGTAGATCAGGCCGGCGCGGAAGGCGTCGCCGCAACCGGTGGGGTCGGTGACCCGGCGCTCGTGGGCCGGCGGGATGTCGTAGGTCTTGTCCGGGGTGTGGATCTGCGAGCCGTGCGGGCCGCGGGTGGTGATGTAGGCCTTGACCCGCTTGACGATGTCGGTCTCGCTCCAGCCGGTGCGTTCCTGCAGCAGGTTGGACTCGTAGTCGTTGACGGTCACGTAGTCCGCCAGTTCGATGAACTGGCGCAGCTCCTCGCCGTTGAACAGCGGCATGGCCTGGCCGGGATCGAAAATGAAGGGGATGCCCGCCTCGGCGAACTCGGCGGCGTTCTGCAGCATGCCTTCGCGGCCGTCGGGGCTGACGATGCCGAAGGTCACTCCGGGCACGTCCTTCACGTGATTCTCGTAGCTGCGCATCATCGCGCCCGGGTGGAACGCCGTGATCTGGTTGTTGTCGTGGTCCGTGGTGATGAAGGCCTGCGGGGTGAACAGCTCCTCGATCACCTTGACCTGGCTCAGGTTGATGGCCTGCTCCTGGAACCATTCCCGGTACGGGCCGAAGTCCTGGCCCACGGTGGCCATCGGGATCGGATCGCCACCCAGCAGCTTCAGGTTGTAGGCGATGTTGCCGGCGCAGCCGCCGAACTCGCGGCGCATGCGCGGGACCAGGAACGACACGTTCAGGATGTGCACCTTGTCCGGCAGGATGTGGTTCTTGAACTGGTCCGGGAACACCATGATGGTGTCGTAGGCGAGGGAACCACAAATCAGTGCGGACATCGGCAAGGCTCGGCGGGTGGGCGGTGGCCGGCCGTGCCTGGCCGGTCAAAAAAACGGGACGGCCACCCCGGTTCGGGCGGGCCGGTGCGAAGGTTACCGGCTGAGGCGGCGCGGGGCCAGTCTTGATCCGTCCCCGGCGGACCGTACGTGCCGGCATCCGGCGGTATCCATCCATGTCGACCGAGTCGTCGCCATACGTGTTTTTCCCGCATTTTCACGAGATTTTTCCTTGCCCGCGCACAGGCGGGTTGCTAGGCTAGCCGACTTCGTTTCGTGCCCAAAAAATCGCCAGCCCCGCTGCGCGATCCGCCACCAGCAGGACCCACTCCCCGATGTTCAAAAAGCTCCGCGGCATGTTCTCCAACGACCTGTCCATCGACCTGGGCACGGCCAATACCCTCATCTACGTACGCGGACAGGGCATCGTGCTGAACGAACCGTCGGTGGTGGCGGTGCGCCAGGATCGGGCGATCGGCGGCTCCCGCTCGGTCGCCGCGGTGGGCGCGGAGGCCAAGCAGATGCTCGGCCGCACCCCCGGCCACATCACCACCATCCGGCCGATGAAGGACGGCGTGATCGCCGACTTCACCTACACCGAGGCGATGCTCAAGTACTTCATCAAGAAGGTGCACAAGTCGCGCGTCCTGCGTCCCAGCCCGCGGGTGCTGGTGTGCGTGCCGGCCGGTTCCACCCAGGTGGAGCGCCGCGCCATCAAGGAATCGGCCGAGGAGGCCGGCGCCCGCGACGTGTACCTGATCGAAGAACCCATGGCGGCCGCCATCGGCGCCGGCATGCCGGTCACCGAGGCCCGCGGCTCGATGGTCATCGACATCGGCGGCGGCACCACCGAGGTGGCGGTGATTTCGCTGAACGGCATCGTCTACTCGCAGTCGGTCCGCATCGGCGGCGATCGCTTCGACGAGTTCATCACCAACTACGTCCGCCGCAACCACGGCATGCTGATCGGTGAAGCCACCGCCGAGCGCATCAAGCTGGAAATCGGCTGCGCCTACCCGCAACCGGAGCTGCAGGAAATGGAAATCTCCGGCCGCAACCTCGCCGAGGGCGTGCCGAAGATGATCAAGATCAACTCCAACGAAGTGCTGGAAGCCCTGCACGAGCCGCTGTCGGGCATCGTCAGCGCGGTCAAGCTGGCGCTGGAACAGACCCCGCCGGAGCTGTGCGCCGACGTGGCCGAGCGCGGCATCGTGCTGACCGGCGGCGGCGCCCTGCTGCGCGATCTGGATCGCCTGATTTCCGAGGAAACCGGCCTGCACGTGCAGGTGGCCGACGATCCGCTGACCTGCGTGGCGCGCGGCGGAGGCCGCGCCCTGGAGCTGGTCGACATGCACGGCAACGAGTTCTTCGCGCCGGAATGAGGCGCGAAATGGGGAACCGGGGACGGAGCATGGAGGTCTTTTCCTGCCGCATTCCCGGTTTCCGCGCATACCCGACGCAGGCAAACGCTGAAACCGCCGATCCGGAACGACGCTCCCGCGCGTTCCGGCATTTCCAATTCCCGACCTCCGATTCCCGGCCCTGATGCCTCCCTACGCCGGTCCCCCCATCGCCTCGCGCCCTGGAGAAGTCGCCAGCACCCTGCGTCTGCTGGGCTATCTGGCGCTGGCGATCGCCTTGATCGTGCTGGATCACCGCGGTGGCTGGCTGTCGCAGGCGCGCGCCCAGGTCGGCGTGGTCACCCAGCCGCTGTGGTGGCTGGCCGGACTGCCCGGGCGCGTCGGCACGAGGGTGAAGGATGACGCGGTCACCCGCACCCGGTTGATGGAAGAGAACCGCGAGCTGCGCAACGAGCTGCTGGTGGCCAACGCCCGCCTGACCCGGCTCAGCACCGCGGCCGCCGACAACATGCAACTGCGCGCGCTGCTCGGCGTCGCCGAAAGCCGCGGCCTGGACGTGCAGCTGGCGCCGATCCTGGACATCGATCTGGATCCCACCCGCCAGCGCCTGGTGCTCGATGCCGGCAGCGGCGACGGCGTGCGCGTCGGCCAGCCGGTCATCGATGCCGGCGGCCTCATGGGGCAGATCATCCAGGTGACGCCGGCGCACGCCATCGTCCTGCTGCTCACCGATCCCGATCACGCGGTGCCGGTGGTGGTCGCCAGCAGCGGGGTCCGCCTGATCGCCTACGGACGCGGCCGCAGCGACCTGCTGGAACTGGCCGACATCCCGCTCAACAGCGGGGTGAAGGTCGGCGATGTGGTGGTCACTTCCGGTCTGGGCGGGCGTTTCCCCGCCGGTTTCCCGGTCGGCACGATCACCGCGCTGCGGCCGGATGACAGTCACGCCTTCCTGGTCGGCAACCTGCGTCCCGCCGCGCAACTGGATCGCGGCCGCGATGTGTTGCTGCTGCGCTCGGCGCCGCCGCTGCGCCTGCCGCTGCCGGGCACGCGGCCCGGCACGCAACCAGGCGCCGCGCCTGTCGATCCGGCCACCGCGCCGGCGGGTCCGGCCGGCGCGGCCCCGACGCAAACCGGCGTCACCCCGGGGGCGCAGCCCGCTGGCAATCGTTCCTCCGGCACCGCGCAGAACACTCCATCGTCCACCACACCCGCGGTGCCCACGCGTGTGCCGGCCAATCCGCCCGCCACGAACGCGTCCGCGAATCCGCCGTCCACGGTCCCGGCCACGGAGCCCACCCGATGAGCCGCATCCGCAGCGGCTGGATCCTGCCGCTCAGTTTCGTCGCCGCCCTGCTGCTGGGCCTGCTGCCCCTGCCGGAAATGCTGCAGCCCCTGCGCCCCTACTGGCTGGCGCTGGTGCTGGCCTACTGGGTGATCGAGACGCCCGAGCGCGCGGGCTTGGGCGTGGCCATGGGGGTCGGCGTGATCGCCGACGTGATGTTCGGCAGCCTGCTCGGCGAACAGGCGCTGCGGCTGGTGATCATGGCCTTCATCCTGCAGCGTTTCCGCCTGCAGCTGCGGTTCTTCCCGGTGTCGCAGCAGGCGCTGGCGATCGGTGGGCTGCTGCTCAACGATCGCATCGTCGACGCCGCGATCCACTGGCTGCTGGGCGAACCCCGACTGCCCTGGAACTACTGGTGGGCGCCGCTGCTGGGCATGCTGCTGTGGCCGCTGATCTACGTGTTGCTGGACATGCTGCGCCAGGGCCGGCGCAGCTGAGCCGGCGATGATCAGCCGCCGCGCCGCCAAGAATCCGCACGCCGAGGCCGAGCAGTTCCGGCGTCGCGCGGTGCTGGGTTTCACGGTGGTGGCGCTGGCGCTGATCGGCCTGGCGGGCTGGTACTTCAAGCTGCAGGTGCTGGATCACGACGAATACGCCACGCGCTCGGAGGCCAACCGGATCAAGCCGCGGCCGGTGGTGCCGGGGCGCGGCGCCATCTACGACCGCAACGGCGTGCTGCTGGCCGAGAACGTGCCCGCGTTCCGCCTGGACGTCACCCCGGACAAGGCCGGCGATCCCAAGCGCCTGATCACCGAGCTGGGCGAAATCATCGCGCTGGCGCCGGAGGACATCCAGCGCTTCGAGGCCAGCCGCAAGGGCGCGCGCGGATTCCGCCCGATCACCCTCAAGCTGCGTGTCAGCGAGGAGGAGATGGCGCGCTTCGCGGTGGATCGCTGGCGTTTTCCCGGGGTGGAACTGGTGCCGTACCTGACCCGGCGCTATCCCTACGGCGACCTGTTCGCGCACATCATCGGCTACGTCGGCCGCATCGACGAGAAGGATCTGGAAGTGCTGGGCGAGGGCAACGCCGCGCTCACCCACATCGGCAAGACCGGCCTGGAGCGCTATTACGACGAGGCGTTGCGCGGCAAGGTCGGGTACGAGAAGGTCGAAACCAACGTCGAAGGCCGCGCGCTGCGCGTGGTCGGTCGCGTGCCGGCGGTGGCGGGCACGGATCTGCGCCTGAGCGTGGACCTGAAACTGCAGCAGGCGCTGGTCGCCGCATTCGGCGAACACGAGGGCTCGGCGATCGCGATGGACCCGCGCACCGGCGAGATCCTGGCGATGGTCAGCCTGCCCAGCTACGACCCGAATCTGTTCGTCAACGGCATTTCCAGCAAGGACTTCAAGGCGCTCAACGAGAATCCCTCGCGCCCGCAGTTCAACCGCCTGGTGCTGGGCGGCGTCGCGCCCGGTTCCACCCTCAAGCCGCTGATCGCGCTGGCCGGCCTGGACAGCGGCATGCGCCGGCCCGAGGACAAGGTGCTCTCCACCGGCATGTTCTACCTGCCGGGGACCAGCCGCGGCTGGGGCGATGCGCACCGCGGCGGCCACGGCTGGACCGATCTGCGCAAGTCGATCGCCCAGTCGGTGAACACCTACTACTACCGCCTCGCGCTGGATCTCGGCATCGAGCGCTTCGACGACTACATGAACCGCTACGGCTTCGGCCAGCCGACGGGCATCGACCTGACCGGCGAGATCAGCGGCATCCTGCCGTCGCCGGCCTTCAAGGCGAAGAGCCGCAAGGAACGCTGGTATCCCGGCGACACCGTCAACATCGCCATCGGCCAGGGCGACTGGAAGGTCACGCCGCTGCAGCTGGTGCGGGCGATCTCCGCGATCGCCGACGGCAATCTGCGCCAGCCGCACCTGGTGCGCGATCAGCGCACCGGTTTCGACGCCGCCTGGACACCGCTGCCGGTGACCACGCCGATGCCGATCAGCCCGACTCCGGGCAACGTGCAGGTTGTCCGCGAGGGCATGATGGCGACCATGCAGCCAGGCGGCACCGGCGCCTCGATGGCGCGCGGCGCGCCTTACCTGATGGCGGGCAAGACCGGCACCGCGCAGGTGATCAGCCGGCGCGGCACCGCCGCGGTCAATCCCAAGAGCCTGCCCATGCACCTGCGCCATCGTTCGCTGTTCGTGGGCTTCGCCCCGGCCGACGCGCCGGCGATCGCGATCGCGGTGGCGGTCGAGGGCGGCGGCTACGGCGGCACCACCGCCGCGCCGATCGCGCGCAAGATCCTGGACGCCTTCATGCTCGGCAAGATGCCGGACGGCGTCGACGACCCCGAGGCCGCCAGCAGTGATCCCGAGCAGGCGCCGATGATCGCGCCTCCCGCCAACCTGGCGCCGACGGGCGCGCCCGCCGCGCCATCGTCGGTTCCTCCCGCGCCGTCCGGACGCACGCCATGATCGAACTGCTGCGCTGGGCCATCGATCTGCTGCGTTACCTGCTGCGCACCCTGGACTGGCCGCTGCTGGGCGCGCTCGGCGCGCTGATGGCGATCGGGCTGGCGGTGCTGTACAGCGCGGGCGGCGAGGACCTGGGGTCGCGCCTGCTGCTGGCGCAGGGCGCGCGCTTCGCGGTCGGGCTGGTCGCGATGTGGGCGTTGTCGCGGGTATCGCCGGTGCGCCTGCGCGGCTGGACACCGGGCGTGTTCGCCGCGTCGCTGCTGCCGCTGCTGCTGGTGCTGTTCATCGGCACCGGCAAGCATGGCCGCCACTGGATCGACCTGAAGGTGTTCTACCTGCAGCCGTCCGAACTGCTCAAGATCACGCTGCCGATGATGCTGGCCTGGTACCTGCATCGCGAGCCGTTGCCGCCGCGCATCCGGACGGTGATCGTCGCCGGCGTGCTGATCGCTCTTCCCACCGGGCTGATCCTGCTGCAGCCGGACTTCGGCACCGGCATGCTAGTCGCCGCCAGTGGCGTGTTCGCGCTGCTGCTGGCCGGTCTGCCGTGGTGGTGGGTGGGCGTGGGCGTCGGCAGCGTGGCCGCGGCCGCGCCGGTGGCGTGGTTCTGGTTCCTGCGTCCTTATCAGAAGGATCGCATCCTGACCTTCCTGAATCCGGAGAACGATCCGCTCGGCACCGGCTGGAACATCATCCAGTCCAAGATCGCGATCGGTGGCGGCGGGCTGTCGGGCAAGGGCTGGGGGCAGGGTTCGCAGTCGCATCTGAACTACCTGCCCGAGCACACCACCGACTTCATCTTCGCGGTGCTGTCCGAGGAATTCGGCTGGATCGGCGTGGCGGTGGTGCTGGCGCTGTACCTGTTCGTGGTGGGGCGCTGCCTGTGGATCGCCATCGAGGCGCGCGACACCTATTCGCGACTGCTGGCCGGCTCGCTGGGCCTGGCTTTCTTCGTCTACGTGATCGTCAACGGCGGCATGATCTCCGGCCTGCTGCCGGTGGTCGGCGTGCCGATGCCGCTGCTGAGCTATGGCGGCACCTCGGCTGTGTCGTTGCTGGCCGGCCTTGGCCTGGTGATGGCGGTGCGCGCACACCGGCCGGTGCATGGGTATTGATTGGGCCGGGAATGGAGAATAGGGAATCGGGAATGGCCAAGGCAGAAGCGCTTGCTCTTGACGATTCCCTATTCCCTATTCCCGATTCCCGGCCTCTTGAACATTCACTATTCACGACGTTCAGCGTGCTAACCTCGCGCCCGATGATTCGACGCGCCCTTGTCTGCCTGATCACCTTCGGCCTGGTTGCCTGCGCGACTCCGCCGAAGACCCCGCCGACCGCCGCGCCCGCGGCGAGCGGAGCCCAGTCGCCCTCTCCGAAAACGTCGGCCAATCCGGCGGAAACGTCGGTGGAACGCGTGGCCGACGTGCCCCTGGTCACGGAGGATTTCGCCACCGCGCGCGCCAACTTCGTGCGCGACACCGCGGCGCGCTACGGCGTCGATCCGGGGTACATCGACTCGGTGCTGTCGCAGGCGGTGCTCCGCGACGATGTCATCGCACTGATGTCGCGGCCGGCCGAGCGGGTCAAGCCGTGGAGCGAGTACCGGCCCAACTTCATCACCGCCTCGCGCATCAGCGGCGGGCAGGCCTTCCTCGCGAAGCATCGTGACGCGCTGTCGCGCGAGGAAAAGGCCTATGGCGTGCCGGCGGAGATCATCGTCGCCATCATCGGCGTCGAGACCAGCTATGGCGGCTACACCGGAAAGCACCGGGTGCTGGACGCGCTGTACACGCTGGCGTTCCGCTATCCGCGCAGCGGCAATCCCCAGCGCGCCGCCTACGAGCAGCGCCGCGAACTGTTCTTCCGCGACGAACTGGCGCAGCTGTTCGCGCTGGGCCGCGAGGAAAAGCTGGACATCACCACCCTGATCGGCAGCTATGCCGGCGCGATGGGGATGGGCCAGTTCATGCCCTCCAGCTATCGCGAATTCGCCGTGGATGGCGATGGCGACGGCCGCCGCGATCTGTTCAACAGCGTCGACGACGTGTTCGCTTCGGTCGCCAACTATTTCCGCAAGAAGGGCGGCGAGCGCGGTGGCTGGGTGCCCGGTGGTCCGGTGGTGGCGCGCGCCGAACTGCAGACCGGCTATCCGGAGTTCAATCCGGATACCTGGACCCCCGATTACACGCTGGCCGATCTGGCCCAGCGCGGCTATCGTCCGACCGAACCCGTCGCTCCCGACGCCACCGCGACCCTCGTTTCGCTGGAAGGCAGCGCCGGCAAGCAGTACTGGCTCGGCTTCCAGAACTACTACGCGATCACCCGCTACAACAACTCCAAGATGTACGCGATGGCCGTGTACCAGTTGTCCCAGGCCATCGCCGGCCGGGAGATTCCGCCCGCATGAAATGGCTGCTGCCCGCGCTGCTCACCCTCAGCCTGGCGGCCTGCAGCACGGCGCCGAAGAAGCCGGTCCCTCCACCGCTTTCGGGCAAGGGCAAGCCAGGCTCCTCGACCGCGCATCATGGCCGCGGTCCCGCCGGCGGCAGGGACTGCTCGTTCTACGCGCCGGCGCAGGAAGATATGTCCACGCGCGGCGACTACACCGCCGGCGGCCTGTACAAGCCCGGTGTCTCCGACACCACTCCCGACCATCTGCCGGACCTGGATTGCATCGCCGAACCGGCGGTGACCGCCGAACCGCGTTCGCCGATCGGCAACCGGTCGCCGTACACCGTGCTGGGCAAGAAGTACCAGGTGCTCGACAAGGTCGATGGCTACGTGGAGCAGGGCACGGCCTCGTACTACGGCAACAAGTTCCATGGCCGCCGCACCTCCAATCAGGAGGTGTACGACATGTACGCCTTCACCGCCGC
>Ga0247823_10001950_pt1 | contig 17054 bp, 14 predicted proteins | sample 13C_PalmiticAcid_2_FD_192426 | JGI IMG/M metagenome (GOLD analysis project Ga0247823, IMG submission 192426) | Soil microbial communities from agricultural site in Penn Yan, New York, United States - 13C_PalmiticAcid_Day30 | ecosystem: Environmental > Terrestrial > Soil > Agricultural land...
GTCCACCCACGCCCGGTTGCCGCTGATGTAGTGGATCCGGTCGAGCTTGCGCTGGTCGACGGCGACCTCGAGTCGCACTCCAGCTACGGCCAGGCCCTCGATGTCGGGGAACACCGGGTCCGACAGGTAACCGGTGCCGGTCACCAGGATGTTCGCGGTGAAGTTGCCGCCGCTGGTCTCGATGTGCCACTTGCGCTCGGTGTCGTCCCACTTCGCGCCGAGCAGCTCGTGCTTGAAGCGGACGTGCGGGCGCACGCCGAACTTGTCCGCGCATTCCTTGAGGTAGGCGAAAACCTCGTCGCGCTTGCCGAACGTGGTGGTCCAGTTCGGGTTCGGCGCGAAGGAGAAGGAGTACAGCAGCGACATCACGTCGCACGCGCAGCCCGGGTACGAGTTGTCCCGCCAGGTGCCGCCGATCTCGTCGGCGCGCTCCAGCACGACGAAGTCGTCCTCACCCTGCTGCTTGAGCCGGATCGCCATGCCCAGCCCGGAGAAACCGGTGCCGATCACCGCGACGCGGAAGTGGGGGACCCGGCTGCCCGAGCCCTCGGCCGGGCGCTCGACCCGGTCGATCGTCCTGGTCATGTCAGTGCTCCTAGCCGCGCCGGGTGAGCGTGATGCGGAAGTTGTTGAAGATGCCGTCCTCGAGCGTGTACGCGAAGATGTCGAGGTAGCGCTCGAAGCGCGCGACGATGTCCTCGCCCTGCATCGCGACGGCCTCGTCGCGGCGCTCGGCCAGCAGCTGCAGCCACACGCGGCACGCGCGGGCGAACGACAGCGGCTCGTTGACGATCTCTTCGATGACGAACAGCGACTCCGCGCCCGCGGCGAGGTCCTGGAGCTTGGGGATGTAGCAGCCCTTGAACTCCTCGCGCTGCAGGAACTTCAGGTCGTCGATGAGCTCGCGCTTCAGCGGCGGGTTCTCGATGGTCATGATGTGCAGCACCAGCTTGCCGCCCGGCTTGAGCAGGGAGTAGCACTGCTGGAAGAACGCGCGGAAGCGGCGGGTGCGCTCCTTCGGCGGCAGCGTGGAAAGCACGAAGTGCTCAAGGGCGTTGATGCAGAACGCGGAGTCGTAGGGCTCGTCGGTCTTGTGGTCCTCCCACGACTCGACGTGCACGGTGACCTTCGCGTTGCCCAGGGAGTTGATGAACTCCTCCTGGGTGCGCGACAGCGTCACACCGACGGCCTCCTGCGCGCCGTGGACGCGGGTGACCCGGTCGAGCATGGTGCCCCAGCCGCAGCCGATGTCGAGCACGCGCTTGGCGCCCCCGGCGCCCGCGAGCTCGATGAACTTGTCGAGCTTGCGCTCCTGGGCGAGGTCGTGGAGGTCGTAGAGGTCCTCACCCTCGTTCCAGTAGCCGCCCGAGTACATCATCGCCGGGCCGAGCAGCAGCCGGTAGAAGTCGTTGCTCACCTCGTAGTGGTGCCGGATGGCGTCGACTTCCGGGTTGATCTCCTTGTTCTCAACCGTGGTCATTCCATTACCCCTTTTCACGTTCCTGGCCGTGTCTGCGGTCTTGAGGTAAGCGCGACCCCTGCAACAGCGGCGCAACACGATGGGAGTTGCGCCTTCGTTGCGCGTGTGCGGGTTACCTCTGTCCAGGACCTCGCCGCACCAGGAGGCGGCGGTGCCGAGACGAACGCGACTGTGAGGAGCGACGAAGATGGAACTGCCCAACGTCGAAGAACTGGCCACCCAGCTGGCGGCCGTGTCGGGTGCCGAGAACGTCGATGTCGACGCCCCTCTGCTGCAGCTCGCCGACGTGGACTCGCTCGACCTGATGGAGTGGCTCTACGGCTTCCAGAACAAGTACCCGCACATCCCCGCCGACGAGTCCCTGTTCAAGGACATCGACGACACCACCACCCTGCGCGCCGTCCACGAGCGGCTGATGGCCCTCGTCCCCGCGAACTAAGGCGCGGGCCGTGAACGGCTTCGACATCGCCGGGTGGGGTATCAGCGTCCCGGAGCGCGTGCTGACCAGCGTGGAACTCGCTGACCGGCTCGGCGTCGACGAGGACTGGATCGTCAGCCGCTGCGGCATCCGGGAGCGGCGCATCGTCGGCCCCGGCCAGACCACGGCGTCGCTGGCCATCGACGCGGGCCGCAAGGCAATGGAGAAGGCCGGGCTCACCGGCGCCGACATCGCCCACCTCATCGTCGCCACCGCGACGCCGGAGCAGCTGTCCCCGGCGACATCGGCGTTCGTGCACCACGAGTTGGGCATCGCGGGCAGCGCCCACGACGTCAACGCCGAGTGCTCGGGTTTCGTCTACTCGCTGATGACGGCCGCGGGCTGGATGCTGATGGACCCGCGGCCGATCCTCATCGTCGGGTCGGACACGCACTCGCTCACCGTCAACCCGGAGGACCGGGACCTGAGCATCCTGGTCGGCGACGGTGCGGGCGCGATCGTGCTCACCCCGAGCCCGGACACGTGGATCCGCGCGTGGAACCTGGGTGCCGACGGCTCCAAGCACGACAGTCTCAAGGTGGTGGCGGGCGGCGCCCGGATGCCCACCACGGCCGAGACGGTCGAGCAGGGCCTGCACTACGCCAAGATCAACGGCAACGAGATCTACCTGAACGCGGTTCGGTTCACGGTGCGGACCGTGCGGGCCACGCTGGAGCAGGCGAAGGTCGGCGTCGCGGACATCGACCACATCATCCCGCACCAGGCCAACATCAGGATCATCAACTCGATCCTCAGCCACACCGGGCTCGACCCCGAGAAGCTGGTCACCAACCTCGACCGGTACGGCAACACCGCGTCGGCGTCGATCCCGATCGCCATGGCCGAGGCCCTGGACTCCGGTCGGATCAACGACGGCGACCTGGTGCTGCTCGCGGGCTTCGGCGCCGGGATGACCTGGGGTTCGGTGCTGCTGGAATGGGGTGGGGTGCGCAATGGCTAAGGCAGGAATCCGGCCGGAGCAGCCGGTCGCGCTGGTCACCGGCGCCTCCGGCGGACTAGGCCAGTCGCTGGCGATGGAACTCGACGCCCTCGGGTGCCGGGTGGCGGTGCACTACAACAGCTCGCGCGACCGCGCTCTCGCGGTGGCGGAGAAGTTGGAGAACCCGTCGGTCGTCGTCGGTGGCTCGGTCGCCTCCTACGAGGCGGTCACCGCGATGTACGAGGAGATCAGCGCGGCCCTGGGCCCCGTGGACGTCCTGGTGAACAACGGGGCGATCCGCAAGGACGGCCTGATGGCCATGCAGTCCCCGGACGACTGGCGGGAGGTGATCGAGACGAACCTGATCGGCACGTTCCACACCGCCAGGGTCGCCGTCGGTCACATGCTCCGCCAGCGCTGGGGCCGGATCATCAACATCGTGTCCCCGTCCGGGATCATCGCCACCGCGGGCCAGACGGCCTATGGGGCGTCGAAGTCCGGTGTCATCGGCTTCACCCGCACGCTGGCCGCCGAATGCGGCCGCCGGGGCGTCACGGTGAACGCGCTGTCGCCGGGGTTCATGATCACGGATATGACGAAGGACCTGTCCGACCAGGTGCAGAACGCGATCAAGGAGAAGTGCCCGGTGCCGCGGTTCGGGACGACCGAGGAGGTCGCCCGGAGCATGTCACTGTTCCTCGACGCGGACTACATGACCGGCCAGGTGGTCAGCATCGACGGTGGCGTGAGCGTCACCTGACCTGTCCGTCCCCGGGGGTTGAGCCGCATCACCCCCGGGGCGGACGCTTTAATGCTTGATGTCGGTGAGGAAAGCCGACCAGGTGGCTTGGGGCACCGTGAGGTGCGGGCCATCGGCGTTCTTGGAATCACGGATCCCGGCGAGGTCGAGATCGAGCGAGATCTCGACGCAGGCACCTTGGGAACTGTTGCTATAGCTGCTCTTGCGCCACCTGCCGAGAGTCATCCCAGTCGCCTTCCGCCCGGTCGTACTCATCAGCCAGACGGGCGATGAGCAACCGGGATTCTCCCTCATTCAGCGCGACTTTGGCTACCTGCCGAATGAGTGGGCACATGGCGGAGACGTAGTCGTCCTCCTCGACGAAGGATCCACCCAGTGCGTGTTCGAGGTACACCAGCGGCGCGTTGCGCTCATAGTCCAGGTAGATGAATGGGCCGCCGAACAGGGCGGTGTGGCGTGCCGAAGTCGGAACGACCCGGATGCTGATGTTCCTTTGGTCGGCGAAGAACATCATGGCCAACAGTTGCTCGGCCATCACACGGTAGTTGCCGACCTCCAGGCGTAGTGCTTTCTCATTCATGATGAAGGTGAACTTCGCGGGCTGGTTTCGGAACAGGAGCTTCTGGCGCTCAAGCCGCGCGTCGACCCGCGCTTGGCGGCCTTCGTCGGGGATGTCTTCGCGACGGAACAGCGCCTGGATGTACGGCTCGGTTTGCAACACTCCGGGGATCACTTCGGGCGCATAGTCCACAACCCGCGTCGCTGTGGCTTCGTGGAAGATGAACGAGCGAAGCGAATCGGACATCCATGGACCGGCGGGGCAAAGCCAGTACCCCATGCGGTCGTTCGCTTCCCGGCAGAACTTCGCCAGTGCCCGCACCTCCTTAAAGCTCACTCCGCAGCACGCGAGGAAATGGACCACCTCGGTCTCCGTGGCGGGGCCGCGGTTGCCTGCCTCCAGTCTGCACAGGTGCGCGGGCGACCAGCCGACCAAGTCGGCCAATTCGCGCAGGGTCAGACCCGCTTGTTCTCGATGGTCCTTGAGCAGCTTGCCGAGTTCGCGTCCGCCCGCTCGGTTCGTTATTCGCATTCCTTGCACGGTAGGGAATCCAACCCCGTGCCGCGATCCATCCCGCGTATGTCCACCCGAAGGCGGGTCGCCTGTTTCGCTCATTGGAATGACGCGGTGTTGCGCGCGGCTTGCGCTGTCAAAGATTCAATGAACTGACTGCCCCTAGCCAAAAGCGAGGATGTGAGCACTCGTGACCGCGCTTGCCGACCCGTCCGCCGAAGGCGACCTAGCTCTGTCCACTATAGACACCGTGGACGACATGCCGACCAGGGTTCGGAATCTCCGTCTCAAGCGGACAAGGGCCTACGACGGCCCCAGTCCCGCCGCGACCGAAGCGCAGCACGCCCGCCGTAAGCTCACTGTCCGGGAACGACTCGACATCCTCCTCGACCCCGGATCCTTCACCGAGATCGAAACCCTCCGCACCCACCGCGCCACCGGGTTCGGGATGGCTGACCGGAAACCGCCGGGCGACGGCGTCGTCATCGGCTGGGGCACGATCGAGGGGCGCACCGTCTTCGTCCACGCGCACGACTTCCGGGTCTTCGGCGGCTCCCTCGGCGAAGCGCACGCGCAGAAGATTCACAAGATCATGGACCTGGCCGAGTCGACCGGGGCCCCGCTCATCGGTCTCAACGACGGCGCGGGCGCGCGCATCCAGGAAGGCGTCACCGCGCTGGCGGGCTACGGCGGCATCTTCCGGCGCAACGTGCGCATGTCCGGTGTGGTCCCGCAGATCAGCGTGATGCTCGGCCCGTGCGCGGGCGGCGCGGTGTACTCGCCCGCGCTGACCGACTTCGTGTTCATGGTCCGCGACGTCGCGCAGATGTTCGTGACCGGGCCCGACGTGGTCCACGCCGTCACCGGTGAGCGGGTCTCCCATGACGAGCTCGGCGGCGCCGACGTGCACAGCGGGACCGGGGTGGCTACCTTCGTCCACGACGACGAGGAGAGCTGCCTGCTCGACGTGCGCTACCTCGTCTCCCTGCTCCCGTCGAACAACCAGCAACCCCCGCCGACGTTCAAAGCCACCGATCCGGCCGACCGGCGCACCGACGCCCTGGCCGACATCGTCCCCGTCGAGTCGGGCCGCGCCTACGACATGCGGGACGTCGTGGCCGAGGTGGTCGACGACGGCGAGTACATCGAGCTGCACGAGACCTGGGCGACCAACGTCGTCTGCGCGCTCGCGCGGATCGACGGCGCGACCGTCGGCATCGTGGCCAACCAGCCCAGCTCACTGGCTGGCGTGCTCGACATCGCCTCCGCGGAGAAGGCCGCGCGGTTCGTCCAGACCTGCGACGCGTTCAACATCGCGTTGGTGACGCTGGTCGACGTGCCCGGCTTCCTCCCCGGCACCGCGCAGGAGCACAACGGGCTGATCAGGCACGGCGCCAAGCTGCTCTACGCCTACTGCGCGGCGACCGTGCCGCGGGTCCAGGTCATCCTCCGCAAGGCCTACGGCGGTGCGTACATCGTCATGGACTCCCGGTCGATCGGGGCGGACCTGTCCTTCGCCTGGCCGACCAACGAGATCGCGGTGATGGGTGCCGAGGGCGCGGCCAACGTCGTCTTCCGCAAGGAGATCGCCGCCGCGGCCGACCCGGAGGCCGTGCGCGCGTCGCGGATCGCCGAATACCGCGAGCGGTTGGTCCATCCGTACTACGCCGCCGAGTACGGACTGGTCGACGACGTGATCGACCCGGCCGACACCCGCGCCACCATCGCCCGCGCGCTGGCCATGCTGCGCACCAAGCGGGCGGCGCTGCCGCTGAGCAAGCACGGGAACCCGCCGCTGTGAGCGGGGAGCCGGTCATCGACTCGCGGGCGTCCGACGAAGAGGCCGCGGCCGTCGTCGCGGTCCTGGCCGCACTGGCCCCGTCCACCGAGGACCCGCCGTCACCGGGTCCTCGGTGGACGCACCCAAGGCCGGTCTTCCGAGCGCCCACCGCATGGGACGCGTACTGACGCGAATCCGGTTTCGGTTTTCGCCGTTTCCGCAGGGTGCTGCCTGTTTGTGCGGACATTTGCGCAGTATTGAACCGTCCTGCTTTCTCGCGCGTATTGAGTCGCCACCCATTGCTTTACGGCTCGTGAACAACGGATGATTACCCGCTGGCGGTGACCGTGAGAACGGTGTAGTGCATCCGTCGATCAGCAGGTGGAAGGCAACTTTATTGTCCTTTGAGGACAATCTCAATTGACGTTGGCATATCTCTTCGTGATCCGGCCCCGCGTTGACGCTTGGCGGAGTTGATCTGTAACATTCGCCCGGTTGCGGGCGAAATGACCAGTGCCGTGTGCCGCGGCGTGGGCATTCGCCAATGTGGAGCGTGGTTCTCGGGAGGAGCCCCATGTCCGTGTCAGGTCCTGCCTTATCAGGCCCGGACTCCGGACAGCCCCAAGACCTGGCCCGCAGCCTGCGGCGCATCGTGGAGGCCCCATGGCCCCATGAGGACGCCGACGCGATGCCCGGCATGGTCACCGTCCTCGCCGCCGCGTTCGACGACCGCGCACTCGGCGTGACCGCGAGCGCCCACGACATCGCCCTGCGCTTCGGCGGCCAGGAGATCACCGACGACGAGCCGCCCGCACCCCGCGTGATCAGCGCCGTCTTCCACAGCGTCTGCGACGCGACCAGGGCGTCGCTGGAGATCGCGAGCATGGTCGCGCTGGCCGAGCCCGACGCCGAGGACCCGCTGGGCGGCCTGCGGATCGTGCTCTGCACCGCCGCCGACGCCCCCGACTCGCCCCTGGGCAGCCAGGCGATGCGCCACGCCCGCACCCTGCTCGACAAGGCCGCCCCCGGTCAGATCCTGGCGACCGCCCCGACCGCCGTCGTCGCGGGCCCGACGCTGCCCGCCGGGATCGAACTGCTCGACCGCGGCCTGTGGACCCCGCTGCCGGACGCGCAGCCGGAACGCGTCTACGAGATGCGCGTCGGCGGCGCGACTCCCGAAGGCATCGGCACGTCGAACCTCGAATGGGCCCGCCGCGCCCTGCACGACCCGGCCGCCACAGTCGTCGTCGACGTCGCCGAGGCGCTGCGCACCGCCACCTCGGCGTGGCAGGCGGTCCGGGCAGGGAACGCGCGGATGCTGCTGGTCTACCGCGGTTCGGCCGCCGACCGGATGGCCGTGACCGCCGAACTCGCGTTGCGCCTGCACGCCGACGGCGCGTTGGTCCTCTACGGCCGCTGGACCGCCAACACCTTCGAGACCTTCCGGGCGTTCCGGGAGGCCCTCGGCTTCCACGCCGCCGCGTGCGCCACCGAGCAGTTGGTCGCCGACCTGCAGGGCTGGGCCGACGAGATCGCGCACCTGCTGCCCGACCTCGGCGCCCGCGTCGGTGGCACGATCCCCGGCCGCGGCGGCTCGACCTTCGAGCGGGCGGGCATGTTCGACGCTGTCGGCCACTGGGTCCGGGCCATCACCGACCGGGTCCCGACGGTCCTCGTCCTGGACGACGCGCACCGCGCCGACCAGGCGTCGATCTCGCTGCTGTCGCACCTGTGGCACTCGTGCCGGTCGTCGGCGCTCATGGTTGTCACGACCGCCACCGAGGCCGCGATGGCCGACCGGCTCGCCGACGTCGTGGTCCACCCGGACCCCGCCGCCTTGGTGCGCGTTCCGCTCAGCTGATCGCCCCGGTGAGCAGCGACTCGGCGACGGCTGTCCGCGCGTAGAGCACTGTGCGGCCCGCGCGGTGGGCGGTGACGAGGCCCGCGTCGCGCAGCGCGGTCAGATGCTGGGAGACGCCGGGTCGGGTGATTCCGGTGCGGGCCGCGAGTTCGGCGGTGCAGGCGGGGGCGTCCAGCTCGGTCAGCAGCCGGGTCCGCGACCGGCCGAGTACCCCGGTGAGCGCGGTGACGGCGGGGCGGGGTTCCCACAGCGTGCCGAGTCCGCGCGCCGGATAGGCCAGTTGCGGCGGCGTGGACAGCAGTGCGAGGAGTCCAGGCCCGGTGAACGCCGAGGGGATCAGCAACAGTCCGGCGCCCGAGATCGCGCTGGGCGGCGCTTCGAGTCGGCGGTTCAGCCGCAGCGCGGTGTCGTCCCAGCTCAGCGACGCGTGCAGGTCGTTGAGCACGAACCCGGTGCCGTGCTCGGCGACCTGCCTGGCCCGGTGGAAGACGTCGGCGTCGAGCACCGCGCTGATCCGCGCCCAGTACGGGGCGAGTGCCAGCTCCCAGTACGCGGTGATCTCGTCGACGAGCCTGTTCAGCTGGTCTCGTCGCCAGTTCTGCCTGCCGAGTCGGTCGAGATCGCGCTCGATCCGCGCGGCGGGCGTGTCGGCGATCGCGGCGAGTTCCTCGGCGAGGGTGGGCGCGGGTCCCGCGGGCACGGGGTTAAGGAAGTCGGGGACGTAGCCCGCGGGCGGGATCAGTTCGGCCAGCGTGCCCCGGTCCAGCCCGGCGGCGGCGATCCGTGGGCGCACCTGCTCGATCCACGGCTGGTGCACGGCGTGCGCGCGGCCGGAGCGGAGCAGGCGGAAGCTCGTCCCGACCTCCCACATCGGGCACACGGCGAACCGTGTCCTGGCCAGGTCGCCGGTCGAGAACGCGAACTCCTCCACATCACCGCCAGGGTTAAGGCATAGCTGAATCAATGGCTCCCACCCTAACCCGCCGTGATCATTGCGCCCATGTCCCAAACGATCACGCCCGCCGCGGCGGGCACCTGGACCCTCGGTGACCTGGAGGTCAACCGGATCGGCTTCGGCGCGATGCGCCTGCCGCAGCTAGGTGAGGCCCTCGTCCCCGACGCCGTCCCCCGCGACCGCGCCCAGGCGATCACCGTCCTGCGCCGCGCGATCGACCTCGGCGTGAACCACCTCGACACCGCCGCGTTCTACTTCTCGCCGCTCCTGTCGGCCAACGAACTGATCAACAGCGCACTGGCCCCGTACCTGGCCGATCTCGTCATCACGACCAAGGTCGGCCCTGGCCGAGACCCTTCCGGCGAATGGCTGCCGCACGCCACCCCGGCATTGCTGCGCGGCCAGGTCGAGGAGAACCTGCGCCAACTCGGCCGCGACTGCCTGGATGTGGTCAACCTGCGGATCGTCGGAACCGACTCCGTCGCCGACCGCTTCGGCGCCCTGGCGGACCTCCGCGACTCCGGGCTCATCCGGCATCTCGGCCTGTCCAACGTCCATCCGCACCAACTCGCGGAGGCCCAGACGATCGCGCCGGTTGTGTGTGTGCAGAACATGTTCGGCGTCGGCGCGAGCAGGGCGATGCTGGACATCTGCGCCGATCAAGGCGTCGCGTTCGTGCCGTTCTACGCGATCGCGGGCACGGGCCGCACCGCGGGCGCGGGCCATGACCAGGCTGACGAGGTGGGTGCGATAGCTCGCGCCCACGACGCGAGCCCCGCCCAGATCCGCATCGCGTGGACGCTTCGCCAGGGTCCGCACGTGCTCGCCATCCCTGGAACCGGCGACCCGGACCACCTGGCCGCCAACGTCGCAGCGGGCGCGCTGCACCTGACTGACGAGGAGATGGCCACCCTGAACGCGATCGTGGCGTAGGGCACTCGGGACTAGCGTTTGATCAGCGCTGTCCGGGCGTCGGCGGACGGCGACTCGGCGCTCGTGAGTTCCTCGTCCATGATCCGGTCGACGTGCCGGGAGGCATGGCGGAGAGACTTGACCGCGTGGGTCGCTACGAGGACCGCGGCGCACGCGACCGCGGCGGCCGGGACGCCGATCAGCATGGCGAGCGTGCCGGTCGCGACGGCGACGGTGGCCGCCGGTTTCAGCTGGGCGCGCGGGCGCGGAGCCGTAGCCGGGGCGCGCGGGCCGGTCGTCATGGGCGGTCCTTGTCGGGGCTGGGTGGTGCTGCCGTTCCAGTCGGGTCGGCGATGACCAGTCAGCGGGAGACTTTGACCCTAGCGTTCCGCTTGTGACTCAAAGTAAGTTGAAACGTGAACTTCACCCAGGGAGGGGAGATTCACGCGGAGCGGCGTAGGCCCAGATTCGTGAGCGTCCAGGTGGCTTCCGCGCGCAGGGCCTGGGCACAGCGCCGGTCGCCGACCTTGTTGCGGCTGTCGAGGGCTTTTGCCAAGGCCAGCTGCGCCAAGGCCATCCACGGTCTCGCACGTCTGCCCGCCAACTGCGACAACGCCGCCGACAGCTGCCGTTCGGCGTCGTCCCAGTCGCCGACGACCACAGCCAGCCTGCCGAGGTGGAAGGCCGCGGTGCCGACGAACGTCCGGTAGCCGACGCCGCAGGTCAGGTCCGGGTAGGGGGACAGCAGGCCGCGGACGGCTTCCGCGGTGGCCGCGTCACCGAGTTCGACGGCGGAAAGCGCGAGCACGCCGACCGCGTGCGGCCACTCGTCACCCGACGGGAGGGGTTCGGCGTTGATGGCCAGGGCGCGCACGGTCAGGTGGGGGAGTCCGCGGTCACCGCGCAGGATGGCGGCCAAGGCCCGTTCGGCGCCTTCGTGGCCCGGGGTCGACTGGTCCGGGGCGATGGCGCCGCCGCCGTAGCGCAGCCAGCGGGCGATGAGCATCTGACGCTGGGCCAGGCTCCCCGCCGCGGGCGTGAGACCGGCGGACGTGACGACCTCGATGTGGCGGGCGGTGGCCGCGGCGTCGGTGAGGCGGCCCTCGGTGACGGCGATGGCCACCGTGTGCTCGGCCAGCAGCGCGTCGCCGATGGCGACCTCGTCGCCCTCGCCGTCGTTGACGGCCTCGGCCAGGGTGGCCAGCGCGGTGTCGCGGGCCTCGACGTCGCCGGTGAGCTCGGCGGTCGCGGCGCGGTGATGTGCCGCCGCGACCCGGCCCGCCGCGTCGCCGATGGCGCCAGCGACGGCCAGCGCCTCCCCGGCGAGGGTGGCCCGCCAGCGGACGTGGTCGGGGCCCTCCAACAAGCGCAGTTCCCCGGTCATCGCGCGCAACGACCGCGTGACAGCCGGGTCGGCGACGACCGACGTCGACAGTTCACACTGCCGCGCGACAAGCCTGCCGACCGTCACATCGTCCACCGCGACCATGCCCGCGCGGTGCGGGCGGGCCTCGGCGACGGTGCGCAGCAGCAGGTCGATCATCGCCGCCGCCTCGCCGCGCAGGCGGGGACGCGCGCCGACGGCGTCGGCCAGACCGAGCGCGGCCTGGGCGGCGATGTTGAGCCGGTGGGTGTGCAGTGCCTGGATCGTGCCGTCGAGCAAGGTCTGGTCGCAGTCGCGGTGTCCCGCGGCCAGCTGCGCCAGACCCAGCCTGGTCAAGGCGTCGGCCCGCAGCTCGTTGTCGGTCTCCGGGACGTGCGCAAGCGCTTGCTCCAGCAGTCGGACCGCCTCGGACTGCGCGCCCTTGCGGGTCGCCCACGCCGCGGCGTGCCAGCTCGCCTGGACCGCGCGGGTGTCGCCGTCGGCCGACGCGCCCGCCGAGCGGTGGTGGGCCAGGGCCCGGCTGTGGGTGGCGAGGTTGTCCGCGCGGCGGTGTTCGATGGCGTCGGCGAGGCGCGCGTGCAGCCACCGCCGCCGGGTCTCGCTGAGCTGCTCGTAGACCGCGCGCCGCACCACGTCGTGGGTGTAGCGGTACTTCGGCACGGGCTTGGACCCGTAACCGGTGGCGATCACCTCCGTGACCAGCCCCGTCTCGACGAGTTCGTCGAGGGCGTCCAGCGCGTCGTCCGGGGTCAGGCCCGCGGCGTCGGCGGCGAGGTCGAGTTCGAAGGTGAAGCCTGCGACAGCCGCGGCGCGCAGCAGCCTGCGCGGCTCCGGGTCGAGCGCGGCCAGGTTCGCGTCGGCGTAGTCGTGGATGCCGACCGGCAGCCGCCGCCCCGCCTCGGCCGGGCCCTCCCGGTACCAGCGCAGCATCTCCACCGCGAGGTAGGCGTTGCCCGCGGTGTCGGCCAGCAGCCGATACGGCGGCGGCACGTCGGCCGCGCGCGCCGTCGGCATGATCTGGCGCGACAGCGCGCGCATGTCGGACTCCTCGAGCCCGGGCACCGCGATCCGGCGCAGCAGGCCGAGCCGGTCCATGTCGTGCACGAAGTCCGCGTGCGGTTCGGCGGGCCTGCGCGGCGCCCTCCCGCTCGCGGTGGCGACCAGCAGCAGCGAGCAGTCGGCTCCGCCGAGCCGGAAAACCCTGCGCAGCAACAGGAACGTGTCCTCGTCGGCCAGGTCGAGGTCGTCGAGCACCAGACAGATCGACTGGTCGGCGAGTTCCGCGAGAAGCTTCGTCAGCGCGGCGAGGTCGGGCCTGCCTTCGTTGCCCGGCGCCAGCGCCCGCAGTGTCCTCTGTGGACCAAAGGTGAGCGGCGGCATCGACTCCGGCGGTGTGGCGGCGACGAAATCGGCCAGCGCGGAGATGATCGGCTGGCACGGCACCGTCGATCCCGGCTCGCAGCGGCCGTACACCACCAGCCCGCCCGCGCGCCCGATCCGCCGCGCGGACTCGGTGACCAGCCGCGTCTTGCCGACACCCGGTTCGCCGGTGACCAGCACAAGGTGGCCGACGCCCGCCTCGGTCTGCGTCCAGGACTCCGCGATCGTGGCCAGTTCCGTGCGCCTGCCGCTGAACGGGACGGCCGCCGCGGCCACCGACCCGGTGCGCGGCTTGCCCTTGTGCGTCGCCGGGCCGCCGAGCAGGTCGACGTAGGCGGCCTGGGTCTGCGGCGACGGGTCGATGCCCAGTTCCTCCGACAGCACCTGGCGCAGCCGCTGGTAGCTGCTCAGCGCCTCGGCCCGGTTGCCGCCCGCGGCGTGCGCGGTCATCAGACACCGGTGCGCGCTCTCGCTCAGCGGCGTCCGGCGCACGGCCTCCTCGGCGAACCGCACCGCGTCGCGGTCGATGCCCAGCGCGGCGGCCGCGCCGCTGGCCGTCTCCAACGCCGAGGACAGCAGCCCGTCGAGGTGCTCGCGGACCCCGGTCACCCACTCGCCCTCGTGGTGGGGGAGAAAGGGTTCACGCAAATACGACAGCGCGATCGCGGCGAATTTCTGGGCCTCGGCGTTGGCGCCGTCGGCCTGCGCACGGATCGCGTCGCCGACCGCGCGCTCGGCGCATTCCAGGTCGACGACGGAGTCTTTGGGCATCCGCAACAGATAGCGGCGGCCCTGGGCGACGAGCTCGGCGTCGTCGCGGGCGACGAAAGTCCGGACCCGGCTGACCACGCTGCGCAACGCCGACGCCCACGTGTCGGGCAGCCCGTCGGGCCACACCGTGTCGGCGAGTTGGTCACGTTCGGTGCCGGTGGCCCGTTCCAGGACCAGCCGGGCGAAGGCCACTTGGGTCTGGGCGCTGGAGAGGTGCCGGGGAGGTGCGCCCGGCTCCTCGACGGCGATCAGTCCGATGAGTCTGATCAGCATGCGCGCAACTCCCCCTTGGACCCCGGGTACGTGACGCCACGCGCCAGCACCCGCCTCGGCGGCTCGGCACAAACTACTAGGCGATCGAAATGTCGGAAAAGCCCCACTTGAACCACTCGCGAAGAAACTCTACCGGGGGAGAGGATCAAGGTGTCAAGCCTGATGCGTGAACAATGTGGACGTTTTTTCGGAGTACTGGCGTTCGCCTGAACAGCGCAACGCGACAGTGCGCCGACTGGCACCCCCGTTGACCGTAACCTGCTGTGACAGTGGGGATGTCGCGGCCGCAACCTCGGTGTTGCGCTCCGCTTGCGCGACCCGGCGTAGAAATTGCGCCGTAGAAGAAAGTCGCACTTAGGGAAACGGCACAAAGGCGAACGGTCACCGCGACGCGGTGGGCCGCATTCGACCGTGGAATACGCCGGAAAACGCGGAAAAGAGGAGACGCACCGTGAGCGCTTCTGCAGCATGGGAACGGCTGGAGCCGAAACTGAGCGCGATTCGGCAGCGGCTCGGGCAATTGGAGTCCGAACCGGACCGGCGCAACAGCTTCATGCCGTACACCCCCGAACGCAACAGCCCCTACGTCGACCTCTTCGGCGAGCGCCTGCTGCAGATGTCCGGGTACAGCTACCTGGGGCTCGGCGGCGACGAGCGGGTCGTGGCGGCGGCGAAGGCCGCCATGGACACCTACGGCACCGGCGCCCACGGCGTGCGCGCCCTGGCCGGGTCCACCCCGCTGCACGAGGAGCTTGAAGCCGAGGTCGCGCGCTTCCTCGGCCGGGAGACCGCGCTGGTCTTCGGTTCCGGCTACGCCGCCAACGTCGGCTCCGTCGCCGCGCTGGTCGGTCCCGGCGACACGGTGTTCATCGACAAGTACGTCCACGCGAGCCTCGTCGACGGCTGCCAGCTCAGCGGCGCCACGGTCACCAGGTTCCGGCACAACGACGCCGACCACCTGAACCGGCGCCTGGCCGAGTCGCACCGCGACGGCGTGAAGCTCGTCATCGTCGACAGCGTGTACTCGATGGACGGTGACATCGCCCCGCTGCCCGAGCTGCGCGAGGTGTGCGACCGCCACGAGGCGCTGCTGATGGTCGACGAGGCGCACGCCCTCGGCGTGATCGGCAAGACCGGTCGCGGCATCGAGGAGCACTTCGACTTCAAGGTGAAGGCCGACATCAAGGTCGGCACGCTGTCCAAGGGCATCCCGTCGACCGGCGGCTGGATCGTCGGCTCGCCGGAGCTGGCGCTGTTCCTCAAGTACAACGCCCGCCCGTTCCTGTTCTCCGCGGCCCTGCCGCCCGCGCAGGCGGGCGCGGCCCTGGAGTCGCTGCGCATCCTGGAGCAGGAGCCCTGGCGGGTCACCCACATCCAGGACGAGTCGGCGCGCCTGCGCAAGATCGTCACCGAGGCGGGCATGCGGACCCTGTCGAGCGAGACCGCGGTCATCCCGCTGATCGCCGGGTCCGACGAGGCCGCCTACGACTACGCCACCGCGTGCCGCAAGGCCGGGGTCGTCGGTCTGCCGGTCGTCTCGCCCGCGGTGCCCAACACGTTGGCCCGGCTGCGGATCGCGGTGACCGCCCGGCACTCGTCGGCGGACATCGACGTCGCCGCCGACGCCTTCCTGACCGCGGCCCGCCAGTGCGGGCTCATCGAGGCCTGAGGCGCGACATGGCTTCCTCTCCTGACGTCGTGGTCACCGGGATGGGTGTGGTCACCCCAGCGGGGTGCGACCTCGACACCTTCTGGTCGGCGCTGCTGGCGGGCCGCTCCACCGCGGCCACCCTTGACCACTTCGACCTCGACGGGCACGGCGTGCGCTTCGGCTGCAGGGTCAGCGGGCTCGACGCGGCGGGCCACGTCACCGCCAAGGAGGCGCGGCGGATGGACCCGTTCGCCCGCTTCGGTGTGGTCGCCGCGCTCTCGGCGCACCAGCACGCGGGTGCCCCGGTGATCGACCCGGCGCGCACGGCGATCGTCGTGGGCACCGCGGTCGGCGGCCGGTGGACCAGCGACGAGGAGAGCCGCAACTACTACCTAGGCGGCCCGAAGCGGGTCAATCCGCTGATGCCGCTGGTGACCATGCCCAACTCGGCCGCCGCGCTGATCGCGATGCGGCTGGGCTGGCACGGCCCGGCGCTGACCATCTCCACCACGTGCGCGAGCGGCGTCGACGCTGTCGGCCACGCGGTGGCGATGGTCCGCTCCGGCCAGGTCGACATCGCCATCGCGGGCGGCTGCGAGTCGACGCTGACCCCGGTCAGCCTGGCGGGTTTCGCCAACCTCAACGCGATGTCGTCGCGCAACGAGTCGCCAGAGCTGGCGAGCCGTCCGTTCGATGTGGACAGAGACGGCTTCGTCATGGGCGAGGGCGCGGGTTTCGTGGTGATCGAACGCCGTGCGGACGCGGTCGCGCGGGGGGCGACGGTGCACGCCGAGATCCTCGGCTACGCCGCGACCTCCGACGCCCACCACCTGGCGATGCCGCTCCCGGACGGGGCGGGCGCGGTGGCGGCCATGTCGTCGGCCATCGCCGCGGCCGGGTTGACGCCCGCCGACATCACCCACGTCAACGCGCACGGCACGTCCACCCCGCACAACGACCGGGCCGAGGCCACCGCGCTGTCCAAGGTCTTCGGCGAGACCCCACCGGTGACCGCGACCAAGGGCGTCACCGGCCACCTGATCGGCGCGGCCGGGACGGTCGAACTGATCGCGACGATCCTCGCGACGGCCGCCGGAACCGTTCCGCCGACCGCCAACCACGACCGAATCGAGCCTGGTATGAACATCGACCTGGTGCACGGCCGACCGCGTCCGGTGGTTCCCGGCCCCGCGCTGTCGAACTCCTTCGGCTTCGGCGGCCACAACGCCTGTCTGGTGGTGGCCCCGTGACTTATCCACATGCACAGGGTTATCCACAGGCCACCCCGAACCAAGATCGTTTGTCCCCCACCCCGGATAGGCTGGCCAAGGGCCGTCCCCCCGAGGAAGGGCGGGGG
>Ga0247823_10001951_pt1 | contig 17052 bp, 17 predicted proteins | sample 13C_PalmiticAcid_2_FD_192426 | JGI IMG/M metagenome (GOLD analysis project Ga0247823, IMG submission 192426) | Soil microbial communities from agricultural site in Penn Yan, New York, United States - 13C_PalmiticAcid_Day30 | ecosystem: Environmental > Terrestrial > Soil > Agricultural land...
GTCGGGGCCGGGGGCGGCGGGCTCGTCTGCGCCAGCGCGAAGCCCGACGCCATCAGGGCGGTGGCCGCCATCGCCAAACGGATGCGGGTGTGCTTGCTGTCCATGTGCAACTCCTGTGGTGGGATGAAAAAAGGGCGGCTCAATCCGCCATCGCGCGGGCCTGGTCGCGAAGCGACCTCACCTGCATGTGGTTGCGCTTGGCGCCTTCGTACTGGCGCTCCACGACCACGCGCACGTCGGGTGGCAGGTCCTTTGCCAGCGCTTCGCGGTAGCGCTCGATCGCCACGTCCTCGCCACGCTCGGCTTCTTCGAGCATGTTGACGTCGCTGTAGCCGGCCAAGGTGCCCTTGACGGCCACCCAGCCCCGGTGCGCGGCGCCGGCAACGGAGCCGTGGTCCTGCGCGTTGCCGCCCAGTTGCACCACCAGGGCTTGCAACTCGGAAGCCGCTTGTCGGCACTCTTCGGCGCGCGCGGCGAAGACGCTCTGCAGATCCGCGGTGTGCAGGTGCTCGGCGGTTCGGCGGAAGCCGTACTCGCCGTCCTTGCAGGTTTCGATGAGGTCGTTCAGACAATTGATCAGGGCTTTCTGGTCCATGGCGGTGTGTCCTCGGTGTGATTGAACGGAAGGTCGCGCGCGCGTTGTTGCACACGGACAGCCTTGCGGGGCACATGGCGTGCCCGCTGCGCGCCGCTAGTCCGCAGCCTGCGTCCGCCGCAACGCGGCCTTCAGCACGGCGGGGGCGCAAGGTTTGCGCAGCACCGGGAAGTTGTCGTCCGGACCCAACGCGTGGCCCTGGGCACTGATCAACACCACGCGCACCGAGGGCCAACGCCGACGCACGGTGCGCGCGAGGCCCAGGCCATCGAGCGGACCGGGCATGCTCACGTCGGTCAGCAGCACGTCGACCGGCGGGCCGCGCTCGAGCCGATCCAGCGCCTGTCCGGCGTGCGCGGCGCGATCCACGCGCGCGCCCATGCTCTCCAGCATCGCCGCCGTGACGTCGCCCAGCGTTTCGTTGTCCTCGGTCAGCAGCACGCGCGCGCGCAGCGGCGGGCCATCGGCGGGCATGGCCTTGCTCGCGCGCGCCTCGGGCGGCACCGCCGGCAGCACCAGCGGCCCTGGGGCCGTCGCCACACCCGGGCCGTCGATGCGCAAGGTGATGCTCAGATAGCGCCCGGCGGGCAGCCCCCCCACCAGAGCCGGGGCGGCGCGCTCGGCGCCCAGGTGCACGTGGCCGCCATCGGGCAGCGCGTCGCGCGCGTCAAGGGCCAGGTTGATGATCGCCAGTTCGAGTTCGCCGGGGTCAGCGCGCACGCACAGGTCTTCGTCCGGCACGCCCATGCTCAGTTCGATGCGCCGGCCCAGCACCACGCCCAGCATTTCGCGCAGGTCGGGCAACCATTCGCGCAGCGCCAGCGTGCGGGGCTGCGCGCGCTGGCGCCCGTCCAGGCGCAGCAGGTGCTGCATGAGCCGGCTGGCGGCCTCCACGGCGCGCAGCGTGGCGGCCACCGGCATGGCCAGGGCGGGGTGCGTGGCCTGGCGCTCGATCAGGTAGGCGCTGTTGCTGATCACGCCGAGCAGGTTGTTGAACTCGTGCGCCATGCGCCCCGTCAGGCGGCCCAGGGCCTGCGTGCGCTCGCGGCCAGCGGCCACCCGCTCCTCTTGGCGGGTGCTCGCCACGGCCGCGGCCACGTGGCGACGCAGTTCGCCACGCGCCGCCCACAGCAGCGCGCCCGCTGCCAGCCCCAGCAAGACGCAGGCGGCCAGCAGCCGCTGCGTGGGCGCCGGCATCACCCACCCGTCGAACCGCGCGAGTGGCACGGCGGTGAGGGCGGTCCACCCCTGTGGCGCCCGGCTGAAGTACAGGCGCAGTGACTCGCCGCCGACGCTGCGCAGTGCGAAGCGCCCCTCGACGCGGCCCCCGAGGCTGTCGCGGACCCAGGCATCGAGCGGACCCTCTCGCCCTCCCGGCTGGGCCGCCGGGTGGCGCAGCACCACCTGGCCGCGCGGGTCCAGCAGCCACGCGCGTCCGTCGGCATTCGTGACACGCTGTTCCATCAACCGGCGCAGCTCCACCATCGGCAGCACCACCTTCAGGTTCATGGCGGGCGCCGCGCCCGCACGGAACACGGGTTCCACCACCGCCACGCCAGCGCCTTGCGGGCCGGTCGCGGCCAGCGCGTGAACCTCCGCCGAGCGCGAGAGTGCGGCGCCGCCCGCGCCCAAGGGACGGGGTGGCGAGTGGGGAGGCCATCGGGTGTCGATCCAGCGCACCGATTCGCTGACCAGTTCCACCGACACGGGCGAGCCCTGGATCGCGCGCCGCGCGGCCTGCTCGAACGCCTCGCGTTCGTGTTCGGTCAGGCGGGGCGCCTGGTCCAGCAGCGGCGATGCCGCCAGGGCCCGGGCGATGGCCCCTTGGCGGGTGAACTCGCGGTCGAGTGACAGTGCCATCGCGCGGGCGCTCTCGGCGGCCTGGCGGTCAAATGCGATGTGGCCGGCGCGCCAGGTGTCCCAGACGCCCCAGGCGAGCGCCCCCAGCGCGGGCAGCAGCAGCACCAGTGCGAGCAGGATCAGGCGGAAGCGAGTAGACATCGGGAAACCATTCCTGAGGGGTCGCTTCGGGCAGGGCAAATGGCGCGCCCTGCCCGCCAGGTCTCGCGAGCCGCCTCGCGTCGGCCGGCATCTTTTGCGGCAATTCGCATTCCCGCAGTGGCAGATTCGTCTCCCTCCCCGCGTATGGCCGGCAGCGAGCGCTGCGCCCGATCGTCCGCGAAGCCAGTACCGCCGCGGCTTCCAGCCCGATCGCGAACCCCACCACCCGTCCCGGCACGGTGCTTGCAAACCACGGGGTTTCGGCGCTGACGGTGGCGTCGTGCATACGCTCAAAGGAGGCTCAATGGGACCACAAATGCGCGCCGAGATCCGGCCATCCCAGACCCTGTCGCCGCGCCTGCAACGCGCCGTGCAACTGCTGCAAATGCCTTCGCTGGATTTCGCGGCGCTGGTGCGGCAGAAGCTGGGCGAGAACCCCTTCCTCGAAAGCGAGGACGATAGCGATGTGGCCGTCGACGCCGACGCGGGCCCGCTCGATGCGCGCGAGGACGATGGCGAGGGTTCGGGCACGGCCGCGCCGGAGCCGGCCAACCCGGACTGGGAGGATGGCGTGCGCCGCGATGGCGCCGACGACCGCGACCTGTGGATGCAGGACGCCATCAGCGGCTCGCGCACCGCCAGCGAGGGCGAGCTGTCGGCCATGGAGATGACCGCCAGCGAGACCACGCTGGCCATGCACCTGCACGGGCAGCTCAACGTCATGACCCTGACCGAGCGCGACCTGTGCCTCGCGCGGGGCGTGGTCGAATCGCTCGACGACGATGGCTACCTGCGTACGCCGCTGGAGGACATCGCGGGCGTGATCCCCTGCGAGCCGCCCGCCAGCCCGCAGGACATGCTGGTGGCCCTGCGGCTGGTGCAGTCGCTGGAGCCCACTGGCGTGGCCGCGCGCGGCGTGGGCGAATGCCTGGCACTGCAGGTGCGGCAGATGGAAGACGGGCCTTGCCGTGAGCTGGCCGAGCGCATCGTCAACGAACACCTGGACGCGCTGGCCGCGCGCGACGTGCCGGGCCTGGCAAGCGCGTTGCGCGTGCCGCCGGCGCGCGTGGAAGCGGTCGTGGACCGCATCCGCCACCTCGACCCGCGCCCCGGCTGGCGCGTGGGCAACTCCCACGTCGACTACGTGGTGCCCGACGTGATCGTGCGCCGCCAGCGGGGCCAATGGTCAGTGCAACTCAACCCCGCCGTGGTGCCGCGCGTGCGGCTGAACCAGGTCTATGCGGACCTGTTCCAGCGCCACCGCTCGCGCCACAACGGCGAGCTGGGCGAGCAATTGCAGGACGCGCGCTGGACCCTGCGCAACGTGGAGCAACGCTTCTCCACCATCCTCGACGTGGCGCAGGCCATCGTGCAACGCCAGCGCCACTTCCTGGAGTTCGGCCCGATGGCGATGAAGCCGCTGGTGTTGCGCGAGATCGCCGAGGAAGTGGGCGTACACGAGTCCACCGTCTCGCGCGTGACGAACAACAAGCACATGGCCACACCGCTGGGTGTGTTCGAGCTGAAGTACTTCTTCTCGCGGCCCATGGTGAGCGCGGCGGGCAACGCCTGCTCCGGCACGGCCATCCGCGGACTCATCGGCGACATCATCCAGGCCGAGGATTCCACGCGCCCGCTGTCCGACGCGGAGATCACGCGCCAACTCTCCACGCAGGGACTGGTGGTGGCGCGCCGCACGGTCACCAAGTACCGGCAGTTGCTGCGCATCGAGCCCGTGGACAAGCGGCGGCGCCACGCCTGAACCGAAGCGGGAGGGCGGGGCTGCTCGGCCCCCGCCCCCTCTCCCCGTGTCACTTGCTGGTGCGCGAGCCGCCGGTACCACTGCTGCTGGATGTGGAGCCGCTGGTGCCCGAAGTGGAGCCGCTGCCACTGCTCTCGGACTCACTGGAGGATCCGCGGCTACCCGGCGAGGGCTGGCGCTGGCTGCGCCACTGCGAGAACTCATCGGAGAAGCGCTGGTAGCGGTCCTGCCGCCACGAGTGGTAGTCGTCATCGAGTGCGCGCATCTGCTCGTCGCGCCACTGCGAGTAGTCGGGGTCGGTCTGATAACGGCCCTGTCCCTGTCCCTGTCCCGGCTGGCGCCACGGATCTTCACTGAAGCGCCCCTGGGAACTTCCGTAGCCGTAGCCACCCCGTTCACCGGCCCCATAGCCGCTCTGACCGTATCCGCTCTGACCACCGTACCTTCGCTGGCCACCGCCAAAGCTGCCGCTGTCACCATAGCCACTCTGACCGAAACCGCTGGGGCCGTAACCCCGGCGGTTGTCGGCTCCACCTTGGTCATAGTCGTCCATGCCGCCACCCTGCAAGCCCCGCTCGCTGCCACGGTAACCTTCCGACGGGCGCCAGCCCCCCTGTCCCCCGTAGCGGCCTTCATCCTGATAGCGGCCGCCACCCGCCCAGCCCTGTTGCTCGTCCTGCCAACCGCCCTGCTGTCCGCCGGGCTGGCTGAACTGGCCTTGCTGGCGACCGTAACCGCCATAACCACCATAGGGGTGGCCCTGCGATTCGTCGTCCCAACCACCTTGTTGATAGCCCTCTTGCTGCTGGCGGCCCCGATCACCGTATTGGCCACCTTGGCGGCGGCCCCGTTCATGCTGTGCCATCTCGTGCTCCTTGAAGCGATTGATCGATGCGCGATCAACCGTGTTGCGAAGTGCAGGCCGTTGACGCCGACCCGCGAAGAACCACGGCAAGCACCGTACCCATCGATGCGATCGTCAGCGACGACGGCGCAGCAACTGCTCGCGGCGTTTGGCGTCGAGCCCCGGCGTGTTGCGCAGGTCGGTGTCCACCTGGCCCGAGGCCAGGTCGCGGCCCGCCTGTTCGATCACCGGGTCGGGCTCGGCCTTGGTGGCCTGAAGGCCTTCGTCGCGCTCGTGCGGCAACTCCAGCGGCTCGTGCCCTTTCTTGCCGCGCGCGCCCGGCGCGTGCGGCGGCTTGCCGGTGTTGATCGACTCGCGCGGCGCGGTGTCGGGAGCGACCGGCGGATGCTTCGGGGAACGGGGCGATGGCATGTCGGACCTCCTTCGTATTCCAGTTCGGGCCAGCGGTGCGCCGCCCTTCAGATGGCGCCCACGCTGCCGGTGATCGGCAGCACGATGCCCGTGATATAGCCCGACATCACCGGCGAGGCCAGGAAGACATAGGCGGGCGAAATCTCCTCGGGTTGGGCGGCGCGTTTCATGTCGGTGTTCTTGCCGAACTCGGCCACCTTCTCGGCCGGCGAATCGGCCGGGTTGAGTGGCGTCCACACCGGCCCGGGCGCCACCGCGTTCACGCGGATGCCCTTGTCGATGAGGTTCTGCGCGAGCGATTTGGTGAAGGCGTGGATGGCCCCCTTGCTCGCCGCGTAGTCCAGCAGGTGCGCGCTGCCGCGCAGGCCCACCACGGAGCCGGTGTTGATGATGGCCGCGCCCTTACCCAGGTGCGGCAGGGCCGCTCGCGTCATGAGGAAGTAGCCGTTGACGTTGGTGTCCAGGGTTTCGTGCAGGCGCTCGTCGGTGATGTCCTCGATCGATTCCGCGTGCTCCTGGAAGGCCGCGTTGTTCACCAGCACGTCGAGATGACCAAGTTCATCGACCGTGCGTTGGACGGCCTGCCGGCAGAAGGCACCGTCCTTCACGTCGCCCGCGATCAGCAGACAGCGGCGCCCCTCGGCCTGCACGCGGCGTTGCGTCTCGGCCGCGTCCTCGTGCTCGGCGAGATAGACGACGGCGATGTCGGCACCCTCGCGCGCGAAGAGCACGGCCACCGCGCGGCCGATGCCCGAGTCGCCACCGGTGATGAGCGCGACGCGGTCACGCAGCTTGGCGCTGCCTTCGTACTGCGGCGCCAGGAAACGCGGCGCGAGTTCGAGCTCGGCCTCCAGGCCAGGCTTGTCGATGTGCTGCGCGGGCATGTCGGTGGGCTGGCGGCGCGCGCCGGCCTGCACGGCGGTTTCGGGTGGGCTCATGGGGAACTCCTGTGGCTGTGTTGCCGCCCGGCGGCAAACCCCGCGCCCGCCGCCGCCGGGCATGGTGATTGCCCCAGCAGGGTGTCGGCGATGTTGCCGGCTCAGCCCATCAGGAGCTCAAGATGCCCAACCAGCAGAACCCCCAACAAGACCAGAAAAAACAACAGGAACAGCAGAACCCGAACCGCCAGCAGCAGGACAGCAACAACAACGCCAGCAACACGCCGCAGGAGCAGGAGCGCCAGCGCCGTGAACAACAGCAGGCGCAGGAAAACCAGCGCTCGCAGCAAGGCGGACAGCAGGACAAACAGCGCCAGCAGCCCGGCGCCGATCGCGACGACAGCTCGCGCCAGAACCAGCCGGGCAACCAGCAGCGTTGAGGCCCCCGCGGGGGCCCTTCATGACAAAACCCCTGGAGGCCGTGAGGCCTCCAGGGGTCTTTTCGTGCGTGCGGTGTGCAGCAGCGGCGCGGGCGCGGCGCCTTATTGCATATGCTCGATCATCACCTCGCCGAAGCCCGAGCAGCTCACCTGCATCGCGCCGTCCATGAGGCGAGCAAAGTCGTAGGTGACCTTCTTGGACTGGATCGCCAGCTCCATCGAGGCGATGATCAGGTCGGCGGCTTCCTTCCATCCCATGTGGCGCAGCATCATCTCGGCCGACAGGATGCTGGAACCCGGGTTCACGTAATCCTTGCCGGCGTATTTGGGCGCCGTGCCGTGCGTGGCCTCGAAGCAGGCGACGGCGTCGCTCATGTTCGCGCCCGGCGCGATGCCGATGCCACCCACCTGCGCGGCCACCGCGTCGGAGATGTAGTCGCCATTCAGGTTGAGCGTGGCGACCACCGCGTACTCGGCCGGACGCAGCAAGATCTGCTGCAGGAAAGCGTCGGCGATCACGTCCTTGATCACGATGTCCCGGCCGGTCTTCGGGTTCGGCAGCCGACACCACGGGCCACCGTCGATCGGCTGCGCGCCGAACTCGCGCAGAGCCAGCGCGTAGCCCCACTCGCGAAAGCCCCCTTCGGTGAACTTCATGATGTTGCCCTTGTGCACGAGCGTCACACTGGGCTTGTCGTGGTCGATGGCGTACTGGATTGCCTGGCGCACCAGGCGCTCGGTGCCTTCGATGGAGACCGGCTTGACGCCGATGGCCGAGGTCTCGGGAAAGCGGATGTTGGTCTCGCCCATTTCTTCCTGCAGGAAGCGGATGAGCTTGCGCGCCTTGTCCGAGCGGGCCTCGTACTCGATGCCGGCGTAGATGTCCTCGGAGTTCTCGCGGAAGATCGCCATGTGGGTCTTGTGCGGCTCCTTCAGCGGCGAGGGCACGCCCTTGAAGTAGCGCACCGGGCGCAGGCACACATACAGGTCCAGCGCCTGGCGCAGGGTCACGTTGAGGGAACGGAAGCCACCACCCACCGGCGTGGTCAGCGGGCCCTTGATGGACACCGCGTAATCGCGGAGCGCGGCCACGGTCTCGTCGGGCAGCCACACGCCGGGCCCGTACAACTTGACCGCCTTCTCGCCCGCATACACCTCCATCCACTGGATCTTGCGGCGCCCGCCGTAGGCCTTGGCCACCGCGGCATCCACCACCTTGAGCATCACCGGCGTCACGTCCACGCCCACGCCGTCGCCCTCGATGTACGGAACGATCGGCTCGTCGGGCACCTGCAGGGACAAGTCGTCGCGGACGGTGATCTTCTGGCCTTGCGGGGGCACCTGGATGTGCTGTGGCATGTCGGGGATGTGACGGATGGCTGATGAAAAACGGGAACGGAAATTCTAGACGGTGGTCTCTTGCTGGCCGCCCTGGCCCGCCCTGCCCGGTTGGCAGACAATGCCAGCCCTCCCCCATCGACACCCACACGCCGAATGAAAGCCCTCTTCACCCCACTGCTGTGCCTGGGCCTGCTGGCCTCGGGCCCGGCCTGGTCCCAGGACGGCCCGCAACTGAACCTGCCGCGCACCACGCTGTCGGCCGGCATGCGCCTCATCCACGCGCAGGTGGCCGACACGCCGCAGTCGCGCACGGTGGGCCTGATGTTCCGCCGGGAGATGCCGGACAACGAAGGCATGCTCTTCGTGTTCGAACAGCCCGCCACGCAGTGCTTCTGGATGAAGAACACCCTGCTGCCGCTGACCGCCGCCTTCGTGGCCGACGACGGCACCGTCGTGAACCTGGCGGACATGCAGCCGCAGAGCCTGGACTCGCACTGCTCGACCAAACCCGTGCGCTATGTGCTGGAGATGCACCAGGGCTGGTTCGCCAAACGCAACATCAAGGCCGGCGCGCGGCTGAGCGGGCCACCCTTCGGCAAATGAAAAAAGCCACCGTCTCCGGTGGCTTTTTTTCTGAAGGGCCCGATCAGGCCTTCAGCGAATCCAGCACTTTGTTGAAGGTGGCGCTGGGGCGCATCACGGTTTCCAGCTTCTTGAAGTCGGGCTTGTAGTAGCCGCCAATGTCCACCGGCTTGCCCTGCACCTCAGCCAGTTCCTTGACGATCGCCTGCTCGTTCTCCGCCAGGGCCTTGGCCAGGGGAGCGAACTTGTCGGCCAGCTCCTTGTCCTCGGTCTGCGCGGCCAGCTCCTTGGCCCAGTACATGGCCAGGTAGAACTGGCTGCCCCGGTTGTCGAGCTGGCCGGTCTTGGGGTTGGGGTTCTTGTTGTTGTCCAGCAGTTGGCCGGTGGCCGCGTCAAGCGTCTTGGCCAGCAGCTTGGCGCGCGCGTTGTTGTTCTTGATGCCGAGGTCCTCGAAGCTCACGGCCAGGGCCAGGAACTCACCCAGCGAATCCCAGCGCAGGTGGTTCTCTTCCACCAGTTGCTGCACGTGCTTGGGAGCCGAGCCGCCGGCACCCGTTTCGTACATGCCGCCGCCGGCCATCAGGGGCACGATGGACAGCATCTTGGCGCTGGTGCCCAGCTCCATGATGGGGAACAGGTCGGTGAGGTAGTCGCGCAGGATGTTGCCGGTGGCGCTGATGGTGTCCAGGCCGCGGATGACGCGCTCCAGGGTGTAACGCATGGCGCGCACCTGGCTCATGATCTGGATGTCCAGGCCGGCGGTGTTGTGCTCGTGCAGGTACATCTTCACCTTGGTGATGAGTTGCGCCTCGTGCGGGCGGTACTGGTCGAGCCAGAACACCACGGGCATGCCGGAGTTGCGCGCGCGGTTCACGGCCAGCTTCACCCAGTCGCGGATGGCGGCGTCCTTCACCTGGCACATGCGCCAGATGTCGCCCTGCTCCACGTCCTGGCTCATCAGCACCTCGCCCGTGTCCAGGTCGGTGATGTTGGCCACGCCGTCCTCGGGGATCTCGAAGGTCTTGTCGTGCGAGCCGTATTCCTCGGCCTGCTGCGCCATCAGGCCCACGTTGGGCACAGTGCCCATGGTGGTGGGGTCGAAGGCGCCGTGCCATTTGCAGAAGTTGATGATCTCCTGGTAGATGCGGGCGAAGGTGCTCTCCGGCATCACCGCCTTGACTTCCTTCAGGCGGCCGTCGGCACCGTACATCTTGCCGCCGGCGCGGATCATCGCGGGCATGGACGCGTCCACGATCACGTCGTTGGGCGAGTGGAAGTTGGTGATGCCCTTGGCCGAGTCGACCATGGCCAGTTCGGGGCGGTGCTCCTGGCAGGCGTGCAGGTCGCGCTTGATCTCTTCCTGCTTGCTCTGCGGCAGCGTGGCGATCTTGGTGTACAGGTCGACCATGCCGTTGTTGACGTTCACACCCAGCTCGTCGAACAGTTTGCCGTGCTTCTCGAAGGCTTCCTTGTAGAAGATCTTCACGCAGTGGCCGAACACGATGGGGTGCGAGACCTTCATCATCGTGGCCTTCACGTGCAGCGAGAACATCACGCCGGTCTTGTGCGCGTCCTCGATCTCCTTTTCGTAGAAGGCCAGCAGGGCCTTCTTGCTCATGAACATCGAATCGACGACCTCACGGTCGAGCAGCGCGACCTTGGGCTTGAGCACGATGGTCTTGCCGCTCTTGGTGATCAGCTCCATCTTCACGGTGCGCGCGCGGTCCAGCGTCATGGACTTTTCACCGTGGTAGAAGTCGCCGTGGTGCATGTGGGACACGTGCGAGCGCGAGGCCTGGCTCCACTCGGCCATGCTGTGCGGGTTCTTGCGGGCGTATTCCTTCACGGCCTTGGGCGCGCGGCGGTCGGAATTGCCCTCGCGCAGCACCGGGTTCACGGCGCTGCCGGTGCACTTGTTGTAGCGCGCGCGAATATCCTTCTCTTCGTCCGTCTTCGGGTTCTCGGGGAAGTCGGGGATCTTGTAGCCCTTGTCCTGCAGTTCCTTGATGGCCGCCTTGAGCTGGGCCACCGAGGCGCTGATGTTGGGCAGCTTGATGATGTTGGCCTCGGGCTTGAGCGTGAGCTTGCCGAGCGCGCTCAGGGTGTCGGGCACGCGCTGCTCTTCGGTGAGCAGTTCGGGGAACTGGCCCAGGATGCGGCCCGCCACCGAGATGTCGGCGGTCTCGATGTTGATGCCCGCCGGCGCGGCGAAGCTGCGGATGATCGGCAGGAACGACGCGGTGGCCAGCAGGGGCGCCTCGTCCGTCAGGGTGTAGATGATGGTGGGTTGCTGGCTGCTGCTCATGGCTTATCTCCTGGGTTGTTGGCGTCCGCGCGGATACGGGTCATCGGTATCCCCGTGATTGTGCTGTCCCCGCGGTGCCCGATCCGCCGATTCTGGGACCGTACTCCCACGATACAAAAACCGCACGAAGAAATTTGCGGCGAATCGGGGAGGGGAAAAGCAAAAAGGGCCCGAAGGTCGCCCTTCGAGCCCTTGTTCATCCGCACGGGAATCAGGCGAAGTTCTTCTCGGCGAAGGTCCAGTTCACCAGCTTGTCGAGGAAGGTCTCGACGAACTTGGGACGCGCGTTGCGGTAGTCGATGTAGTAGGCGTGTTCCCACACGTCCACGGTCAGCAGGGCCTTGTCGGCGGTGGTCAGCGGCGTGCCGGCGGCGCCGGTGTTGACGATGTCCACCGAGCCGTCGCCCTTCTTCACCAGCCAGGTCCAGCCCGAACCGAAGTTGCCCACGGCGCTCTTGGTGAAGGCTTCCTTGAAGGCGGCGTAGCTGCCCCACTTGGCCTTGATGGCCTCGGCCAGCGCGCCCGAGGGCTCGCCGCCGCCCGCGGGCTTCATGCAGTTCCAGAAGAAGGTGTGGTTCCAGATCTGCGCGGCGTTGTTGTAGATGCCGCCGCTGGCGTTCTTGACGATGGACTCCAGGTCCATGCTTTCGAACTCGGTGCCCTTTTGCAGGTTGTTGAGGTTCACCACATAGGCGTTGTGGTGCTTGCCGTGGTGGTACTCCAGCGTCTCGCGGCTGTAGTGGGGGGCCAGGTCGTCCAGGCCATAGGGCAGCGGGGGCAGGGTGTGTTCCATGTGCGTCCTCTTTTTGGTGGGTTGTGGGTGGGGTCGGGGGCGGATTGTAGGCAGCGAAGGTGACGGCGCCACGCGCGAGGGTTTCTGCGCGGGTTGAAGCGCCTCAGGTGCCGGGTTCGCGCACGCGCAGGGGCAGCACGCCGTCGGCGAGCGTGGCCTGCACCGCCGTCCCCGGCAAAGCCTGTGCCACGCTCGTGACGGCCTGGCCTGTCGCATCGGTGAGGTAGGCGTAGCCGCGCTGCAGCACCAGGCTCGGATCGAGCAGGGCCAGCGAGTCCTCCGCACGCTGCAGGCGCTGCGCGCTGGTGTGCAGGCCGCGGTGCACGGCGGGCGGCAGGCGCGATTGCAACTCGTCGAGCCGCCAGGTCTGGCGCCGCAGCGCGAGTTCCAGCGCCTTGTGCATGCGGCCTTGCGAACGCGTGAGCTGCTCGGCCGCGCGCGCCAGGCGCCCCGAGGGCCGGCCCAGGTGCGCCGAGAGCCGGTCCAGTCGCTGCGCGCGCTGGTCGAGCGCGCCCTCGACACCGCGCCGCATCAGGCCCTGCAAGCGCTCGAGTTCGAGTTCGCGCTGGCGCCGCTCGGGCGCGCAGAGTTCGGCGGCCGCCGTGGGGGTGGGTGCGCGCAGGTCGGCGGCGAAGTCGGCCAGGGTGAAGTCGGTTTCGTGGCCCACGCCCACCACCACGGGCAGGGGTGAGGCCGCCACCGCGCGCACGACGGCGGCGTCGTTGAACGCCCAGAGGTCTTCCAGCGAGCCGCCGCCGCGCACCAGCAGCAGCACGTCGCAGGCGCCGCGCGGCCCGCGGTGCGCCGCCGCCGTGGCCAGGGCGGCCACCAGCTCGGCCGGTGCCTGCGCACCCTGCACCGAGGCGGGAAACACCGTCACCGCGATGTGCGGCGCGCGCCGGCGCAGGGCGGTGGCCACGTCGCGCAGTGCGGCGGCGCCCAGCGAGGTGACCACGCCGATGTGCCGGGGCTGCGGCGGGAGCGGCCGCTTGCGGTCGGCGTCGAACAGGCCCTCGGCCTGCAGCGCGGCCTTCAGCCGCAGGAACTGCTCGTACAGGCTGCCCTGCCCCGCCAGGCGCAGGTTCTCCACAATGAGCTGCAGGTCGCCGCGCGGGCCGTACACGTCCAGCCGGCCCTGTACCTGCACGCGCTGACCGTCGCGCACCGGGAAGCCCACCTGCTCCGCCGCGCGGCGAAACATGGCACAGCGCAACTGGCCCGCGTCGTCCTTGAGCGAGAAGTAGCAATGCCCGCTGGCCGCGCGCGAGAAGCCGGAAATCTCGCCCTGGACCGCCACGGGATTGAAGCGCGAGGCCAGAGCGTCCGCCACGGCTCGCACCAGCGCGCCAACCGCCCAGAAACGCGCGCCAGACGGACCATCACCCACGCCGGATGGCGTCGTTGCTGGCTCGAAGGGGTCAAATGTGTCCACAAGCCGCGCCCATGTTAGGGTTTCTATCCGAAAGGCCTACTACCACGGGGCCTGCGGCGCAGTGCCTTGATTCCAAAGCACTTTGTGCTGCCCAATTTTTCATCAATCTGTCGAAAAGCGCGGAAACGCTGGCCCCGTGGGGCTTGTTCGCGGGGTTCTTCACAAAGATGTCCACAGGAGATGTGGATGTCGCGGACCGGCTCCGGTCGTCCCGGAGGGAACACGCGCATCGGCTGAAACGAGGGGGTGGCACAGAGGGCTGGGACATAATCCGGCGCTGTTGTCCTAGCCCGGAGCCCTGAGTTGTTGTCCATCATACAAGCGGCCGGTTGGCCGATCTGGCCCCTGATCGTGTGTTCCGTGCTCGGTCTGGCCCTCGTCATCGAGCGCTTCGTCAGCCTCAAGGCCAGCAAGATCGTGCCGGCCAAGCTGCTGGACGAAGCCATCATGGTCTCGCGCAACGGCATCCCCGGCCCCGACGTGGTGACCCAGCTCGAACAGAACTCGGTGCTCGGCGCGGTGCTGGCCACCGGCTTTCGCACCTTCAACGCCAACCCCAAGGCCACGCCCGAGGACCTGCGCGCCAACCTGGAAGGCGCGGGCCGCCACGCCGCGGCCAAGCTGCAGCGCTACCTGGGCGCGCTGGCCACCATCGCCTCGGCGGCGCCGCTGCTGGGGCTGCTGGGCACGGTCATCGGCATGATCGAGATCTTCGGCTCGCAGGCGGGTGACGGCATGGGCATCGTGCCCGGCGGCGGCAACCCGGCGCAACTCGCGCACGGCATCTCCATCGCGCTCTACAACACCGCGTTCGGCCTGATCATCGCCATCCCGGCGCTGATCTTCTGGCGCTACTTCCGCGCCCGCGTGGACGAGTACCTGCTGGCCATGGAGGTGTCCACCGAGCGCTTTGCCCGCCACCTGCTGAGCGTGCGCAAGCCATGAACTTCCGTTCGAGCGGTCACCGCGATGAGCCCGAGATCAACCTGATCCCGTTCATCGACATCCTGCTGGTCGTGCTCATCTTCCTGGTGCTCACGACGACGTACAGCAAGTTCACCGAGCTCCAGGTGAACCTGCCCACGGCCGACGCCGAGGCGCCGAAGCAGAACCCCAAGGAGATCGTGGTGGCCGTGGGCGCCGATGGCCGCTACGCCGTCAACCGCACCGTGCTCGAAGGCACCAGCGTCGAGCTCATCGCCAGCGCCCTGCAGGCCAGCGCGCCCGAGGGCCAGGACACCGTGGTGGTGATCAGTGCCGATGCCGCCGCGGCCCACCAGGCGGTGATCAACGTGATGGACGCCGCGCGCCGCGCGGGCCTGGTGCAGATCACCTTCGCCACGCAGCAGAGCGGCAACGCCGCCCCGGCGCGCAAGCGCTGACCCCCGACATGAGCCGGGCCCGCATCGAGGCCTGCTGGCGCGCGCTGAGCCTGCGCCGCGGGCTGGCCGCGCGCCTCCTGCTGCCGCTGGCTTGGCTGTATGGGGCGCTGCTGGCCGCGCGCCGGTCCGCCTACCAATCGGGCCGTCGGCAGGCCAGGCGCCTGCCGGTGCCTGTTGTCGTCGTGGGCAACGTGGTCGTGGGCGGCGCGGGCAAGACACCGACCGCGATCGCGCTCGTGGAGCACCTGAAGGCGCGCGGCTGGCGCCCGGGCGTGGTGTCGCGCGGGCACGGGCGCGACGACGCCGCGCCCAGCGCCGTGGAGCCCGGCAGCGACCCCGCGCGCAGCGGCGACGAGCCCCTGCTGATCCACCGCGCCAGCGGCGTGCCGGTGTGGGTGGGCCGCGCCCGCGCCGACGCGGCGGCGGCCCTGCTGCGCGCCCACCCCGAGGTGAACCTCATCGTCTGCGACGACGGCCTGCAGCACTGGGCCCTGGCCAGCGACCTGCGCGTGGCCGTGTTCGACGATCGCGGCCTGGGAAATGGCTGGCTGCTGCCGGCCGGCCTGCTGCGTGAGCCCTGGCCGCCCGCCGATGCGCCGCGCGCACCGCAACTCGTGCTGCAACAAGCGCCCCATGGCGCACCGTCGCCAGCCGCATTGCCCGGCGGCTTGCCGACGTTCCAGGCGCGGCGCTCGCTGGCCCCGCACGCGGTGAACGCTCAGGGCGAGCGCGTGGCACTGGACGCGTTCGCGGACCAAGCTGTCACGGCCGTGGCCGGCATCGCGCGGCCAGAGGCCTTCTTCGACATGCTGCGCGAGCGCGGCCTGCGGCTGGCGTCCACGTTTGCCCTGGGCGATCACGCCGACGCGAGCGCCCTCGCGCAGGCGGTTGACCGCGCGACAGGCCCGGTGCTGTGCACCGAGAAAGACCTGGTGAAGCTCGCCCACGCCCCGCGCCACCTTCTGTGGGCCGTGCCACTGCTGCTCGACATCGACCCGGCGTTCTTCGCCGCCGTCGATGAGCGGCTGGGCCCGTCGCCCGCCTGAGCCCCTCTGCTCGCGCCTATCATCGCCAGATGGATTCCAAACTCCTCGAACTGCTGGTGTGCCCCGTGACCAAGGGCCCGCTCCTGCTCGACCGCGAGCGCCAGGAGCTGCTCTCGCGCAGCGCGCGCCTGGCCTACCCCATCCGCGACGGCATCCCCGTTCTGCTGGAGCACGAGGCGCGGCCCCTGAGCGAAGAAGAAGCCGCCCGCCCGCCCAAGCCTGCCACGCCACTGGACTGACCGTGGCCCAAGGCTTCACGGTGCTCATACCGGCGCGCCTGGCCTCCAGCCGCCTGCCGGACAAGCCACTCGCCGACATTGGCGGCCTGCCGATGGTTGTGCGCGTGGCACAGCGCGCGGCGTTGAGCGGCGCCACGCGCTGCGTGGTCGCGGCCGACGATGAACGCATCCTGCAGGCCTGTGCGCAGCACGGCGTGGCCGCGCTGGCCACGCGGGCCGACCACCCCAGCGGCAGCGATCGCCTGGCCGAGGCCTGCACCGCGTTGGGCCTGCCCGACGATCAGATCGTGGTCAACGTGCAGGGCGACGAGCCCCTGATCGAGCCCGCGCTGATCGATGCCGTGGCCGCCGAGCTGCAAGCCCGCCCCGACTGCGCCATGAGCACCGCCGCGCACGCCATCCACCGGCGCGAGGACTGGCTGGACCCCAACGTGGTGAAGGTGGTGACCGATGCGCGCGGCACCGCGTCGTACTTCAGTCGCGCCCCTATTCCCTGGTGGCGCGACGGCATGGCGCGCGACGAACTGCCCTCGCCCGCGCCGCTGCGCCACATCGGCATCTACGCCTACCGCGCGGGCTTTTTGCGGCGCTTTCCCACCCTGCCCCCCGCCCCCACGGAACGACTGGAATCGCTCGAACAGCTTCGCGCGCTGTGGCACGGCGAGCGCATCGCGGTGCACCTCACCGCGCTCGCGCCCGGCCCGGGGGTCGACACACCGCAGGACCTGGAGCGCGTGCGCGCCTTGATCCGCGCGGCCTGAAGCGCCGCCTCCACGTGCACCGCTGCGCGGGTCGCGGCCCCCGCACCGCCCTGGTGCGGCGTAAGGCTCTGTCAGGGGGGCGCATGCTATCCTCCCGCGGTTACCCCGGCGGGCACGCCCTGGGGCCGCCGCGCGAGGAGACAGCGGCGACGCCATTGAAACTCTGAAAAGGAAAGCGATGAGATTGATTCTGTTGGGCCCACCGGGGGCCGGCAAGGG
>Ga0247823_10001952_pt1 | contig 17047 bp, 14 predicted proteins | sample 13C_PalmiticAcid_2_FD_192426 | JGI IMG/M metagenome (GOLD analysis project Ga0247823, IMG submission 192426) | Soil microbial communities from agricultural site in Penn Yan, New York, United States - 13C_PalmiticAcid_Day30 | ecosystem: Environmental > Terrestrial > Soil > Agricultural land...
CCCGCATCCTATGCTCAATATTGCCGTGCCCGCATCACTAACATCACTGCAGGTGCTCATCAACTTTTTCAACGGCAGCGTCATTGCCACCAAGCTCCTAATTGGCCGAGGCGAGAAGACCGTCTCGCGCTTCTTCGACGATGTCGAGACCTCCCTCTCCTCGGTCATCAAGGACCCGCGCTACCAGCCAAATGACAGCGACGCGAGCCCCGCCATGTTCCAGATTGCCTTTGGCGCCTTCAGCTGGGTCTTCCACAATCCCATCGCGCAGAAGCTCATGGAGTATAACCCACTCGCCTTCGCGACGCGGGCGGCCGAGGAGGGCATAAGCGAGGCCCTCGACGAGCTCGGCGCTGACTTCAAGTTACCCTCTTTCGACTTGGAGCCTGTTCTGGCCACCATCAACAAGTTTATCGAGAAGGAAGGTGACCAACTCCAGAAGTTCATGAAGCTGCTCTCAGAAATCGTGCCGAAAATCATCGAGACGCCATCCAAGGCGCTGGACATTCTCGGCGAAATCGCCGCCGGTGGGCTGTGGACGCTGCTCGAGGCAGCACGCAACCTAGTCGTCGACCTCATGGAATTAGTCATGGCGAGCTTGGACGTCGTGCTCAAGTTGATCAACCAGGTCATCAAGCTGGACTGGATCTCGGACCTGTGGGATGACTTCACGGGCGTGCCGTTCACGATGCTGAATCTCTTCACCTGGCCCGTCGCCGCGATCTGGAACCTCGTGTCGCTGGTTCTGACCGGGGAGTTCCCTTTTGGGAGCGATGGCAAGGCGGGCTATGCCGGTCTCATGGACGAGATATTGGCGTGGTACGGCCCAGATACCACGGCGGCATCGGTCCAGCCACGGACCCTGCGAACCGAGCCGACTGCTGTTGCTGCTGGCGCAACTGCCAGGTCCGGGGAGGCAGGCGAGCCTCAGCCGCGGGCGGCAGGCATGGATATCAGGGCCCCGGACGAGGAACCGGACGAGAAATCCGACCACGAGAAATACGCCCAAATCATTAGCAACATCAACTTCGCGTCGCAGGTCGCCTCGTGTGTCGCCGGCTTCGCCGGGTTCTGGGAGGCCGTCGATTCCCCGAGCGACAGCGAGGGTGAAAGCAATGCCACCGAAATGACTCGCCTAACCCGGAAAAGCCCCGTCGCGAAGCCCTCGCCGCCGCTCATCTCGCCAAAGGTCCTAAAAGGTATCCACTTCTTCGCCGATGTGGTTACCCTCGGCGGGCGCGTTGCCGGTATGGCAGTCAACGAGATCTACCTCACCGCCGCCCCGGCGGGAACCCTCTCGGCCGAGGACATCCGCATCTCGCGCGCGCGCAACTACCTGCCGTGCGGCACCGCGCTTCTCGACTTCGGCATGCGCTTTGCGACTGTGTGCCTCGTTGCCAGTAAGAAAATACCGACCGACGGGAGGAAGCCCTTTGAGATGGCCTGCGAGGGCACCGCCGGGCTGTCCCAGCTCTCGTGCATCATCGACAACATCATGGCCATCACCCCTTCGGCCGCCCCCAACTTCCAAGCCAAGGTCGCCTACGTAATTGGCGCGGTTGGCGGGGGAGGCGGGACGGTGGCGAATGCGTCGCAGGCCATTATTATTGACGGCGGCAAAAACGACTACACGGCAATCTCGGCGCTATTCGGTAATTTTCTTAACTTTCTCTGCTCGTTGCTTGCCGTGACCATCGCGAACTTGCCTTGATTATCCCGAATGTATGATTGCCTCGCAAGAAAGTGTTTCCTCCCTGCGTCTACGGGGGTTTAGTTTAGAGCACAAGAGCAACCAACTACCTTACCTACCCTGGTACCTCGCAATATAAGATGAAGCGCCTTACTGCGGTGTTTGCTCGCTGTTCTCGGAGGTGTTGCAGGACATAGCAACGATCCTATGCTGCCAGTGTCAGTAGAGCTCGCCTTGTTAGAGGCGAGAGGCCGTATTTATACATCACGTTTGTCGCCTTCTTGCTCTTCCTCTGGCCCAAGCAGGAGAATCATCATGGGATAGGTAGTGAGATATACGATGAAATCGGTAATGAAGTGGAGGGAAAGAGAAGGTACTAGGCTGCGCGTTCTTAAAAATGACTGCAACTGTGTGAAAAGGTTGGTCGCTTTGCCGTTGGAATATTGCACCACCTTGTTGAACTTGGCGTCTGTTGTAAGACGAAACTTGACACCGCCTGAAAGAGGGCGAATCAACCATCTTCGAATGGTGCTGGGCACACACGTGATTTGTCGCGCTTCCCAAGAATTCAGTTGCCCTGTTGGTTGGTCTGCTGTTGGCGTGTTGCCCAGCACGATGTGACTCTAGAGACTCCCGGGCTCTGTCTCCCTCGCCCCCCTGCCTCCCTCCCACCTCAACACCTACACCTCAATTTACATCGAGCGTCTTGTCACGAAAGTCCCAGGCGCCTGCGCCCTTGTACATGTACCTCCCCTTTTACAGCGCCAAGTCTGCAGAATGCTGGTTGTGAAACCAGTAGAACACGCCGACGTCCCCCAATGCGTCGCCATCCGCGTGGCCGCGCTCGGGAGCCTCGTCATTGGGCGTCCTCCACCTTACCCGGGTTACGTTGGGGAAGCCGAAGCTGCGATACGCGCCAACCTCGACGATCCCGACTCCTTCGTGCGCCATCTCAAAGTTGTGGATCCCGCCGAGGAGGGCCAGGTCATGGCCTACGCGAAATGGGAGCTGTATCCCAACGGTCGCTCCAAGGAAAGCTTGGAGAATCTGAAAGAGCCCATGAGCGACGAGGACAAGACCGTCGATCAGTATGGCCCTTTGAGAGAGGCGGCGCATGAGTACTTTTGCACGCGCAACGGTGAAATGGGCAAACATCCGCACCTACGTACGCTGACAAGTCTCCATTCCAAAGCCCGCTGCATGGCAAAGACTGACTCGAGGAATTTCAGTACTCGCGCTCCTTGTTACAGCAGAGGAACACCGGAGACGGGGCGCCGGGAGCCTCTTGGTCAAATGGGGCCTTGAAAAGCAAAAGGAAACGGGCCTCAATTGCTATCTCCAGGCGTCCGAGCAGGGCAGAAACCTCTACAGCAACTACAAATTCCAGGACATCGACACGGTGGTGTTTAACCTGGAGAGGTTTGGGCTGATTGGGGTGGAAAGGATGACTGAGATGATCCGATATCCGACCGAGAGCGGAACACCCGAAACTCGTGCGCGGCATGTTGTTGAGGGATGTCAAGATCAGAATGCCAGGCGAGGAAAAGCTGTACCGCACCATTAACCATTTCTTGCCTCTCCGATCTGACATCAGCGTCACGGTGTGCGACTTCGGACCAGGCAGGGCAGAGCGCAAAGAGGTATGTACCATTTGACGTCTGGGGGATATTAGAGTGCACAGGCCAGGTGGGCCGAGTCCCACACCACAACAACTTCCCCAGGTTGCACAACCAACGGTGGTCATCCGCGGCTGCTCGAGCAACTTCCAATGGCGTCCCAACACATCCAGGTAGTCACGCCGCCCTCCAAAGACGCGACCGTCCAGGCCTTTCTGCAAAACATACGCGCCCACAATGAGCCTGGGAGCGTCCCCCTTGTCTTTGGCGGGGGCCAACTCCGGGCAGAAATGCCTCTCCTCCTCCGCGTGCCTGGCGCGCCGCTCCCGTGCAGGGAGCCGGCCGCCGACTTCGAGGCCGTCAACGCCCACTTTTCAGCCCAAGTGCACGCCTTTTTCAACGGTCTGCACGAGATCGAAGACATGGCAGCCAAGCAGTCCCCAGACGAGCCAGCCTTGATCGACGCTGATCGAGGTCTTCAACCCGGCATCTACATTAGCAACCAGGTAATCGAGCCTGATCCCGACGCATGGGGCGGTGACCGCAACTGCTTGCACCGTGCCTTCCACAGTCGCCGCCTCAGCGTCCAGAGCGTGGACAGCCTGCCCGTCCTCAACCGCGTTACCGAACTGCTCATCGTGCCCGAAGCGGCGTTCAGCGGGAAACCGTTTGGCATGCGGCCCGTCTCCATGCGTACGCCCCTCGATCTCGCCACCCGCCTTCCTCAGCTCCGCCGGCTGCTCTGCCCCTGGCTCTGGGAGCACTTCCCTATCCCCTTTACGTCCAAGGCATTGCGTATCATTTCCCGCGTCTGGGCAGGTCCCTGGCGCGACGACCGCGCCGAGTTCGCACGGGGTGTGCGCCAAGCCATGCCCTTGTTGCCGTCCTCCCTTACCAAGGTCCGTCTTTGGTTCTGGAGGCCGAACCCGTATTGCTGCGACGAGATGGATCAAGCGGAGCAGTTGCCTAATCTTGTTGGTACCAAGAACGAGTTTAACAATATGGACCCTGTGTCTCTTGGGCTACGGGAGCTAGGAAGTCGCCTGGAGGAACTGGACACTTGCGCGCTCATCACCCCCGATCTTTTCCCCTCCGGTGGTGACGTTTTGTCATGGGCACGTATGCGGCACTTACGGATAGAATTCCACCCGTGTGCGCCCGACGGCACGTGGTACTTTTCCGGCCCGCGAGGGGAAGATCCCTACCCAACAGGTTTCGCCATCACGAGAGAGCACTACCCGCCGGGCCAGGAAAACGACGACGAGACACACGAGTTGATGTCGGAGGAGGAGGACGAATACTGGGACGACGCACCGGACATATACGAACTCCGCCAGCCGGATATGTTTCGTATACGCCCCTTTGCAGAGCGCGTCAACCCGTTACTCTTAGCATTTGCGTCGTCTCTGCAACCGCAAAAGATGCCTTCCCTTCAGGACGCCGAGCTGTTTACCTGGCTTACGTGGCGGCCCTCCAAGGAGCGGGCTGAAGAGTATGAAGGGAGTGATGAGGTGCCTCCTTCGTCGGGTGTGGAGGGGATTTCGATAATGTTCCGATGGGGGGTGAGATACGAGGCGCCCGCTGAGGATGGAGGAGATGGGAAAGGAAAGGTGACGTGGCATGTCGGTAAGGAGGGCTGGAGGCCGGACGACGAAGTCATAAGGGCGTTTGAGGATCTCGTGGGGGGGCAAGCCGAGAACATGGAGTGGAAACCATTTGAGTTTGTGGAAGAGAGGGAGCAAGACCCTCAGGACTTTCTGTGACAGGTCCGTGCAGGACAAGCCCGCGGTGACGAGAGACCACTTGTTGCTGTAGGGCGCGGATGCAGAAAACAACCCACCGGACAACCCAGAGGGGGATGCGCCGTAGCGTGTGCCGAGCATCGGATGAAGGAATCCAAGGAACAGTGTGAGTGGTTGGGTGCGGATCATTTTGAGACAGGCGTTGAATTCAGTAAGGTACCTACGTATCAGTCCAGTGCACTGCCGCCCCCCCTTTCTGGACAATGACATGCAATGTACCTCCAATCACTAACACCACAAAAACAGCTCTTCCAACTCCGATCCATTGAGCAAACGAGCTCGCCGTTATGGCCGACAACAAAAACAAGGTGACTTTCGTGTTCACCGCTGTCGCCACCGTCTTCCTGCCACTGTCCTTCTTCACGTCCTATTTGGCATGTATCCAACAGGCATGAGGGACACAGAGTACACCGGGGCGGTCTTCTGGAAATGTGTGGCACAATCTCGTTCTGCATCGTTGTGTTGGTTGTGGTGCTGTGGGTGTTCGGGTATTGTTGCGTGCCCACCACATCCACATCTTCCAGTCCAGTCGGCCCACCTCTGCCTATCCTCCACACCATCACACATCACAGAATACATCACCATTCTGCCTGCTTGTTTTCCCCGCGACAGGTATCGGATTGTGAGGGGACTGTCGCCTCTAAATCGGATGAGTCGCGTGTGACAAAGGTGTAAGCGCGGTGGTGCTCGTGCTGCATCGTGGGGGTAAGGCGGCATGTGAAACTTCAGCTGAGGTCCAATTTCGAGGCTTACCTATGGTCCCGCGGGTTCGGTCGTGCGCGTGCAGAGCACGTGGTTGAAAGGACCAATAGGATGTAGTAAAGGCAAAGAGAGCAATGACTGCCTTCGGACGAGGCTTGGAGGGTTCTCGAGACACAGTATTCAGACTTGACTTGACATACATACCCCTAGGCATATGCACAAATCGCGGCAAATCTCTTGCTTTCTGAACCTCATCGCTTGTACAAAACTCACGCTGTTTGACTGCCACGATCTCTGTAACTTTGAAACTCTTGTGCAACCTAATTTCTGGCTCACTTTGCACTTGGTACGTGTTGTGTCTTTCGCCCCATGCTCAGCCGCTCTCCACGGCCTGACTGCCGACGGCAAGCTCCATCTTGGCCTCCCTCCAAGTCTTGAGTTCAAGATTTTTGGGGGACCGGGCTGACCGACTTGCACAATGCTCGGCGATGCCTAGACGCGCTTGGCGACGCTGAGAACCGCACTTGGCATTCCCACGGGGACCGTCGCCAAGGTTGAAAAAGGCGTGGCATTGCTTGGAAGCAGCAGCTGAGTGGTTCTGAGCAACATCACCAAGACTCAGCATCGAGTTGGGGCGGGATTCATGTGGGGGTCGTGCCTGGAATTCCATGAGCCGAAACTCGAGAGAGATTGGGTTTTGTGACCGTGGGTGGGGGACAACGAGGTTCTGTCTGGCTGTCGACATTGTTCTCGCCGCAGGAGTTGTGTCCATGTTTGTTTGAAGGACGAGGCTCACAGTTTCAGCAAATTTCTAGCTGTCATGCCAACGCGACCCTGGGTTGTCCTGTCCCACGCCAAGGGCCGCCACAAGAGGGATACAACGCTATCTGCTGCAGTTCATGTATCTTGATCATCTATTGCGTGCTCAGAGCCATGCATGCCGTCGTCTTGCCCAGAGTCTTGGTCGGCATCAAGACTAGGAAAGACAAGCTTTGCCATGGACGACGAAGCCCATAAGAGTCGGGAAGCGTCCCGGTTAAAGGAGCTGGATCTTAGCGAGCCGCAGCACCCGTTCTCACCTCTGCCATTCACCCTCTCGAACATCATTGGCTGGGAACCATGGCAGACATCAAGTCCACAGAGGTGGACCACTACCCCCCTCCGGCAGACGATGAGGTGCCGATGTCACTGCATGTGGACTGGACGAAGGAAGAGGAAGCCAAGGCGAAGAGAAAGTGAGTGATACATGACTTTACCTGCGGCAACAAGGGCCCGGACTGACAAAGCGTGCAGGCTAGACTTTCTCCTTATGCCGCTGCTCGGCCTAGGATATTTTTGTCTCCGTAAGCCGCCTCCCTTCTTTTCGACCCGCCATTTTCGCTCAATGAGATCCGTCAACTCGTCCCGTGTCATGGATTTCTTGCAGTGTGGTCCTTCGAGTCGTGGCACCGTCAACCACAATTGACTCCCAACACATCCTCCATCCGCACCACCCTACCACAACCCAACCCCTTTTCCAGCATCGTGTTGCCGATCTGACATTTTTGGTCTCCCAGAGCTGGACCGCGGAAACATCGCCAATGCCATCACGGACAAGTTCATGGAAGATGTCGGCATCAACCAGGACCAGTTCAACGTCGGCCAGCAGATGCTCTCCCTGGGCATCGTCCTCACCGAGATTCCATCCAACATGATCATGTACCGGCTTGGCCCGGGCAAATGGCTCACTCTCCAGCTCTTCCTTTTCGGCACTGTCAGCACCTTCCAGGCGTTTCAGAAAGGCTATACCGCCTTCATCCTGACTCGATTCCTCCTCGGTATCACCGAGTCGGGCTTCATCCCCGGCGGCCTCTGGACCCTCTCGACGTGGTACACCCGGTCGGAGAGCGCGAAGCGCATCATCATCTTCTACTTTGGCAACCAACTCGGCCAAGCGTCCTCGAAACTCCTCGCGTACGGCATCCTTCACATGCGCGGTGTGGGCGGCAAACCCGGCTGGTTTTGGCTGTTCGTCCTGATGGGAGCGTTCACGCTGGCCTCGGGTATTTTGTTTGGCTTGTTTTTGCCCGACTCGTTCAAGAACCCTCACAGGTGAGCCGGATTTAGCCCGCCCGCTCTCGGGTATTTCGTCTTTGCTCATCTAACCTGGTTTGCTGCAGCTCTTTCTTGCCTCGCACGGCCTTGTTTACCGAGAGGGAGATCCATATTCTGCGAACCCGCGTCTGGATCGATGACCCGATGAAGGGGAAGAAGAAGAAGCGCATCGGTCGGGCTGCGTTCAAGAAGGCTGTGAGTCGCCGTGGCCCCATTTTGGGATTCCCTTCAGTCTCCTCAGCGCTGACTGTCCCGTTCTCCTTCAGTTCCTGAGCTGGCGTCTTTGGGTTCACTTTTTAATCTCGCTCGCCAACAATGGTCCCCTACGTGCCTTCGATACGTACGGCCCATCGATCGTGACCAGTTTCGGGTTCCCTGCGCTCTCGTCCAACGCACTCGCCTCGGTTGGTCTCTACATCCAGATTCCCGTGGGCTTTGCGTTCAGTTACATTTCAGATCGATTGTAAGTTCCACGCCGCCGGCCAAGGATAGGTGACATTGCTGACATGGCTATAGCAACAAGCGCGGCGAGACGGTCATGGCTGGCTTTACATGCCATTTGATCGGCTACATTTTCAACCGCGCCTTCACGACCCTTGGCACCGACCTCCGCGGGGTCCGATACTTTGGCGTGGTCTGGACTCAGATCTTTGGAACATTCTCGCATCCCCTGAACATCACATGGATGTCTCTCGCCTGCACCGACTCCGAAGAGCGAGCGTTGGCGATGACCATGTGAGTCTCTGCCCTCAAATTCTGCTTGCAAATCACCCACATGATTTGGATTGTGACTGATTGGTGGTTTCCACAACAGGGCGATCATGGGCGGCAACATTGCGGGCATTTACGGCGCGCAGATCTTCCGCCAGGACGACCGGCCGCTCTACCAGCGAGGTTTCGCGGTCAACATTTCCATTCTCGTGGCAGGTCTGCTGCTCGCCGTGGTCAGATTTGTTGATGATTTCCTGCGGCGTCGCAAGGGAGCTCAAATCCAGGAAGCGGCCACGGATACCGACAACAACCCGAATGACGAGAAGGCCGAGTCTCTGGACCAGCCCGCCGAGACTCAATCGGCCCCGGTTCCGACGAAAGGCGCCGTCCTGCCGGCGGGTGCCTAATGCGGGCGTCTAAGTGAGGCAGGTTGGGGGATTGGTCTCATTGGCACGGTCCTTCATCAGCCGCTCAAGGAGATGCATGTACAGAATGGGAGAGAGTCGTTGGACTAGTGGCAGGCAGCTGTGATTTGTCTCTTGGAGCCTCTTCTCGAGCCCCAAACTGGGGACTGTTTTGGATGCAGTCACGACGGGCTGGGGCTCACCAACACAACCGAGGGTACCTTAGGTACAGTACCCGAGGCGAGGCATATCAAGGATCTTGAATTACAGGTGCTTTAACCCTATACCCCTCTCACAATCTTGGTTCACGGCGCCCTGCCTGGCCGTCTCCGTAGCACTGATGAAGGTACTGTTGCTGAGCTCGATGTTGATTCACGTGTAAGGCTACCCAGCCGTCTGCCGCTTTGACCTGGCCAAGATGGTGGCGCTCCTTGCGTCTTCGCTAGCTTGGATGACGCCACGCTGGGCGCCAATGCTGTCCAGAAACAAGATTCGCTCCCGTCGCCGGAAATGCTTGTTGCACACGACGTCTGGGCAAGCCTCCAACCTCTAAGAGTCTTGGCATGTCCGTCCCGTGGTCCGCCCACTCCAGGTTGTTACTGAGCTGCGTGTGGGAAAGTGAAGCGCTGGGTCCGTGAGGGAATGTCGAGGGGAGGTCTGTTTAAAGACTCCTTTTGCCTACGCAAAGCCAAGTTCAAAGATCAGCGCATCTGGGAAACTACCAGGCGTCAGGACAATGAAGATAAGCTTAATCATTGAACCGCCTGCGGGCGATGGTGGCGCATATACCAGCAGTGAGCGTGTCTGCGGCACTGCCAACATACACCTTCAGCGTGATACCACAGTGTCGACCGTCCATCTCACGCTCTTGGGTATGACAGTCTTTTTCACATGCATCTCAAGCAAACGTTCTGGTCGGGGAAGGTGTCTCACATTCTCCAGGGCGGCTCGAAGTCTCTGTAGTACCCAACTGGGTCAGCCCGGGAAATCTGGATTGGGTCGATGACCAACACGATGTGAGCCGGTTTGGTCGTCTTTTGTGCGGCTGAGGGGACCGCCATCGCGCCGAGACCCCGAGAGCTAACATGTGGGCGCGCTCAGCTCTTTCGACTTTCGCAGAACATCTTCCCGCCCCCCAACGTCCCGATAGCGCCAAGAGGATACTCCCTTTCCAAGGGCCTTCACGAGTTTCCTTTCAGCGTCCAATTTCCTCTACTTTCATCTTGCCCCGAACGGCACCCGGGAACTTCTCATGTCATAGCGTCGCTCCCTCCGTCGTTCCAGTTCAAGGCATCCGACCAAGGGGGCTTTGCAAAGGTTCACTACCAGCTCGAAATCGAGGTCAAGAGGCCAGGGCGGCTTCATCACAACGGTGTGCTGGAGCAAAGTGTTGCCTTTCTGCCCCTCGACCCCACCCTGCCGCCGCCTATGCTGAGTGCAGCAAAACGCCGTTGCCAGGGCCTCCACTTGACTCTCGAGGCCGCTCTCCCGTCGCCATCAATTCTCTTCATAGGGAGCCCTGTACCGCTGCGCTTGTTTGTACAGAGACGTGAGACGGCGGACGGCGCTCCCGCCAAGATCCAATCTCTCTCCTTGACGATCAGCATCCGGACCGAGACGGCCGTGACTGCGGGCTCGCACAAAAACACTTGGGTCACGGTTAGGGAGCTCGTGCGCGTCCCCGTCGTTGAGCTGCCATTTGGCGCCGATGTGCCAGAAGCCCTCACGGAGATCAGCAACGGCCCGTGGAAGGACACCCCCTTGGCCGATTTGACGCCCAGCTTCACCACTTGCACGATTCACCACCAGCACTCGCTGCTCGTCACGGCAGAATTTGATTACGGCCATGGAAAGGCGGTAGATGTATGACACCCGGGAATGCGTCGGCGCTCTCAATGAAATGCATTGCTAACACTTTTCACCTCGAAGACGTTGAAAGCTGTCATGAACGTTGAAGTTCATTCCAACAACAGCCACGCATCTCAGGGGGCAATGGACAACTTCATTCCATGGAGGATTGGATCCGAAGAGCACCTGGGCATCAGGAGGTGTTCTGACCTCGATAGTACTTTCGACCCTCCCCCGTATAGCGGGAACCCTTCAGGGTCGGAAGTCGAGCTTGTCCGGCCGCCGCCAGCCAGATAGCGAGCTTGACTCGGCAGCAAACGATGCCGCACCTGAAGTTTAGCCGGCCCAGGTGGTCACGAGACAATGGAGATGGATCTTAGTTCTGCATTGTAGACCCACGTGTCAATGATAGCATTTGCGGATTGGAAGTTGGGTTTTTAGGAGGGAGCTACGCCCGCAACAGTCAGTAGAACTGCTCAAGTCTAGGTACCTGCTTCAAGTCCACACAACATTGTCAAGCAAGGCGACACTAGCAAGCGATCCAGGAGACGACTAGCTGGCAGAGACAATGCTGGAACTGTTGAAGCGATGATGCCGCTTCCGACAATGAAAGCCACACTGTGTCAGTGGTGAACAGAACAACAACGAGATGGTTCGGCCAGTGCCAAGAACAGTTTGAAGGGTCGAGGGCGACATCGCTGGGTGTGATTGCACCATCGCCCCTGAACCCCCCACACCCACTCAGCTTCCTCAGCTCCCCGCTTTCTTTGCACCGCCTCTCAGCTCTTCCTCATGTCTCACCCGAGCATCGCAACCCCAAAACGTGACAATGGATTCCGGGACAGGCAACTTTCCCCGCCGCGCGCGCGCCCTGGCGTTGCGCGCATGGAAGGTTTTGCGCGTCAACTGGCACCTTGGTGTGACGGCGTTCGGAGGACCACCTGTGCATTTTAGGATTGTGAGTCGGTTGCAAAGACAATGGGGACCCGAGCAAGATGCTAATGAATTGAACCGTTCCAAAGTTCAATGAAAAGTTCGTCAAGAAAACACAATGGATCGACGACCAGATCTACCAAGAGCTCTTCAGCATTGTCCAGTCGCTGTCGGGTCCAGCCAGCACCAAGATGCTGTACTGCATCAACTTGATCCGTGACGGGTTCCCGGCTGCCTTGTTCAGTTTCTTGATTTGGAGGTAGGTTACCTCCCCAAGTGTCAGCCGTGTTCTATTCTAAACAAAGGGACTCAACCAGTCTTCCTGGCGCCATCGGCATGTATGGACTCTCCATCGGCGTCTCCAGCATTGACGAAACGCTGCCGCGCCCGGTGTACGCCCTCTTGTCGGGCCTCAACGCCGCGACGGTGGGCGTGATCGCCCTTGCCGCTGTTGAGCTGTCGGAGAAGGCCATCACGGACAAGATTACGAGGATTGTCGTTTTTGTCAGTGCGGCTGCTGGCATGCTGTACAATGCGCTATGGTATTTCCCTGTGCTGATGTTCGCGTCGGGTCTCGCGACGCTCGTGTTCGACTACAGGTGGCTGCACAGGCCGGTGGTGACGGTCGCCCATCTCTTCCGTCGCTTGAAGCCGAAACCTTCGAAACGTACTTCTGAGCAGAGGGTCCAAAACGGAGAGGAGGCAGCGGCCACGAGCCAGACGCAGGAACAGGAGCTGGAGGAGCGCCGGTCTCAGATCCAACCGCAGTCCGAGTTGCCTGTGAGTGAACAGGAAGCGAAAACAGCCGGCAGCGCCTCGAGCGCCGAAAGCGAGCCTCGAATCATCCCGCGCGACATGCAGCTCGACTTCTCGTGGAAGACGGGCACGGTCATCATCGCGTGCTTCTTCCTCAGCTTCATCGCAGCCATGGTTCTGCGCAGTGTCCTGCCGCAACCGATTCCGCTGCTGTACCGGTAAGGCGAGCCCATGCTCACTCAGCACCTTAGTCTTTTGATCACTAATCCGCTTAAAGCTTGTTCTCCAACATGTACCTCGCCGGCACCATCATCTTCGGCGGCGGCCCCGTCGTCATCCCCCTGCTGCGCGAATACGTTGTTGCCGAAGGATGGGTCAGCCCCCGCGATTTCCTGATCGGCTTGGCCCTGATCCAAGCCTTCCCGGGTCCGAACTTCAACTTTGCCGTCTTTCTCGGCAGCTTGACGGCCATTAACAATGGCTACAGCTCTGTGGCTGGGGCTCTGATCGCTTGGGTCGCGATCTTCAGTCCCGGGCTGATTCTCGTGCACGGCACCATGGGCCTCTGGAGCACGGCGCGGGGGAGGCGGTGGGTCAAGGCGCTGCTCAGGGGCATCAACGCTGGCGCGGTGGGCTTGATCTATACGGCGGTGTACCGGATCTGGCAGGTCGGGTATATCGACGAGGGGTTTCAGTTCGGACGGAGCTTGGGGGACGATGCCTGGTGGGTCGTGGTCGTGGCGACGAGTTATGTTGGTGGTAGGTGGTTTGGGGTTCCAGCGCCGGCAGCCATTATTCTGGGGGCGGTCTTGGGGCTTTTGCGGTACGCTGTTGTGGACGCTTAGAATTCTCGTGGTTCAGGCTGTTTGTTTGGCAGCGTCCGCCTACGTCGACCCGCGTCCGTGCTGCAAGCTTTGTGGTCAGAGTTTTGCCTCCCGTAGACTCCGAGATGGGCCAGCAATGCACCGAGGGAGCTCCGTATGCAGCGGTATTTTTTGTTTGCCAAAAACTCGGTGGGCAGTTAACCGGGACACACGGAGCGCCGATTGTGGTATCCGGCACAAGAAGGAGAGCAGGCAACACATGGGATCGAGCGGGGCCTGCCCTCATCAAGTGTCATATGAGAACGTTGATTGGAGGCTTGATTCGTCAATAACTACTCCTACACGGGTTCTGAGAGGCAACTCCTTATCTTGTAACGGTGCGAGAGGGCCAGTCGTTCTGTAGATACCTTGGGTGAGGTACCTTGCCCCCTTTATGCAACTGTTCTTGTCCCACCACTATATTCCCCTCAAAACCCCTCTCTGATTCAAGCAAAAGGCCATTAGGGTACCCCTCTCACACCAGTAATAGTCTGTCCATGGGCTTCCTCATGGCTCCGTAGGTGCTGTTATGCGCCGATGGGAAAACCATACAAGATGATTTCGAGCAGCAGTAGAGCTGCTGCAACGCGTTGGGGCGCGTAAGAATGGGAAGGTGATGGTAAAGGCTTCCTGTCGTTGGAGCCCTGGCAGGCACGGGTATTCCAATCGCAGAAATACGGCACTCCAACTCTTTGCCATTCCGAGTATCGCGCACCCGCGATGGCCAATGCGGCAGCGCCCAAGATCCCCGAGGCATTCGATCCACGTATCCTCAAAGGCGGGAACCGTCTCATAAAGCACTTCCATTGTGGAGCAACTCATTTTGATAGACGTGGGTCGTCACGAAGACCACAATTGGGGGGCCAAACGTTGGGCGGTGCCTTTGGGGACGGGGTAGGGGAGGTGAGCGGCCAGCTCGGCAGGGATGGAAAAGTTGTTGCCAGTCGTCAAGTTACCGGTGGAGGAGTCCCGAATCACCACATATACCAGCTCTAACCCTTACCCTCTTCCAGCCCTAACCCCAAGTTCTGCTGCCAGAGGCGCTGTTCGAACCAAACCAAATCGGGCCTAAGATGTACCTTAGTTACTGATCCGACTTATTCGGAGCCTTGTGTTTGAAACCTTGGCAGTACTTGACCGCCTCGAGTCCGGGGGGCTCGAACAGAATCCTGGGCCTGAGGTGCCGGGTTGGTTGAAGGACGCGCTTGCTTGGCGTTGAGTAAGGTAGTCTTGCCAATGGCAGTGCACAAACACTCACCGCAGTCTGTTGGGGGGTTGTGATGGGAGCACGGCAGCCGGAAGCAGACGGGAAGCATAAGCATCTCAGCACGGCCATAAACGGACAGAACATCTTTACCAGGTCATTTCCGGGGCCAGCGGGGCGGACAGTGGGAGGGAAAACGTAAACAAGCACTGTCAAGCAGATGTCGATGGTGTCGGAGTGCGCTCGGAACGACACGATAAAGCGTTTATAAAGGTTATGCCCGTTTGGCACTGACAGGTTGGTGTGCTTCCCTTTCAGAGCAAAAGTACGCGCCATGATTCCCCCTCGATGCGAATTCGGGGTCTTACTGGAGTTGAGCCTGGTGTTGAAGAACACGCGGTTGAGAGGACCCACTTTAAGGTTGCACCTTTTGAAAAGGTGCAACCTTAAAGTGGGTCCTAGTGCGTCTTGAAAGTGTGTCCGATTGGGAAGTGTCCAGCGCGAGAGGACAGGGGGAAGCGTGCGAGCCTCGCCAGCGTGCTTGAACCCCACCATGGGACCCGACCGGGCAGACGTCCGACGAGGGGTCCCACCTTTCCTGCACTCAGCATCCTCCACTCAGCGTGCAAAGATCGGCGGTTTTCTCTTCCCAAGTCAAGGGAGGGTCTGCGACTCCTCTGCCGCGCCCCATCTCCAGTCGCTTTCGGTACGTACCTCTGGTAGGTTTCGTTCCAAGGCTGCTTCGTGCACCACGCCACGCAGCAATCCAGCCCCTGGGCACTTCCCTCTCGACTACCTACATGTTCTTCACTTTTTCGCCCGCCACAATCAATGCTACAATTGGCCTCCATTGCCCATCCCCTCTTTTGCGCTTGCATTTCCACGTCTATAACTTGACGCATTCCCATCCACGATGCCCACCTTTGTTCCTGTCCGCCGCCTGTCCTTGGCGGAAGCGTCTCGACACCCAGTGCGCTCAACAAGATAAGGTGTATTCTCCAGACATCTCAGGCTCGCCTTTCTCGTCCCCAGCCTCCCCACGCGTCGGATTTACTCCCAGCATGTCTGCCAAGTCGTCTATCACTTTCACCTCGACCAATGTCGAACCGCCTCGGCCTTCGACCGGAAACAGGACCCGGTGCGTTCAGATCCTTTCTTTTTCTCGTTACATTCCGATGCTCTCATCCATGTCGTCTCTATGTGCGCTCCACAAGACTAACGAAGCTCTGGAGGCACCAGCACATCGCAGTTCCCACATGCCCCTCGTACCACATGCGGATCTTTCTCCCTCCTTGAAAACGAGCAGTCGACCTCAATGTTGTTGAGATGGGCATACAATGTCAACGATGTGCCCGTCACGGAGAGGCTCCAGCGGAACGCGTTCCGTCAGCTGGAGGGCAGCACTGCTGGCAAATGATCACATCTTAATGAGTTTGGGGTCTGGTTGCGAGGAGGTTGCTTTATTCAGACAGACTCTGGTGGATTACCAGTAGGATCGCAAATGCAAACCTGATTGTGGGACCCTGAACATTTGATGTAAGCCGAGAGCACCAATGGGAATGTGACAATGCCAAACGTCACAACCAAAGGTTTTTCCGAGATCCGAGAATGCCTTCGATTTTGTGGCTGCTAATGTGGATCCTCACAAACCCTGCTGTTTCCAGTTGTGGCACACTCTGCGAATTGGCTTGTTCACCAGTCACAACACCCTTGTTGCACCATGGCGCCTCACGCCCAGGACAGCACCGTCTACTTGACCGAGCAAGAAGCCGAGCGCATCCGCAACACGGCCACAGCGCGCATCAAGAAATGCTCAGAACTCGGCGGACACGGGCGCGAGCCCAGAGACGAAAAGGGGGCCATCAGCCAGGCCACTGGTGCCTCGCTCATGGCTGACATGGGCGACATGACCATGACACAGGCCGAACGGAGTGCACTTCCTGCCCTCATCGTCGGCCAGCCGTACACGCCATGCCTGGTCGCCCTGCGCGAGCTGCAGCCGATGAAGATGGCTGATCTCAAGATCGAGACTCACCATCGCGGCCACCAGCTCACGGTCAAACGAGTGAGCCCAGTCGTCACCCTCTCAACACGCTCCTGGACCATGGTGCAGGACGAAGCCGGAGAGACCGAGCGCCTTGAGATTGTCCTGCACAAGACTAAACACGGCAAAGACGTGCTCGAGTCCGCATCTGCCTTTGCCATCAAAGAGCCCTACTTCACTCTCACCGAGGAGGGCGAGCCAACCCTCCGCATCGACCACCACTCCGACCTCATCGCCAACCCCCCAACCAAGGCCGACGCACAAACCCCGCCGTCAGACGCCGACCCGGCAGCAACCGAAAAGAAAGCCACCGCCCTCAAAAACAAAGGCAACACCGCCCTCACAGCCAACAACCTCCCCCTCGCCCACGCCCACTACAC
>Ga0247823_10001953_pt1 | contig 17043 bp, 11 predicted proteins | sample 13C_PalmiticAcid_2_FD_192426 | JGI IMG/M metagenome (GOLD analysis project Ga0247823, IMG submission 192426) | Soil microbial communities from agricultural site in Penn Yan, New York, United States - 13C_PalmiticAcid_Day30 | ecosystem: Environmental > Terrestrial > Soil > Agricultural land...
AGCTGGTGGTTGCGCCGCGCATAGAGCTCCTGCCCAATGTCGGCGTTACGGCCAGTCCAGCCCGGGCGGCAGCGCCGGCTATTGGGGAACGCCGATACCCCAGCGACTGACCATTATTGGGGCACAGCGGCCGGCGCCCGATGGCTAGCGAGAGGAATATCCGAGTGGGCTTTGAACGATCCGGTTTGCATCTCAGCGCTCGGGCCTTGCTGACTACAAACTATGCTCAGCGATAACAGCATGGATAACAACGGGAAATTAACGGAGTGTCGCCAACTGAGAGCATAGACGCTTTATTGGTGAACAGGCATGTTCTCAGGCCCTCTGTCGCAAATCGGACGCAGTTCCGATGCCATGCTCAAGGAGCAGTTCGCCAATCTGCGCGGGCAGATACCCCTGATGTACGGGTTGATGTTCATCAACGCCTGGTTCCTGGGCATCGTCACCTACCGCGACGTCCCTGTTGCGCTCAGCCTCGGTGTGCCCGCAATCCTTACAATGATGATTGGCGTGCGTTGTGTGGTCTGGATTCTACGCCGCCAAAGAGAGCCAACCCCGCAGCAAATCCGGCGCTATTTCTATGGTACGATCGGCATTGCTGCAGCGCTGAGCGCGGCGTTCGGTGGTTGGGGGCTGCTGCTGCTCAGCCACGAGGATCCGGTGCGCACCACTTCGGTGGCATTGTATATTTTCGTCGGCTCCATCGGCTGCTGTTATTGTTTGCAGAGTCTGCCGACCGCGGGCCGGCTTGTCTTGCTTTTCGGTGCAATGCCGGTGACGATGCGATTGTTGCTTTCCCACGATTGGTTTCTCGTGGGGATTGGGCTGACGTTCGTGCTGGTAGCCTGTGTTATCCTGCGGACGCTGACCTCCAGCCACGCCGCGCTTAAGCAAATATTGAATACGCGCTCCGAGATGAGCGTCGCGTTGGCTGCGTTGCGGCGCAGCGAAGAACATCATCGCTATTCCGTCGAGCTGAATCCTCAGATCCCGTGGGTCGCTGACGCCCATGGCAAGATTCTCGAGTTAAGTCCGCGCTGGGCGGCGCTGACCGGACTGAAAGTCCAGGAATCGCTGGGCGACGGATGGGCGCGCGCCGTTCATCCCGACGATCTGCCGCCGGTTCTCGAATTATGGGCGCACGCAATCGAAACCGGGCGCGGCGATATCGCAGATACGCGTTATCGATTGCTGCTAGCAGACGGCAGCTATCGTTGGCACCGCGCGCGAGCGTGGCCGCGCCTCGATGCTGAGGGAAAGGTCGAGATCTGGTACGGAAGTCTTGAGGATATCGACGACCAGGTCACCGCGGAGAACGCCCTGCAGGAAAGCGAGGAGCGCTATCGCCTCGCGGCGCTCGCATCAAACGACGTCATCTGGGACATCTCGCTTGAGCGTGACCAGATAGCCTGGAACGATGCGGCAGCTACTGTGCTGGGATACCCCGAAACCGCGATGGGTACGACGCAGCAATGGTGGCTCGACCGGATCCACCCGGATGATCGAGCGGAAGTGATGACCCAGTTCACGCATCGCGAGAACATCGGGCAGAATCAATGGACCCAGGAGTTCCGCTTTCGAGCGGGCGACGGACAGTATCTCGACATGGTCGCGCGCGGCTATGCGGTACGGGACCAGCATGGAAGGGCGACCCGCCTGATCGGCTCGCTGCAGAATGTAACGGCACAGAAGCGCCACGAAGGCGCTCTGCGGCGCGCGGCGCATTATGATGCACTGACCAGACTCCCAAATCGCGCGCTGTTCGCTGAGCGCCTCGAACTCGCCCTTGAGGCAGCGCGAGTGTGCGGCGGTCAGGTCGGCCTCGTTGTGTTCGACGTCGATCGGTTCAAGACCATCAATGATAGTTTCGGTCACGATACGGGAGATGCGCTCCTTCGTGAGATCGCGATGCGGTTCGCCCGGAAGGCTCCCGGCTCTTCTACGATCGCGCGCCTTGGCGGCGATGAGTTCGCCATCATTATCCCCAGAGTGGAAGATCTTCAGTCCTGGCGCCACTCGGTCGAGAAGCTGCTGGCAGAAGTAACCGGCGCGATGAGCCACGACGAACGCGAGGTGGAAGTCAGTCTGAGCGCTGGCGCCGCACTGGCCTTCACGGATGGCGAAACGCCCGAGGGATTGCACAAAAGCGCGGATCTGGCGCTTTACGCGGCGAAGAGTGAGGGGCCGGGACGAGTCTCTTTTTTCGTGCCGGAGCTGCGCGAGGCGGCCGAGCGCGAAAAGCAAATGCTGGCCGATGCGCGGTTTGCGCTCCAGGAAGACCGGATCGTCCCCTTCTACCAGCCGAAGGTCTGTCTGCGGACCGGCCGGCTAACCGGTTTCGAGGCGTTGTTGCGCTGGCAGCATATCCGCGGGCTTCGACCGCCGGCCGCGATCGATGCGGCTTTCGAGGACAGCGGACTCTCAGTCCAGCTGACCAACCGGATGCTCGACCGCATCATCGCCGACATAATAAGATGGCGCGCCGAGGGAGTTGAGTTCGGGCGTGTCGCCATCAATGGGTCACCTGGCGATTTTCGCTACGGCGACTTCGCGGAGCGCATTCTGGACCGCCTTCACCGAGCTGACCTCCACCCTTCGGTGATAGAGCTTGAAGTAACTGAAACGGTGTTCCTCGGGCAACTCGCCGAGAAGGTGGGCAAGGCGCTCGAGACACTGTCCGGTGCCGGCGTCCGACTTGCACTTGATGATTTCGGTACTGGTTACGCATCGTTGACTCATCTCAAACAATTTCCGGTCAACACCCTCAAGATCGACCGCTCCTTCGTCGCCCGACTAGGAGCCGAGAACACCGAAGACGCGGCAATCGTGGGAGCCGTTATCCAACTTGCGAGGAATCTGAATATCGAAACGGTCGCGGAGGGGATCGAAACATCCGCCCAAGTCACCCGTCTGGTGGCGATGGGATGCGACATAGGCCAGGGCTTCTTGTTTGCACGGCCGATGGCGGCCGCCCAAGCGGATGACCTTGTGCGTAGCTGGAATGCGGCCGATATCTTGGAGCGTGCTCAACCGGCCGACTGGGCGGCAGCCGTCCGCAGTCTGCATACCGACCGGTTTCCTTGACGCGCGGGCGAATGGCCGCTTTCAGGTTCGGTCAACGACCGGCTTAGTGGCCGAAATGCGGGCCGGCCACATCCGTACCCCCGAATTGAAATTAGCCTGGCAGCACGAAAACTGCCCAGGCGACCAGCGGTCCCACCAATGTGATTAGCGCGCTGTAGCCGAGCAACTGGCGGACCAGCCGGTCGCGATCTGCCTCGGGCGCATTGGCGACGACCAGTGCGCCGTTGGTCGAGAAAGGCGAGGTGTCGACGATCGTGGTCGAGATCGCGATCGCCGCCACCGCGCCCATCGTGCTGACTCCCCCCAGACCGAGGAACGGCACGGCGAGTGGCACGACGATGCCGAGCAACGCGGTCGATGACGCAAACGCCGAGACCACGCCGCCGAGATAGCAGAGCAGCAGCGCGGCGATCAGCGGCGATCCGATGCCCGCGATGAGGTCGCCCGCCGCATCGACCGTGCCGACGCGCTGCAGCAGCGCGACATAGGTGACGACGCCCGCGATCAGCAACACCGTCGACCAGGCGACGCGATCGACCGCGCCCTTTTGCGAGCGCGGCGCGAGGATCGCGAGCAACGCCGCCGCGACCATGCTGGCGACGCCGATATCGACACGAAAACCGACCGCGGCCACCGCCATCGCGCCGAGCGTGAGCAAAGTGAACAATCGCTCGCGCACCAGTTCAGGGGCGACCGGCGCGGGCGCCTGAGGCTTTTCCGGCGCATCGCGCAGCAGGCGCAGGCCGCCAAACACCAGAAAGACCAGCACGGCGATGGCCAGATTGAAGAACAGACTGGCGGTGAAGAGCGTGACCGGATCAGGCGTGATGCCCGCTTTCGCGATCACGCCGTTGGTAATGCCGCCATAGACCGAGGTCGGGGAGAAGGCGCCCGCCTGTGCGCCATGGATGGTCATCAGCCCCATCATCAGCGCGCTGATCCGGTGCTGCGCGGCGAAGCGCAGCGCGACCGGCGCGACGATCGCGACCGCCGCGGGGCCCAGCGCGCCGAACGAGGTGAGCACGGCGGAAGCGATGAAGATCACCCACGGCATGGCGACCGCGCGATGGCCGAGCATCCGCGCCAGTCCGGTCACCACCCATTCGATCGCGCCGTTGCGCTCCGCGATCGCGAACAGGAAGGTCACGCCGACCAGCACCACGACGAGATCGCCCGGAAAGCCGGCAAGCACTTCCTTGGCTGGAAGCCCGAGCAGCAGCACGCCGGCGAGGAACGCGGCGGCGAACGCCAGCAAGCCCATGTTGATCGGTCGCACCGTCGCGACCAGAAACACGACGGCAAGCGTACCGACCAGAATCAGATGCGCCAAATTTTCCTCCCCATCGGCCGCTTCGCGCGGCGCTGATTAATTATGATCCTTGAGATACGCATCGAGGGCGCGGGCGGCGGTCAGCATGTGCGCGCGCATCCGGCGCGCCGCTGTTTCGCCGTCGCCTTCGTTGATCGCGCGGATCAGATCGTCGTGCTCGGCGCGGGAGCGATCCAGCCGCCCGTGCTGGCGCAACTGTACGCGCCGGAACGCCGCCAGCCGGCCGCGCAGGGCGAGCGCCTGCTCGGCGAGCACGCCATTGTGTGTCGCGCGGTACAGCGTTTCGTGGAAGTCACGATTGAGCTGATCATAGGCATCGAAGTGGCCATTCGCCGCCGCCGCCTCGGTCGCGTCGTGGATCTGCAGGAGGTTGCTGCGTTCGAGCGGGGTCATGCGGTAGGTGGCGAGCCGGACGCACACCGCCTCGATCTCAGCCATCGCCTCGAACATCTCCATGACTCGCTGCGTCGTGACCTGAGCGACGACCATGCGGCGGCCGATCGTCTCGGCCAGCCCGCTCGCCTGCAACTGCAGCAGCGCTTCGCGCACCGGCGTCCGCGACACGCCGTGGCGGTCAGCGAGCGATTGTTCATCCAGCGGGCTGCCTGGCTTCAGCTCGCCCGCGGTGATCGCGTCCGCAAGCGCGTTGCGCACACGATCGGATAACAGGGTCCGCCGATCGTCCTCCACGGCTTCATCTCGCTCGGGTCGCGTCATGATCCTCTCCGGGCAATTTGATATTGCCTCAAGTGATGTATACACATAGCGACTGATTGCGCCATATGGTATACAAATTAGCGCTTGGCGGTAGAATTGCGTACCGCAGACGGAGAGGTGAGTTGGATCGTACTTCGCTGACCGAGCTGCTCCAGGGATTTTCGCGGCAGGGCCGTGAGCTGCTTCGCAAACATCTGCCGTTCGCGTTCGAGCCGGCGGCACCCGCATTGTCGCGAGTCGATGCGCTGTGCGGGATGGCGCGCGACCTTATCTCGAACCGAGGTGAGGCATCCGGCGTCGCCATCGCGACCGACTTGCTGCGGTCGTACGACGCCGCGGATAAGGACGAGCGCGCCGAGTTCTTCCTGGCGCTGTCGCGTGACTTCAACCCCGATCGGACGACTCTCGACGCGGCCTGGGCAAAATTCCAGGCGGAAGGCTGGGCCGCGCACCCCGCGCTCGCCAGCGCGATCGAAGCGCCGCGGCAGGAGCTGTTCCGCCGCCTCAACCTCGCGCCGGGCGGCACCGCCGCGCTGGTGCGGATGCGGGAGGATCTGCTCGGCATGCGCGGGCAGCCCGGAGTGGCTCTGGCCGAGGCCGATCTCGCGCACCTGCTCCAATCGTGGTTCAACCGCGGTTTTCTGTCGATGCGGGCGATAAGCTGGTCTTCGCCCGCCAGTCTGCTCGAGCGCGTGATCCGCTATGAGGCGGTGCACGATATCCGCGATTGGACCGACCTGCGCAGCCGTCTCGATCCACCCGATCGGCGATGCTACGCCTTCTTCCACCCCGCGATCCCGGATGATCCGCTGATCTTCGTCGAGGTCGCGCTGACCCGCGAGGTGCCCGGCAGCATTCAGGCACTGCTGGCGCCGGACCGCGTGCCGCTCGCCAACGCGGATGCGACCACCGCGGTCTTCTACTCGATCAGCAACTGCCAGCCGGGCCTGCGCGGCATTTCGTTCGGGCACTTCCTGATCAAGCAGGTCGCGACCGATCTGAAACGCGAAATCCCGACGCTCGAGCGTTTCGTGACGCTCTCGCCGATCCCTGGCTTCATGGGGTGGCTGCGTGACCGGGATGCGGAGTTGGCGGGACAAGCCGGAGCGGACGCGGAAGCGCAGCGCGGCCAGCTGCTCGCACAGGCCGTGCGGTATTTCCTCGACGCGAAGAATGGCGAGGGCCGTCCGATCGACCCCGTCGCGCGCTTCCATCTCGGCAATGGCGCGCGACTGGAGCGGCTCAACTGGATGGGCGATACCTCGCCCAAGGGGCTGCGGCAGAGCGCGGGGATGATGGTCAACTATCTCTACGACCTGCCCGCGATCGAGGAACTGCACGAACGCTTCGCCAATCACGGTTCGATCGCGACCGGCAAGCCTATTCGCCAACTGATTTCCAGCCTGAACGCAGGCGATACCAAGCTGATGGAACGACACGGATGAGCAACCTCTATGCGCGCCTTTCGATGCAATTCCCGAGCGATGCGGCACGGCCCTTCGCCTGGCTGCCGGACGGCGACGTGCTGAGCTATGGCGATGTCGAGGCGGCATCGGCGCGCTACGCCAACGCGCTGCGCGACCGGGGCGTCGCGATCGGCGACCGGGTGGCGGTTCAGGTCGAAAAGAGCATCGAGATGCTGATGCTGTACCTCGGCTGCCTGCGGGCGGGGGCGGTGTTCCTGCCCCTCAACCCGGCTTATACGGCGGGCGAGCTTGATTATTTCATCGGCGATGCGCAGCCCGCGCTGATCGTCTGCGACCCCGGCGCGGTGGCCGCAATCGCGGCGCTGCCGGCGGCGGCGGGTATTACGATCGAGACGCTCGACGCGATGCGCGGTGGTACGCTGGCCGAGCTGGCGCGCGACGCGTCGGCCGTGTTCGATACGGTCTCGCGTGAGGATGATGATCTCGCCGCGATCCTCTATACATCCGGCACGACGGGGCGATCGAAGGGGGCGATGCTCAGCCACGATAATCTCGCCTCGAACGCGTTCACGCTGCGTGAGGCGTGGCGGTTTACCGGCGAGGACGTGCTGCTCCACGCGCTGCCGATCTTCCACACCCACGGCTTGTTCGTGGCGACCAACATCACGCTCGCGAGCGGCGCTTCGATGATCTTCCTGCCGCGCTTCGATACCGCCGGGGTGATGGCCGCGCTGCCGCGCGCGAGCGTGATGATGGGCGTCCCCACATTCTACCTCCGGCTGCTCGGCGAGGCCGGGTTCGACCGCGAGCTGGTGTCGCATATGCGGCTGTTCGTGTCCGGTTCGGCGCCGCTCGCGCCCGATGTCCATCGCGAGTTCGAGGCACGCACCGGTCATGCCATCCTCGAACGCTATGGCATGACCGAAACCAACATGAACACGTCCAACCCCTATGACGGCGACCGAATTCCCGGGACCGTGGGATTGCCGCTGCCGGGCGTCGAGATCCGTATCGCGGACTCCGCCACCGGCCGCGTGCTGGCGCGGGGCGAGGTCGGCGTGATCGAGATCGGCGGACCCAATGTGTTCAAAGGCTATTGGCGAATGCCCGAAAAGACCGCGTCGGAATTCCGCGACTGTTTCTTCATCTCCGGCGATCTAGGTCGCATCGACGAGCGCGGCTATGTCTCGATCGTGGGGCGCGAGAAGGACCTGATCATCGCAGGCGGGTTTAACGTCTATCCCGCCGAGGTCGAGGATGCGATCGGTGAGTTGGAGGCGGTGCATGAGGTCGCTGTGATCGGCCTGCCGCACGGCGATCTGGGCGAAGCGGTCGTCGCCGTCGTGGTGCCGCGCGATCCGGATTTCGCCGACAAGGAAGCAATCATCGGCGCGCTGGCGGGCAAGCTTGCCCGCTTCAAACAGCCGCGCCAGGTGCTATTTGTAGAGGGACTGCCCAAGAATGCGATGGGCAAGGTGCAGAAGGCAGCGCTGCGTGAGCGATATGCCGGTCTTTTCGACGCTTCAAACCATTAGAAGGCGTGGCGGACGCCATGCCAACGATCGTGCTGGCCGCAATGCGCCCTAATTGCTGTCGTTCGAAGCATTCAATGGCAGACCTGAAAGCTGCCGTTCGCTCTTAAAAATTTCCTCGTAAAGTCACGCCGGAATTCGTGTGACTCTTTGGAAGGACCACGAGATTTCCTGGAATCCAGCAACGTCCTGCATCGGTATCCTTGCGCGGTGATTTATAACAAAAGCGCATGAACAGTTCTGATATTTCGATTTTCCGTTTTGCTGGATGCGCGATAGGCCTGCGGCTGCAGGCGGTGATGCGTGCACGTTGCGGATTGAGGGCGTCGGATGCTCAGCTTGTTAAAAGGAATCAAGATTGTCGATCTGACGACCGTGGTGCTCGGACCTTATGCGACCAAAATTCTTGGCGACTTCGGCGCAGAAGTGATCAAGGTCGAGCCTTTGAGCGGTGATGTGTTCCGCGCAGTCCGGCCCGGTCGTAGCGAGGCCATGGGCGCGGGCTTCATCAACGCCAACCGCAACAAGCGCTCGATCGCGCTCGATCTGCGGGATCGCGAAGCCTTAGCGGCACTGCATGCGATCGTTGCTGCGGCCGACGTGGTGGTCCACAATATGCGGCCCAAGTCCGCCGAGAAGCTGGGAATCGGGTTCGAGCAACTGCGCGCGGTCAATCCTTCGATCCTGTATTGCTATGCCACCGGCTTTGGGCAGGGCGGGCCGTTTGCCGACGAGCCGGCTTATGACGATACCATCCAGGCCGTGTCGGGGCTGGCCTGGCTAAACCAGAACGCTTCCGGCGAGCCGCGCTTTTTGCCGACGATCATCGCCGACAAGGTGGGTGGGCTGCATCTGGCGATCAGCGTGCTCGCCGCGCTGGCGTCGCGAAACCGCGATGGGGGGGCGATGTGCATCGAGGCGCCAATGTTCGAGAGCCTCGTTTCCTTCATGATGCTGGAGCAGCTGGCAGGGCGCAGCTTCGCGCCGCCGCTCGGCGGGATCGGTTACGACCGGCTGCTTTCGCCCTATCGCAAGCCGTTCCGTACCGCCGACGGCTTCATCTCGGTCATCCCCTATAACGCGGCGCATTGGACCGCCTTCCTGCGCCTGATCGGGCGCGACGATCTGATCGGCGACCGGCGCGTCACCGACGCCACCGAGCGCAGCCGCAATATCGACATGCTCTATGCCTTGATCGAGCAAGCCACCCCGGCACGCACTACGGATGAGTGGATGAGCCTGTTGCGGGAGCGCGACATTCCGTGCGCGCAGGTCAACCGGCTCGAGGACTTGTTCGATCACCCGCATCTGCGCGCGGTCGGCATGTTCGACCGTGAGGTGCATCCGACAGAGGGCGAACTGAACGTCGCGCGCTCGCCATTCCGCGTGGCCGGCGAGCCCTCCGCTCCCGACCGGCCGGCGCCCGTACTGGGGCAGGACACGTTCGATATCCTGCGCGAGGCGGGCGTGGCGGAGGCGGCGATCGAGCTATTGTTCGCTCGCGGTGCCGCCGCCGCGGCCGGGCGCGAGGTCGCGGCATGACGCCGCGCTTGGACTGACGGAGCAGAAGCGATGCTGGCGATCGCCGGACTGGCCACGATCCTGCTGCTGCTCGCGGCGATCCTTTCGAAGCGCTGCTCGCCGCTCGTCGCGTTCCTGGCGATTCCCTTAGCCGCTGCGCTTGCGCTCGGGCACGGCGCTAGCGTGGGCAAGTTCATGCTTGATGGGATGACGACAGTCGCGCCGATGGGTGCGCTGTTCCTGTTCGCGATCCTGTTCTTCGCAATCCTCGCCGATGCGGGTCTGTTCGCGCCGATCGTTCGCGCCGTCGTCCACCTCGCGCGTGATCATCCGCCGTTCGTAACGGTCGGCACCGCCGTGCTCGCCACGCTTGTCCAGCTCGACGGATCTGGCGCGGTCACCTTCCTCGTCGTCGTGCCGGCTCTGCTACCTGTCTATGACCGCTGTGGCATCGATCGCCGCGTGCTGGCCTGCGTGACAGCGATGGCGGCGGGGGTCGGCAACATGTTGCCCTGGGGTGGGCCGACGATCCGTGCGGCGACCGCGCTCGACCTGCCGGTGATGACATTGTTCGGGCCGCTCCTGCCGGTTTGGGCAATCGGAACCGCCGCGGTGCTCGCCTGCGCATGGTGGCTCGGCCGCGATCAGCTTGCGCGAGTCCGTGTCGGTGGCGGCGCTGTCTCGCCAAGGCACACGGCACCGCTGGACGCCCCCGCGGCCGCTATCGGCTGGCGCTTCTGGGTCAACCTGACCCTGGCGGTGGCGGTACTGGCGCTGATGCTGACCGAAATCGTGCCGTCCGCGCCGGCGTTCCTGATCGGCACGGCGCTGGCGCTGATCGTCAACTATCCCGATCCCGCCGCGCAGCGCGAAGCGATCGAACGGCACGCGCCGGCGGCGATGACGATGGTCGCGATCCTGCTCGCGGCGGGCGCCTTTACCGGCATCATGAAAGGGACAGGCATGCTGGCCGCACTTGCGCAGGCGGGCGCCGGCCTGCTGCCTGGCGGTTCGGCTGAGCATCTGCCGGTCGCGGTCGCGCTCATGTCGATGCCGCTCAGCCTGTTGTTCGATCCGGACAGCTTCTATTTTGGGGTGCTGCCAGTTCTCGGCGAGATTGCGCAGCAGGGTGGTGTGCCGTCGGTCGAGGTCGGGCGCGCCGCGATTCTCGGGCAGATGACCACCGGCTTCCCTGTGAGCCCAATGACGCCGGCGACTTTTCTTCTAGTAGGACTCGCTCGACTCGAGCTCGCCGATCATCAGCGCTTCACGATTCCCTGGCTGATGTTCCTCACCGTGGTGATGACGATCGCGTCGGTGCTGCTCGGCGTGATCCGGCTGTGAGCGGCGCGGTCGAACTGGTCGAGGTCGGGCCGCGCGACGGGCTGCAGAATGAAAGCTGCATCCTGACGACCGCGCAGAAGGTCGAGCTGATCGAGCGTTCGCTGGCGGCTGGCAGCCGGCGGATCGAGGTGGCGAGTTTCGTCAACCCGCGGCGCGTGCCGCAAATGGCGGATGCCGAAGCGGTGTGCGCCGCTTTGAAACCGCGACACGCGGTGACGACGATCGGACTCGTACTCAACCGTCGCGGCGCCGAGCGCGCACTGCTGACCAACGTCGATGAGCTGGGCGCGGTGGCGAGTGCGAGCGACGGGTTCGGCATCGCCAATCAGGGCCGCACTTCGGACGAAACGGTGCGCGATGCCATCGAGATCATCGAACTCGCCAAGGCGGCCGGACGGCGCGCCCAGGTGACCATCTCGGTCGCGTTCGGCTGCCCGTTCGACGGCGAGGTTGAACCGGAGCGCGTAGCCGGCATCGCGCGGCGGCTGGCCCGGGCCGGACCGCGGGAGATCGCGCTGGGCGACACGATCGGCGTGGCGGCGCCGGCAGATGTCGCCCGTGTGATGCGGGCGGTGTCAGAGACAGTGCCGGACATGAAACTGCGCTGTCACTTCCACGACACGCGCAACACCGGCGTCGCAAACGCCTGGGCTGCACTCGAGCACGGCGCGGCGACGCTGGACGCCTCGCTCGGCGGGATTGGCGGCTGCCCCTTCGCGCCCGGGGCGAGCGGCAATGTCGCGACCGAGGATCTGCTCTACACGCTCGATCGGGCCGGCATCCGCACCGGACTTCATCTTGGCACCCTCATCGACAATGTCGCGTGGCTCTCCGCCACCATGGGACGGTCCTTGCCCGGACGGCTGTCGCGTGTTCCGCGATTTCCGAGCGCAACCTCGAATGCTATCGCGGACCGATGAAGCGGCTGCCCAGTATCGCGACGTTGCGCCTGTTCATCCAAGTGGCGAAGAGCGCCAGCTTCAGCGAGACCGCGCGTGTCGCAGCTATCTCGCAACCAGCGCTCAGCCGGACGATTCGCCTGCTCGAAGAAGAGTTGGGCGTCCGCCTGTTTGACCGGGATACGCGCAACGTTCGCCTGACCTCGGCGGGGGAGACGCTGCTGCCAGCGGTTCAGCGGCTGGTACGCGAATTCGAGGATACGTTTGGCGAACTCGAGCAATCCTTCTCCGGCAAGCGCGGCCATGTCGTCATTGGCGCGCTGCCATCAGTCGCGGCGAAGATGCTGCCGCTGGCCCTGGTCGATTTTTGTACTGCCAACCCCGATATCGAACTGACCGTTCGCGAGGGGCTGTCCGATGATCTCTATCAGCAGATGCGGGATCGCCAGATCGACCTGGCGATCGTCACGCCGCCCGACCGCGCCGACCAGTTCGATTTCGTGGCGATGCTCGAGGACGAATGCGTGCTGGTCTGTCGTGAGGGTGACCTGCCTGCGCGCAGGGGGGCCTATTTGTGGCGGATATTCGAGGAGCGGCCATTCATCTCGATGGCCCCGCACAGCAGTGTCCGACGGTTGGCCGATATCGCCTTCGCTCAGGCGAAAATCACCGTCCGGCCTCGGTTCGAATGCGCGCAGTTGGCGACGGTTGGCGGCTTTATCGTGGCTGGACTGGGAATCAGCGCTGTACCGCATTCGACACTGCCCCTGGTCGCGCATTCAGGGATCGCGGTGTACCCGCTGAGCGACCCGCTGATCAGCCGCACGATCGGCCTGGCCAAGCCAAGTCAGAGGGCGCTGTCACCCGCTGCGCGGTTACTCGAGGGTCACTTGGCCGGCCATTTGCTGCAGGGGTGACCTTGCCTGCCGTTTGATCAGCAACCGCTATCAGATGATCCAACAATTATATTTCTGCGATTAGTTGGCGCCTGATACCCCGCCTGACCAAGGCAAATGCCAGCGGCGGAAGGGCGAGGACATGGGTGTCGGCGGAATTGGAAGCTTTGCGCGGCTGCTCGCCAGCGGTACCGGACTTGTGCTCATGGCTGGCCTTGCGCAGGCGCAGCCCGCGCCGGTCAGGGGGAGCGTCGCGATCCGCGAGACCAGCCACGGCGTGCCGCATGTGCTGGCGAGCGACCTGCGCGGCGTCGGTTACGGGGCGGGTTATGCCCAGGCGCGCATCGCGATTTGCGAGATGGCGGGCAGATTTGTGACGGTGCGAGCCGAGCGGTCGTTATTCTTCGGCGCCGACAGCAATGTTCCGGATGGGCCGGCGCGAGTCACTAACCTTGAAAGCGATTTCTTCTGGCAGCGCATCCGCGACGAGCGGCTGGTCGAGCGCGAACTCGCGCTGCCTGAGCCGATCGGTCCATCGGCGAGCCTCCGCCAGCTGATCGAGGGGTTTGCGGCGGGGTATAACCGGTACCTCGCCGATACCGGCGTGGCTAGTCTGCCCGACAAGCGCTGTGCGGGCCGGTCGTGGGTACGTCCGATCACCGCGCACGACGTCTATCTGCGCGCAATGCACTGGAACCTTTATCGTAGCGGTGGCGCGCTGGTTCGGCAGCTGGTTGCTGCCACGCCGCAGGGCGCTCCGGCCAGGACCGCCAGCATCCTCGGGCACATCGACAAGGAGCTGCGACGCGGCGACGGCAGCAACATGATCGCGCTCGGCGCCGAGGCGACCGACAATGGCCGCGGCATGCTGTTCGCCAACCCGCACTGGACCTGGGAGGGGCCGGACAGCTGGATCGAGGCGCATCTGACCGTCCCGGGCAAGCTCAACGTCATCGGCATGCAGACGATCGGGCTTCCGGTGGTGCAAACCGGCTTCAACGACAACGTCGCTTGGGCCGGCACGACCTCGTTCGCCAATCGTTATACCTTCTATAAACTCAAGCTCGTCCCGGGCTCGCGCGACACCGTGCTGATCGACGGCAAGCCGCGACGCCTGACGCCGCGCAGGGTCCGCGTCCGCCTGCGCGCGCCCGATAGCAGGATCGTCACGCGGGAGCACGTCTTCTGGGAAAGCCCGTTTGGCCTGGTGTTCGTCGACAAGGACCTGCCGTGGAGCACCGGCAGCCTCTATGCGGTCAAGGACGTCGCCTACAGCTTCCGCTGGCTGAGCCAGCAACTGCGCATTAATCAGGCGACATCTGCGAAGGACCTGTCGACGGCGGCCGCCGCGTATATGGCGATCGGCTGGCGCAACCTGTCGGCGGCGGACAAGGACGGCAACGTCTTCTATGGCGACCGTACAGCGATCCCTGCCGTGCCGAACGAACTCGCCCGGACCTGCGCGGCGGATCGCGGCAGCATCGGGCGCGGTCGCGGCGCCGATATCCTGGTGCTTGATGGCTCGCGCTCGGCTTGCGATTGGGCGACCTTCGCCGACGCGCCGGTGCGCGGCATTTTCGGCGCGGCACAGCTGCCGCAGCTGCATCGCCGCGACTATATCCTGCAATCGAACGATACGCACTGGCTCAACAATTTGCGCCAGCCACTCGAGGGGTTTCCCTCGCTAATGGGGCCTGAACGGACGGCGCGAACGCTGCGTACGCGCAACGCGATCGACAAGGTCGAGTCTCGTTTGGCCGGCACAGACGGGCTGCCCGGCAATCGCTTTACGCTGCCCCTGCTCAAGACCATCACCATGGACAACCGTGTCTTCACGGCGAACCTTTGGCTCGACGATGTATTGGCGATGTGCGCCAATCCGGCGATGCCATCAGATTTCGCGGAAGCAGGGCGAGTGCTGCGCGCGTGGGACCGTAGAAACGATGTCGACAGCCGCGGCGCCTTATTGTGGCGCCGCTTCGCCGAACGGCTCGCGCCCGACGGGATGCGCACCGGCGCGCTCGACCTCTATCGCGTGCCGTTCGATGTGAAGCGACCGGTCGCGACACCGACCGGGCTCAGGACCGAAGATCCTCGCGTCAAGGCTGCGCTACGGGGGGCGATCGACGATCTTCGCGGATCGGGCATCGCGCTCGACGCCCGGCTCGGCGATTATCAGTACAGCTTCAAGGGCGCGGAGCGCATCCCGGTGGCCGGCGGCGTCGACGTCGAGGGGCAGTACAACCTGACCGATGCGCGGCGCGGCTGGGTGCCCGGCCAAGGCTATCCCGACGTCTGGTCGGGCAGCAGCTTCATCATGTGGATGCAGTTCACCGACACGGGGCCCCGCGGCCAGTCGATCATGACGATGTCGCAATCGCGCGACCCGGGATCGCCATTCTTCGCCGATCAAAGCCGGATGTGGGTGGGCAAGCAGACCAAGGCGATGTTGTTCGACGAGGCGGATATCGCGCGCGACCGAAATCTGAAGATCACCCGACTGCGGTTCCAACGATAGCGATTTCAGGGAGAGGTTTATGAAGTTCATCGCCATCACACTGGCCACGTCGCTCGCCGCGATCTTCCCAGCCGCTGCTCAGACCACCGCGCCCGCGCCTGCCGCCGAGGAGGCATGGCCCGAGGCATGGTTCGAGATCTTCAAGCTGGCGCCGGGTAAGCAGGAAGAGTTCGTCCGTCGCGTCGAGCAGGTCGATCAGATCGCCGCTGCCGGTGGTCTGCCGCCGATTCAGCTGTTCTTTCACGAGAATGGCGCGGACTTCGACGTGATCCTGTTCAAGCCGGTAAGGACCACCAAGCTCACGCCCGAACAGGAAGCTCGGATGGACGCGAAGCGCAAGGAACTGGGCATGCCGCGGGGCCCGGCTTATTTCGTGAATATTCGTGACATCGTGGCGGCGCATACCGACTCGAAAACAGTCGGCCCGGTGTCGGCGGGAAAATGGCTGAAGCGTCTCGATGACTGGCGCGCCGCCAACCCGCCCCGCGCTAGGTTCAAATGAGGATGCCCTGACCGCGGTGCGCCCGTTGTTGTCGACAACGGCGCACCGAATGGTCGCGGATTGACCGCTTTACGGATCGAAGCGGCCATAATCGATTAGCGTTCAAATTTATGATCGCGCTATGCGCGGACGGGGATTGAATGCCGCGATCGATGGCCGATGCCGCGACCTCTGCTTCAGGCGGCCCGTCTCACCCGCAGTTCCGGCGTGGCGATGGGATCGTCCAATAGCGGGCTGAGCGAAATCGCCTGGACGAGCCGGCGCAGCGCCGGCCTCGCCGTTCAGATGAACTCAAAGACCGGCGTGAGCGGTTCAAAATCTTCCGCGGCGTAGCTCGACACAATGTGTTGAGCGAATGTCACTTTGTGCCCATGAAACGAGACTATCTCGCGATCCTCTCCGGTGCTCAATCGTTCGATTGGTGGGCATTCTGCCTTGTAAACGGGCGTCGGAACAACAAATCGATTGGTGAGCCGGCGACGGGGCGACGACGCGCCGACAGGGCAAGCTCTCCCCAAATGGCAGCCGCCCTCGTCAACACACTGGCCACGGTGACGCGCTTATCGCCTCTCCATCCTCCGTTAATCTCAAATCGCGAGAGACCGGAAAAAACGGTCCTTTCCGGAATGCGGCTGGGCTGGCACCGGGATCACAAGGAGGGGAGGAACATCTTGAACAGAGTTTCCCGTTGCATGCGTATCGCGCTGGCCGCGAGTGTCGCCAGTCTGGTGAGCCAGCCCGTATGGGCGCAGGATTCCGACGGCGCTGCCGCCGCCGCGTCGCAGGAAGATGAAATCGTCGTCACCGCGCAGCGCCGCGAGCAGCGGCTGGTGGATGTGCCGATCGCGGTCTCCGCCGTCGACAGTGCCGCGCTCGAACGCGCCGATGTGACCTCGGTCGCCAATATCGGCACCGCGGTTCCCAACGTGCAGATCAACCAGACGGTGGGCAATACCTTCGGCCCGCTGATCTCGATCCGTGGCCTTGCGCCGTCGGCCGATACCAGCCTCGCGCGCGACCAGCCGGTCGGACTTTATATCGACGGCGTGCCGATCGGAAAGTCGACCGGCGCCGCATTCGATACGGTCGATCTTCAGCGGGTCGAAGTGCTGCGCGGGCCGCAGGGCACGCTCTATGGCAAGAACACCATCGGCGGTGCGGTCAACCTGATCACGCGCCAGCCGACCGGTGAATTCGGCGGTTCGCTGGTGCTGGGCGCGGGGGAGTTCGGGCGCTTTACCCAGCGGCTGACGGTCGATCTGCCCGCGGTTGG
>Ga0247823_10001954_pt1 | contig 17040 bp, 12 predicted proteins | sample 13C_PalmiticAcid_2_FD_192426 | JGI IMG/M metagenome (GOLD analysis project Ga0247823, IMG submission 192426) | Soil microbial communities from agricultural site in Penn Yan, New York, United States - 13C_PalmiticAcid_Day30 | ecosystem: Environmental > Terrestrial > Soil > Agricultural land...
CCCTGGCCCAGCGCCTGGGCTTCGCCGACGACGCGGAGAACCTCGGCGTCGAGAAGATGATGCAGGGCTTCTATCGCAGCGCGGCCATCGTGCGCCGGATCAGCGACCGCCTGCTGCAGCGCTTCGAAGAACAGTTCGACGGCGAAGCGCTGGCCGAACCGCTGGACGCGCACTTCGCCCTGCGTCGCGGCTACCTGGCCGCGCGCGATGCGGCGTGGCCGGCCGGCGATGCGACCCAGGTATTCGCCCTGTTCGCGGCGTGGGCAGCGAACCCGCAAGTCCGCGGGCTGCACTCGCGCACCGCGCGCGCGCTGGCCGAGGCACTGCCGAAGCTGCCGGCCTATCCCGATGCCACGCGCGCGCAGCGCGATGCCTTCATGGCTTTGCTGCGCGGGCCGCGCGCGGTGGAGACGCTCACCCGCATGGCGCGGCTGGGCGTGCTCGGCCAGTGGATCCCCGCCTTCGCCCGCGTGTCGGGGCGGATGCAGTTCGACCTGTTCCACGTCTACACGGTCGACCAGCACACCCTGATGGTGTTGCGGAACATCGCCGCCTTCGCCGCCGGTCGCGCCGACGAGCGCTTCTCGATCGCGCATGAAGTGTGGCCGCGCCTGCGCAAGCCGGAGCTGCTGTTGCTGGCCGGGCTCTTCCACGACATCGCCAAGGGCCGCGGCGGCGACCATTCCGAACTCGGTGCCGTCGATGCGCGCGAGTTCTGCGCCGCGCATGCGCTCAGCGAGTCCGACACCGAACTGGTGGTCTGGCTGGTCGAGCAGCACCTGCGCATGTCGGTGACCGCGCAGAAGCAGGACATCGCCGACCCGGACGTGATCCACGCCTTCGCCGCGCTGGTGAAGGACCGCGAACGGCTGGACTACCTCTACCTGCTCACCTGCGCCGATATCGCCGGCACCAGCCCCAAACTCTGGAACGCGTGGAAGGACCGGCTGTTGGCCGATCTCTACTTCGCCGCGCGCCGCGTGCTGCGCGAAGGGTTGGAGAATCCGGTGGCGGTGGACGAGCGCCTCTTCGAAGCGCGCGGCAGCGTGCGCGCGTTGCTGGAAGTGCAGGGTATGACGGCGTCGCAGGCCGACATGTTGTTCGCGACGATGCCGGAAGAGAGCTTCCTGCGCTTCCGTCCCGAGCAGCTGGCCTGGCAGGCGCATGCGATCCGCGGTGCGGCGCTGGGCGAGACGCGCGTGCGTGCGCGCCGGATCGCGGACGACGCCGATGCGATGGAAGTCTTCGTCCATTCGCCGGACCGTGACGGCCTGTTCGCCGCCATCCTCGCCACGCTGGATCGGATGGGCTTCGCCATTCACCAGGCGCGCGTGCTGGTCGGGCCGCAGGGCACCATTTTCGATACCTTTGAAGTGCTGCCCGCCGACGCCTATGCGCCGCGCGATCCGGCCGACATCGAGCAGGGATTGGGCGAGGCGCTGGCGCGGCCGCTGGACAGCGTGCGCACGTCGCGACGCGCGGTCCCGCGGCAGTTGAAGCATTTCCGGTTCGCGCCGCGGATCGAGTTCGGCGCCACGCCGGATGGCCGCCGCACGATCCTCGGCCTGGTCGCACCCGACCGCCCCGGCCTGCTGTCCGACGTCGCCCAGGTGCTGCGCCGCCAGCGCCTGCGCGTGCACGACGCACGCATCGCCACCTTCGGCGAGCGCGCCGAGGACGTGTTCCAGATCACCGACGAACACGACCAGCCCCTCACCGAGACCGCCCAGCAGGATGCGTTGCGCGACGCGCTGCGTGCCGGCCTCGATACCCCCACCTGAGCAGAACCCAGCAGGACGTTTGATGACCCGCAAAGCCACCAAGACCGAAGAACTGAAGTCCACCATTGAGAGTGCGTTCGAGCGTCGCGCCGAGCTGACGCCGGCCGAGATCGAAGGTTCCACCCGTACCGCCGTCGAACTGGCCATCGAAGGCCTGGAAGCCGGCAAGCTGCGCGTGGCCGAGCCCGATGGCAAAGGCGGCTGGAAGGTCAATGAGTGGTTGAAAAAAGCGGTGCTGCTTTACTTCCGCGTCAACGAGATGGAACTGGTCGAAGCCTATCCCGCGCCGTTCTGGGACAAGGTCGAGGCGCGTTTCGGCGCCTTCGACGAGCACGATTTCCGCAAGCTCGGCGTGCGCGTCGTGCCGGGTGCGATCGCCCGCCGCGGCACCTATTTCGGCAAGGACGTGGTGCTGATGCCGAGCTTCGTCAACATCGGCGCCTACGTCGGCGAAGGCACGATGGTCGATACGTGGGCGACCGTGGGTTCGTGCGCCCAGATCGGCAAGCACTGCCACCTGTCCGGCGGCGCCGGTATCGGCGGCGTGCTCGAGCCGCTGCAGGCCAGCCCGACGATCATCGAGGACCATTGCTTCATCGGTGCGCGATCGGAGGTGGTCGAAGGCGTGGTGGTCGGCCATCACAGCGTCATCGGCATGGGCGTGTTCATCGGTCAGTCCACCCGTATCTACAATCGGGCGACGAAGGAAATCACGTACGGCTACGTGCCGCCGGGCAGCGTGGTGGTATCCGGCTCGCTGCCGGCCGCCGACGGTTCGCACTCGCTGTACTGCGCGGTGATCGTCAAGCAGGTCGACGAGAAGACCCGCAGCAAGACCAGCGTCAACGAACTGCTGCGTGGGCTGGCGGACTGATCGATGGCGACGACGCTCTACGGTCTGAAGAACTGCGACACCTGCAAGAAGGCGACGAAGTGGCTGGACCGCTTCGGCGTGGCGTACACGTTCGTCGACTACCGCGACAACCGGCAGGCCCCCGAAACGCTGAAGGACTGGGCGGACAAGGCGGGCGGCTGGGATGCGCTGATCAACAAGTCATCGACGACGTGGCGCCAGCTGCCCGAGAACCGCAAGGCGCCCGGGTCCGACGCGGAATGGAAGCTCCTGCTGAAGGAGTACCCGCAGCTGATCCGCCGCCCGGTGGTGGTCGATGACGTGGCGGGCTTTTCACAAGGCTTCAGCGACAATGGCTTCAAGAAGCAGTTCGGAGCCGGAAAGTGAGCGATGTCGTCGAACTCTCCAGCGAACTGATCCGCCGCCACTCGGTGACGCCGGATGATGCAGGCTGCCAGCAGGTGCTGGCGACGCGGTTGAGCCAGTGGGGCTTCCAGTGCGAGCACCTGCGCTTCGGCGACACCGACAACCTGTGGGCGACCCACGGCAGCGGTGCGCCGGTGCTGGTGCTGCTGGGTCACACCGATGTGGTGCCGCCGGGGCCGCTGTCGGCCTGGACCAGCGATCCGTTCGTGCCCACGGTGCGCGACGGCGTCCTGTACGGACGCGGCACGGCGGACATGAAGTGCAGCGTGGCCGCGTGCACGATCGCGCTGGAGCGCTTCGTCGATGCGCATCCCGACCATCCGGGCACGGTTGCGCTGCTGGTGACCTCGGATGAAGAGGGCGACGCCCACGACGGCGTGAAGAAGGTCGCCGCGCTGTTCCGCGAACGCGGCCAGCAGATCGACTGGTGCATCACCGGTGAGCCGTCGTCGAAGGAAACGCTGGGCGACCTGCTGCGCGTCGGCCGGCGCGGCACGCTGACCGGCACGTTGAACGTGCATGGCGTGCAGGGCCATGTGGCCTACCCGCATAAGGCGCTCAACCCGATCCACAAGGCGTTGCCGGCGCTGGACGAACTGGCCGCACGCCAGTGGGACGAAGGCTATGAGACCTTCCCGCCGACCAGCCTGCAGATCTCCAACATCAACGCAGGCACCGGCGCCAGCAACGTCATCCCCGGCGAACTGCAGGTGGTGTTCAACCTGCGCTTCAATCCGTCGTGGACGGCGGAACGGCTGGAGCAGGAGATCGAAGGCATCTTCCGTCGCCATGGGCTGGACTACAGCATCAAATGGCTGCGCGGCGGCGAGCCGTTCTATACGCCGGAAGGCCACCTGCGGGCGACTGCGCGCGCGGTCCTGGGCGAGTTCGCCGGTGCGCCACCGGAGGAGAGCACCGCGGGTGGCACCTCCGATGCGCGCTTCATCGCGCCGCTGGGCGCGGAATGCATCGAAGTCGGGCCGGTCAACGCCAGCATCCACAAGGTCGACGAGAACATCCGCGTCGCCGACCTTGAGGCGCTGCCGGGCCTGTACCAGGCGTTGGTGCAGCGCTTGATGCTGACCCGGCCTGCGGCCTGACGGCAGACGACCGTTCCCTTACGGATGAAACAGTTGCGCGCATCCACCCGGACCGGTTACGGTCGGTCCATGCCCTGCCGCATTGCCATCAATAACAACCGCAATAACCTGCGCCCGAACAACGGGACGCGGGCGGTGCGGCTCTGCGACTAGGCAAAGAAAGACCTGCCGGATTCCAGAAACCCGCATCGCAAGATGCGGGTTTCTTCGTTTCCGGCCCCCGATTCCGAACCCCACCAGGAGTTTCCACCCATGTGTTCCATCTTCGGCATCTTCGGGCTGCAGCGCGGCGACGACATTGCGGCCCTGCGACGGCAATCGCTGGAGCTGTCCCAAAAGCAGCGCCACCGCGGCCCGGACTGGAGCGGCGTCTACCACGACGAGGGCGCGATCCTGGTGCACGAGCGGCTGGCCATCGTCGATCCTGCCGGCGGCTCGCAGCCGTTGCGCTCGGCCGATGGCGACCTGGCCCTGGCCGTCAACGGAGAGATCTACAACCATCGCGAACTGAAAGGCGAACTGGCGCAGGACTACGCCTTCCAGACCGGTTCGGATTGCGAGGTCATCAACGCGTTGTACCGCGAAGACGACCCGGCGTCGTTCCTCAACCGCCTCAACGGCATTTTCGCCTTCGCCCTGTGGGACAAGGCCGCCGGGCGTGCGCTGATCGCGCGCGATCCGATCGGCGTGTGCCCGCTGTACTGGGGGCACGACCGCGAAGGTCGCCTGTGTGTGGCCTCGGAGATGAAGGCGCTGGCGCCGATCTGCGCCGACGTAGCGCAGTTCCCGCCGGGCCACTACTACGACTCGTCCACGCGCACGCTGGTGAAGTACTACGAGAAGCCCTGGCGCGACTACGCCGCCGTGGAAGGCGTGCAGGTGCCGAAGGACGAACTTCGCGACGCGTTCGAGCGTGCCGTGCATCGCCAGCTGATGACCGACGTGCCGTACGGCGTGCTGCTCTCCGGCGGGCTGGACTCGTCGCTGGTGGCCGCGGTGGCTGCGCGCTATGCGCGCCACCGCATCGAGGACAACGACAAGACGGAGGCCTGGTGGCCGCGGCTGCACTCCTTCGCCATCGGCCTGGACGGTTCTCCGGACCTGGCGGCGGCCGAAGTCGCGGCGAAGGCACTGGGCACGGTGCACCACGGTTTCACCTACACCTTCCAGGAGGGCCTGGACGCGATTCCCGAAGTGATCCGCCACATCGAGACCTACGACGTCACCACCATCCGGGCGTCGACGCCGATGTACCTGCTCGCGCGGCGGATCAAGGCGATGGGCGTGAAGATGGTGCTGTCGGGCGAGGGCAGCGACGAGATCTTCGGCGGCTACCTGTACTTCCACAAGGCGCCGAACGCGCGCGAGTTCCATGAAGAGCTGGTCCGCAAGCTGGACGCGCTGCACAACTACGACTGCCTGCGCGCGAACAAGTCAATGATGGCCTGGGGCGTGGAGCCGCGCGTACCATTCCTCGACGTGGAGTTCCTCGACGTCGCCATGAAGATGGACGCTGCCCACAAGATGGTCGACAAGACGAGCCAGGGCGCGCAGCGGATGGAGAAGGGCGTGCTGCGCGAAGCCTTCGACGGCTATCTGCCGGAGTCGATCCTGTGGCGGCAGAAAGAGCAGTTCAGCGACGGCGTCGGCTACGGCTGGATCGACGGGTTGAAGGCGCATGCCGAAGCGCAGGTCAGCGACCGCGAACTCGCCGCCGCCGACAAGCGCTTCCCGGTCAACCCGCCGCAGACCAAGGAGGCCTACTTCTACCGCACGCTGTTCGAGCAGCACTATCCGGGGCAGGCCTGCGCCGAGACGGTGCCGGGCGGCAAGTCGATCGCCTGCTCGTCGCCGGCGGCAATCGCCTGGGATGCGAGCTTCGCGAAGATGGCCGATCCGTCCGGCCGTGCCGTCGCCGGCGTGCACGCGTCCGCGCTGCAGGAAACGCCGACATGACGCCGTCCGCCGTGGTGAAGGAATGGGTCCGCCGCTTCAATGCGGCGGACGTCGACGGACTGGCAGCGTTGTATGCCGAGGACGCCGTCAACCATCAGGTGGTGACCGACCCGCTGCACGGGCGCGAGGCGATCGCGTCGCTGTTCCGCACCGAATTCGCGCGCGCCAAGATGGTGTGCGAGGTGGAGCAGGTCCTCGAGGACGGCGAATGGGCCGTCCTCGCGTGGCGCGATCCGCTGGGGCTGCGCGGGTGTGGCTTCTTCCAGGTGCGTGACGACCGCATCGTGTTTCAGCGCGGCTACTTCGACCAGCTCAGCTTCTTCCGTCAGCAGGGGCTGGCGGTGCCGGACCACTATCTGGGCTGAGCGTTAGCGGGACGCAGCGTGAGCGTGTGCGTGGCTTCGCCGGGCAGGAACGGCGTCGGTCGACCGTGCACCCAGTCATCGTGGCCGGCGCCCCAGAACGGCGACATCGGATGGCCGCTCTGGCCGCCGGGCATGTGGATGATGCCGTCGGCCTCATGGCCGGGCGATACCACCATGCGCTCGGATGCGCCGAAGGACGGGCCCTGCACGCGTGGCATGGCGCCATCACCGGCGAGCGGTTCTCCCGGCATGCACAGGCGCGGCTTCAGGAAGGCGGGCAGTGCGTTGGCCAACGGGTGGCAGATCTTCGCCGTGTTGCGTTCGCCCCAGCGGCGCTCGGCCAGCGGTCCCTGGCTGGCGAGATCGTCGCGCACTTCCTTCGCCGCATCTTCCAGCAGCGCGTCCCAGGTCGTGTAGCGGCGCGACAGCAGGTGTGCCGGGCGCTGTTCGAGCAGCGGCCACACCACGCCTTCCAATTGAGGCAGGTCGGGCATGATGAAGGCGTCGCCCAGCGCCGCCTGCGCGGGCGCGGTGAGGCCATCGGCGATGCGTGCATGTACGGCCAGGCGCCAGGCGCGGACAAGCCGATAGCTGACCGAATCGATGTTGGCGGTGCCGTCCCAGGTCTTGCCGGCATCGGCGAGGGCCTTGAGGGAGGAGTCCCCCGGCCGCTTCTTCGCTTCGGCCTGTAGCAGCGTCCACCAGCGCTCCAGGAACAACGCGCGATCGTCGAGCTGGATCGCCAGCAGGTCCTTTTCGGTGAAGCGGTCCTTCGCCATCAGGCCATCGCGGATCTGCTGCGCACGTGCGCCCAACGCATAGCCGCCATCGCCGACGCGCGCCAACGCCGCGCCATCCAGCACGCGCGCATTGGCGGTCCAGAGACGGTGGCTCTCGGGCGACGTCAGCACAGGCGAGAGCTGGTAGGACAGGTCCCAGGGCTTGCAGGCGGTCGCCGCTTCGTCGGTAGGCGCTGCAGGCGCGGCCCCGTCGAGGGCGTGCGCGCACGCGCTGGCGCGCGAAGGCAGCGGGCCGAGGATGCGCCAGGCGATGCGGCCGTTGCGGTCCGCAACGACCAGGTTCTGCGCGGGCGTGGCCGTGCGCTGGGCCACCGCGAGCGCGGCGGACAGGTCGTCGGCGCGGGCGAGTTCGGACAGGCCGAAGTTCAACGCACCGGGCAGCTGCGCTACCCAGCGCAACGCCAGCGCGGGGCGATCGCCCTTCGCGGGGTGCACGACCGGGCCGTGGCGGGTGTCGAGCACGTCGAACGCCACGTCTTCGCCGCCGGCCACCTTGATGGTTTCCGCATGGCGCTCGACGGCATCGCAGCCCGTCGTCGCGGCGCCCTTGCACGGGTTCACCGGATACCAATCCGCCGTGTCCGCGTAGCTGTTGGTGAAGCCCCACGCGACGCGCCCATTACTGCCGACGATGATCGCCGGCAGGCCCGGCAGGCTGAAGCCGGACACGTCGACCTTGCCGCCCGGCGCATGCGGGTCCGGATAACGCAGGCGCACGCGGAACCAGATGCCGGGCGCGCGCAGGCCCAGATGCATGTCGTCGGCGACGATCGCGCGGCCATCGGCCGTCAGCGCGCCGGCGACGGCCCAGTTGTTGCTGCCCGGCGTGCCCTTGTCGGCCAGGCGCTGGTGCGAATCGGTCTTCGGCATCGGTAGCGTACGCAAGTCCACCTGGCTGGCATCCGGCAGGGGCGCGTTGCCGCGCGCTTCACCGAACAGCGGGGCATCCCACTCGGTACCATCGTGGGCGAGCAGGGTGTAGAGACCCTGCGGCACATGCTGGCGGATCTGCCACAGGCCCAGTTCGCGCACGTTCTGCGCGTCCTGCAGATCGAAGTACATCGCGTACCCGGTCAGCGCCGAATCCAGCACCTGCCATTCACGTGGTTCCTGCCGCAGCAGCAGGTAGGGCCAGGGGCGTGCGCGCAGATTGCCGAGGCCGGCGTTCACACCATCGGCGTAGGCCTGCAGCTGCGGCATGCGGTTGCCGGCGAAGGCGTCCAGGTGCTCGCCCAGGCGCGCACGGATACGGTGCACGCGGCGTTCCTTGTCCAGGTCGATGGCGATGGGGCCGAACAGCTCCGCCAGTTCGCCGGCCGAGCTGCGGCGCATCAGGTCCATCTCGAAATAGCGTTCCTGCGCGTGCACGTAGCCGAGCGCGCGGACCGCGTCGGCTTCGCTGGCGGCGTCGATGGTGACCACACCGAGGGCGTCGCGCTGCACGCTGGCCGGCGCCGACAGGCCGGCCAGGCCGGTCTCGCCGTCCAGCCGCGCCAGACTGCCTCGCAGCATCCACCATGCGACCAGCACCACCAGTACCACCAGGGCCAACAGCAGCAGCGCGATGCGCCGGGTCCACTTCAGCATTGCGGGTCCTGAGGGTAAGGGCGGGCGGGGCGATTATTCCACGGAAGGATGACGGTCGACGCCCCGATGCGAGGAAGAACGCGACTGATTCCGATTCGGTCGCCGGCCCGTGGGATCGGGCATCCTGTGCGCCTCGTTACAGGAGCCGCCCCCATGAAAGGCCACCCCGACGTCGTCGACTATCTCAAGTTCCTGCTGCGTGGCGAACTCGCCGCGCGCGACCAGTACTTCATCCACTCGCGGCGCTACGAGGACCAGGGCCTGAAGGCGCTGTTCCACCGCATCGACCACGAGATGCAGGAAGAGACCCAGCACGCCGACGCGCTGCTGCGCCGCATCCTGTTCCTCGAGGGCGACCCGGACATGCGCCCGGAAGCCTTCACCGCCGGCACGACCGTCGAGGAGATGCTGCAGCGCGACCTCGAGGTCGAGTACGCGGTGCGCGCCCATCTGGCCAAGGGCGTGGCGCTGTGCGAACAGCATGGCGACTACGTGACGCGCGAGATCCTGCTGACCCAGTTGCAGGACACCGAGGAAGACCACGCGCACTGGCTGGAACAGCAGTTGGGCCTGATCAAGCGCCTGGGCATCCAGCTGTACCTGACCTCCAAGCTGGACGGCGAAGCCGTCGCCGAATAAGCGGCGGCATCAGGCCCGGCGCAGGCGGTAGACCGCTGTTTCCAGCGCGCTCAGGCCTTCTTCGCGGAAGCGCGGCTCCTGGTCCAGGATGTCGCGTCGCTCCAGCAGCGTACGCCGCCACGGTGCGGCGAACAGCGCCTCGACTTCCGGCTGCTCCACCGAAAACGGCGGGCCGGCCTTTTCGGCCTGCGGGTACTCCAGCGTGATCAGCAGCCCCTGGCAACCGGCAGGCAGGGACGCGTAGACCGTGTCGCGGTAGCGCAGGCGCAGGTCAGGCGGCAACGCGATCAGGGCGGCACGGTCGTACACGCCGGCCACATCGGCGAGCAGCGCCGGGTCCAGCCCGAAGGCATCGCCCAGAATGATCTCCACCGGCCCCGCGCTGAAATGCTCGCCGTAGCGGCTCGTGGTCCGCACGGGCTCCAGTCCGGCTTCTTCGAAGAACTGCGTCACCGCCAGTGGCGACAGTTCGACACCGAGCACGCGATGGCCCTGCGCGGCCAGCCAGTGCATGTCCAGCGACTTGCCGCACAGCGGCACCAGCACGCGCGCCTCCGACGGCAGCTGCAGCGACGGCCAATGCTTCTCCAGCAGCGGCATCACGTCGCTGCGATGGAAACCGATCTGGCCTTCCTGCCACTTCTGCAACCAGAAATCGGCATCCATCGACGAATCCTTCAGAGGTGAGCGGTGAACTACTGGACGTCCAGTCCGTCGACCTTCTGCCGCGCCCCGTGAAGCTGCGGGCTGCGGCGATGATGAGCGCGCCGCAGCGCGCCCATCCGGTGAACTACTGGACTTCCAGTCCGTCGACCTTCTGCCAACCCCGCGGCAACAACCCGCCGCGCGTCGCGCGTGCACCGACGTACTCGTCCAAATCCTTGAACGACAGGCTCATCGTGCGCTGCCCGCTCTTCACCAGCAGCGTGCTGCCCGGCGTAACGGCCGCGATGGCGACCACGCGCTCGGTGCCCAGCTTGGCCTTCGGGATCTCGATCAGCTTGTTGCCCTTGCCCTTGTCGAGTTCGGGCAGTTCGCTGACCGGGAAGGCCAGCAGGTGGCCGGCGCTGGTCACCGCGACGATGCGGTCGGTGTCCACGTTCGGCACCTGTGCCGGCTGCAGGACGCCTGCGCCTGGGGTCAGATTGAGCATCGCCTTGCCCGCCTTCTGGCGGCCGGTGAGATTCTCGAAGCGGGTGACGAAGCCGTAGCCGTGCGAGGACGCCAGCACGAAGCGGCTGTCGTTGTCGCCGCTGGCCAGGGCCTGGAACGACGCGCCCGCCGCCGGCGAGAAGCGGCCGGTCAGCGGTTCGCCGTTGCCGCGCGCGGAGGGCAGCGTGTGCACGGCGGTGGAATAGCTGCGACCTTCGGAATCGAGGAAGGCCACCTGCTGCGTGCTGCGCGAGCGCACGGCGGCCAGCATGCCGTCGCCGTCGCGGTAGGACAGCGTGGCAGCATCCACCTCGTGGCCCTTGGCTGCGCGGATCCAACCCTTCTCCGACAGCACGACGGTCATCGGTTCGCTGGTGACCAGCTCGGCCTCGTCCAGGGCCTGGGCGGCATCGCGCTGCACCAGTGGGGACAGACGGGCGTCGCCGAACTTCTTCGCATCGGCCGTCAGTTCGTCCTTGATCAGCTTCTTCAGCTTGGCTTTCGACTCCAGGATGCCGGCGATCTTCTCGCGTTCGGCCTGCAGTTCGTCCTGCTCGCCGCGGATCTTCATTTCCTCGAGGCGGGCGAGCTGCTTCAGCTTGGTGTCGAGGATGTAGTCGGCCTGTTCTTCGCTCAGCTTGAAGCGGGCGATCAGCGCGGCCTTCGGCTCGTCCTCGGTGCGGATGATGCGGATGACTTCATCCAGGTTGAGGAACGCGACCAGCAAGCCTTCCAACAGGTGCAGGCGGCGCTCGACCTTCTCCAATCGGTGCTTCAAGCGGCGCGTTACAGTGTCGCTGCGGAACGCCAGCCATTCGGTCAGCAGCATCTTCAGGTTCTTGACCTGCGGACGGCCGTCGAGCCCGATGATGTTGAGGTTGACCCGGAAGCTCTTCTCCAGGTCGGTGGTGGCGAACAGGTGGCCCATCAGCTGTTCGGCGTCCACGCGATTGGAGCGCGGAATCAACACGACGCGCACCGGATTGGCGTGGTCGGATTCGTCGCGGATGTCCTCCAGCCACGGTAGCTTCTTCGCCCGCATCTGGGTGGCGATCTGCTCGATGATCTTCGACGGCGAGACCTGGTAGGGCAGCGCGTCGATCACGATGTTGGCGTTGTCCTTGCGCCACACCGCGCGTGCGCGGACGCTGCCGGTACCGTTCTCGTACATGGCGCGCAGGTCCGACGCTGCGGTGATGATCTCCGCCTTTGTCGGGTAGTCCGGGCCGCGCACGTGTTCGCACAGGTCGGCGACGGTCGCATCGGGGTCATCGATCAGGCGGATGCACGCGCTGACGATTTCATTGAGGTTGTGCGGCGGCACGTCGGTGGCCATGCCCACGGCGATGCCGGTGGTGCCGTTGAGCAGCAGGTGCGGCAGGCGCGCAGGCAGCCACGTGGGCTCTTCCAGCGTGCCGTCGAAGTTCGGCGCCCAGTCCACCGTGCCCTGGCCGAGTTCGCCCAGCAGCACTTCGGCGATGGGGGTGAGCTTGGATTCGGTGTAGCGCATCGCCGCGAACGACTTCGGGTCGTCCGGCGAGCCGAAGTTGCCCTGGCCCTCGATCAGCGGATAGCGGTACGAGAACGGCTGCGCCATCAGCACCAGCGCTTCGTAGCACGCGCTGTCGCCATGCGGGTGGTATTTGCCGATCACGTCGCCCACGGTGCGTGCGGATTTCTTCGGCTTCGCGCCGGCATTGAGGCCCAGCTCGCTCATCGAATAGATGATGCGCCGCTGTACCGGCTTCAACCCGTCGCCGATGAAAGGCAGGGCGCGGTCGAGCACGACGTACATCGAGTAGTCGAGGTAGGCGCGTTCGGCGTACTCGCGCAGCGGGATCTGTTCGAAGCCGTGGAAGGTGGGGCGGATGGTGTCGCTCATCGGGTGCGTTTTTCTGCAGCAGTGTCCTGCCGCAATTCTACCCGTCGCTGTCGCAACGCTTGAGCTCGCGATGCCGATCGAACCCCGGAAACGAAAAACCCCCGCTTGCGCGAGGGTCTCGTTATGCGTGGTGCCCAGGAGAGGACTCGAACCTCCACGGTTTTACCCGCTAGTACCTGAAACTAGTGCGTCTACCAATTCCGCCACCTGGGCAGGTAAGCGAGGCGCGCATTTTGTGGGGTGACCGGGGGAATGTCAACGGGTGTCTTCGCATGATGTGTTCAGGCGGGGTGTACGATGGTCCGATGACCAAGAAGAACACGACTGGCGGCGGCAAGAAGCCCGCCGCGAACGCCAAGGCCGGCGCGAAGCCGGCTTCCCGCAATGCCCAAAAGGCCGGTGGCAAGCCCGCCGGCAAGCCGGGCAAACCCGCCAAGAAGAGCCTGCCGCCCTGGATGCCGGACCTGCCGTCCGCACCGCGCGGCGGTCGCAAACCGGCCCCCACGTCGTCCCCGATGCCACGCCGGGCGCCGTCGGCCGGCCGCTTTGTCGATCCGCACGCACAGCGCGAAGCGCAGCGCTACGACCAGCCCATCGCCAGCCGCGAAGCCATCCTGGGCTTCCTGGAAGCGGCCGAGGGTCCGCAGACGGCGGAAGAGATCGCCGGCCCGCTGGGCCTGGACGCACCCGACCGCTTCGAGGCCCTGTCCAAGCGGCTCGGGGCGATGGTCCGAGACGGCCAGTTGGTACAGAACCGCCGCGGCGGCTTCGCTCCGGTGCAGCAGACCGACCTGATCGCCGGCACGGTGATCGCCAACCCGGACGGCTTCGGTTTCCTGCGCCCCGACACCGGTGGGGGCGACGACCTGTTCCTGCCGCCTTTCGAAATGCGCAAGGTGATGCATGGCGACCGCGCGCTGGCCAACGTCACCGGCATCGACCGTCGCGGCCGCCGCGAGGGCAGCATCGCGCGCGTGCTGGAGCGCGGCGTCACCCGCCTGATCGGCCGCTTCGGGTTCGAGGTCGGCATCGCGTACGTCGCCCCCGACGACAAGCGCATCCAGCGCAACGTGCAGATCCCGCAGGACGCGACCGGTGGCGCGCGCGATGGTCAGCTCGTCGTCGTCGAACTGACCCAGGCGCCGGATGCGCGCCGTCCGCCCATCGGCAAGGTGATCGCGGTGCTCGGCGACAGCCTGACGCCGTCGCTGGTCGTCGAGGCGGCTATCCATGGCCACAACCTGCCGCACGAATTTCCGCAGGAGGTGCTGGATGAGGCCACCGCGGTGCCGCTGGTGGTCGAGCCGGCGATGATCGGCGACCGCGTCGATCTGCGGTCCACACCCCTGGTCACGATCGACGGCGAGGATGCGAAGGATTTCGATGATGCCGTCTACTGCGAACCCACCCGCGACGGCTTCCGCCTGATCGTCGCCATCGCCGACGTCTCCCATTACGTGCGTCCCGGCACGCCCCTGGACGACGAGGCGCAGAAGCGCGCCACCTCCGTCTACTTCCCCGGTTACGTCGTGCCGATGCTGCCGGAGACGCTGTCCAACGGCATCTGCTCGTTGAACCCGAAGGTCGACCGCATGACCTTCGTCTGCGACATGCACGTCAACCGCGACGGTGAAGTAACGCAGTCGAAATTCTACGAAGCGGTGATGAACTCGCACGCGCGCCTGACCTATACGCAGGTGTGGAAGGCCGTCGGCGAGAACGACGAAGAGACCCGCGCGCAGATCGCGCCGGTGCTGCCGCACGTCGAGCGCCTGTACCAGCTCTACCACGTGCTGGCGAAGGCGCGTACGCAGCGTGGCGCGATCGAGTTCGAGAGTTCGGAAGTCCGCTTCGTCCTGGACAACCGCGGCGAAGTGACCCAGGCCGGCATGCTGGTGCGCAACGACGCGCACAAGCTCATCGAGGAATGCATGATCGCCGCCAACGTTGAGGCAGCGAAGTTCCTGCTCGGCGCACACATCCCCGCGCCTTACCGCATCCACGACAAGCCGCCGGAAACGAAGTACATGGACCTGCTGGAGTTCCTCAAGGAATTCAAGCTGTCGATGCCGTCGTGGGGCAAGGTGCAGCCCAAGGATTTCACCCAGCTGCTGAAAAAGGTACGCGAACGGCCGGATGCCGCGCTGCTTGAATCGGTCTTGCTTCGCAGCCAGAGCCTGGCGGTGTACGCGCCCGAGAATATCGGGCATTTCGGCCTGGCGTTGGCGTCCTACGCGCACTTCACCTCGCCGATCCGGCGCTATCCCGACCTGCTCGTGCATCGCGCGATCAAGCACGGCCTGACGAAGCAGAAGCCGGACGCCTTCCAGTACACCGCCCGCGACATGGCGGCGCTGGCGCTGCAGTGCTCCGAGCGCGAGCGCCGTGCCGACGAGGCCGAGCGCGAAGTGGACGAGCGCTTCCGCGCCGCGTGGATGGAGAAGCACGTCGGTGGCCAGTTCGACGGCGTCATCAGCGGTGTCACCAGCTTCGGCTTGTTCGTCGAGCTGGACGAATCCAAGGTCAACGGCCTGGTCCACGTTACCCAGCTGCCGCACGACTACTACCACTTCGATCCGGTGCGGAAGACGCTGTCGGGCGAGCGTCGTGGCCTGTCGTTCCGGCTGGGCGACCGCGTGCGCATCATCGTGCTGAAGGCCAGTCTGGAAGAGCGCAAGATCGACTTCCGCCTGGTCGAGGACAAGACGAAGGACAGTGGCCTGCCGCCGCCCCCGCCGCGTGGGCAGCCCGCCAAGCGCAAGAAACAGAAGTACTGAGCCGTGGCAGATACCGTGCACACCGGTGGATGCCAGTGCGGCGCAGTTCGCTTCCGCGTCACGGGTGAACTCAAGGATGCGTCCATCTGCCATTGCCGCATGTGCCAGAAAGCGTTCGGTGCGTACTACGCACCGCTGGTGTCGACGCGCGGCGCACTGCTGGAATGGACGCGTGGCGAACCCAGGCGCTTCCAGTCGTCGAATGTCGTCCGCCGTGGCTTCTGCGCCGACTGCGGCACGCCGCTGACCTACGAAGCGCCGGACGGCGTCGCGATCGCCGCGGGCGCCTTCGATGCGCCGGCGGGGCTGGCACCGTGGGTGCAGTACGGCGTGGAGGGCAAGCTGCCGTACGTGGACGACCTGCCGACGCTGCCGCAACGGCGCACCGAAGAGGACGAAGCTGCCGCCGCCTTCCTCGCCGGGGTGGTCTCTTTCCAGCACCCGGACCACGACACGCCGGCCTGGCCGCCGCGCTGAGCGACCGGTCGGTGCGATAATGCCGGCCTTTCCTACGCGGCCGCACAGCGCATGAGCAAGCAGAACCAGTGGATCGTCGGTGTCAACGCGGTGGCCTCGGCCATCGAGAACGATGCCGACAACGTGCGCGAGGTGCTGGTCGAAGGCGGCAGCAAGAACGCGCGCCTGACCGAGATCGAAGAGAACGCGCGCCGCAAGGGCATCGACGTGCGCCGGGTCACCGGCCAGGCGTTGGACGGCGTGGCCGGTTCGCTGCGCCACCAGGGCGTCGCCGCGCGCTATGCCGCGGCGAAGACCTGGGACGAGGGTGAGCTGCAGGGCCTGGTCGAGGCCGCCGAAGGCAAGGCGCTGGTGCTGGTGCTGGACGGCGTGCAGGACCCGCACAACCTTGGCGCCTGCCTGCGTAGCGCCGCGGCGGCTGGCGTCACCGCGGTCGTGATCCCGAAGGACAAGTCGGTGGGCGTGAATGCCACCGTGCGCAAAACCTCGGCCGGCGCCGCCGACACCATCCCGGTGGTGCAGGTCACCAACCTGTCGCGCTGCCTGCGCGACTTGCAGCAACTCGGCGTGTGGATCTATGGCCTCGCCGGCGAAGCGGAAGCGTCGCTGTACTCGCTCGACCTGCGCGGCAATGTGGCACTGGTGCTGGGCGGCGAAGCCGACGGCCTGCGCCGGTTGACGCGCGAGAACTGCGACGGCCTGGTGAAGATTCCGATGCCGGGCGAGATCGAGAGCCTCAACGTGTCGGTGGCCGCCGGCGTCACCCTGTTCGAAGCCGTCCGCCAACGCCAATAAGGATTCCGCATGCCCGGCACGCCGCACCGTTCCCCATACCGGCTGGCGGCGCTGCTGCTGGCTGTCGCATCCGCCACGGCCGCCGCACAGGAAGCTCCGCGCGTACGCGCGCGTGACCTCGGCGTGGCGCCGGGCATCTTTTCCGCGGGCACGCACAACGCCATCACCGATGTCGCCGGCGTCCGCGTGGGGCAGGTGACCCTGGTGGAAGGCGATACCGTGCGCACCGGGGTCACCGCCATCCTGCCGCATCCGGGCAATGCGTACCGCTCGCGCGTGCCCGCGGCGGTGCATGTCGGCAACGGCTTCGGCAAGTTCATCGGCAGCACGCAGGTGAACGAACTGGGCGAGCTGGAAACCCCCATCGTGCTGACCTGCACGCTGTGCGTGTGGAAGGCGGCCGATGCGATGGCGGCGTGGATGCTGGAACGCCCCGACATGCAGCAGGTG
>Ga0247823_10001955_pt1 | contig 17035 bp, 17 predicted proteins | sample 13C_PalmiticAcid_2_FD_192426 | JGI IMG/M metagenome (GOLD analysis project Ga0247823, IMG submission 192426) | Soil microbial communities from agricultural site in Penn Yan, New York, United States - 13C_PalmiticAcid_Day30 | ecosystem: Environmental > Terrestrial > Soil > Agricultural land...
CAGGCACACAGCCTTTCGGCGATTTTTCGTTGAGCGAAAGCGCCCGCAAAGTCAATGAAGCACTGGGATTCACGACCGGGCCGCTGGTCATCTCCAACGCCTGTATTTCGGGCGTAATGGCGCTCATTACCGGCAGCCGCTACATCCAATCGGGCCGGTACGATCATGTGCTGGTGCTGGGTGCCGATGTGCTCAGTTATTTTGTCATGAGCGGTTTCAACAGTTTCCTGGCTATGAGTGATGGGCCCTGCCGCCCGTTCGATGCCGATCGCAAAGGCATTAACCTGGGCGAAGCTGCCGGTGGCGTATTGCTGTCTGTACAGCCGGGAGCCGGTGCACAAGTGCTGGTTAAAGGAGGCGCTGTGACCAACGATGCCAACCATATTTCCGGTCCCTCCCGCACCGGGGCCGAACTGGCCGATGCCATTACCCGATCGCTCAAACAGGCTGGTATGCCCGCTTCGAACATTGATCATATTTCCGCCCACGGCACCGCTACGTTGTACAACGACGAAATGGAAACCAAGGCCTTTCACCTGGCCGGAGTGCAGCAAGCCCCGGTGACCAGCCTCAAAGGCTATTTTGGCCATACCCTGGGCGCCGCCGGTATCATTGAAAGTATTATAGGCGTAGAGAGCCTGCGCCGTCAAACGCTGCTGCCTACCCCCGGATATCATATTCATGGCGTAAGTTTGCCGCTGACGGTAACTGCCGCCGTGCAATCCATGCCATTGCAAACCCTGCTCAAGACCGCTTCGGGCTTTGGCGGTTGCAATGCGGCCATTGTATTAGAAAAGCAATTAGACTAACCTGATAAAAAACCTTAGATGCAGCCAGAAACTAAACAGCAGACTGAACCATTTTTCTCAGAAGATAACCTCACTGCGCTTGAAGCAATTGAAAAGGCCCAGCTGATCGCCTTTGCACCTTATGTATTCCAGGCTACCAAAACCCTCCGCGATACCGGTATCCTGAAAATGGTGGCAGAAGCCCGTCGCACGGGTCTCACACAAGAGGTGATTGTGCAGCAGTCCGGTTTGTCCGAATACGGCGTAAGGGTACTGCTCGAAGCTGGTCTGGGCATCGGGTTGTTCATCATCAGGGATGGTAAATACTTCATCACCAAAACCGCTTACTTCATCCTGAACGATGAAATGACGCGGGTGAACATGGATTTTTCGCAGGACATCTGCTACAAAGGTGCTTACGAACTGGAAGGCAGCATCCGCAATGGTAAACCCGAAGGCCTGCAATACCTGGGTCCCTGGGAAACCATTTACGAAGGCCTGACCATCCTGGACGAACCTGCCAAAAGCAGTTGGTACAATTTCGACCATTTCTACTCCGACAAAGCATTTCCGGATGCACTGCCGGTAGTGTTCGAAAATAAACCTAAACGCATCCTCGATATTGGTGGCAACACCGGTAAATGGACCCTCCACTGCCTGCAATACAATGCCGACGTGGAAATGGCCATTATGGACCTGCCCGGACAATTGGGCATAGCCAGACAGCAGTTCGAAGAAAAAGGCCTCAGCCACCGCGTAACGCTGATTGAAAACAACGTGCTGGACGAAAGCAAACCTTTCCCCAAAGGATTTGACGTGATCTGGATGAGCCAGTTTCTCGACTGTTTCTCCGAAGCTGAAATCACTTCCATCCTCAAGCGTTGTTACGAAGCACTGGACGAAAACGGCCGCGTGTTCATCAACGAAACCTTCTGGGATCGCCAGCGCTTCAAAGCCTCGGCTTTCAGCCTGCAGATGACCTCGCTCTACTTCACCACCCAGGCCAATGGCAACAGCCAGATGTACCACACGGCTACTTTCCTGAAGTGTATTGAAGCCGCAGGTTTTGAAGTAGTGAAACAAACCGACGAAATCGGCATCAGCCATACGATTATGGAATGCCGGAAAAAATAAAACCAGACAACAACGGTGCTGCGTCCTGAACAAGCGCGGTATCCGGAAACAGCAAGCAAGTAAAACTATTGAACATGCAAACCATTCAAACAGATGTGCTGGTTATCGGTGCTGGTCCGGCGGGAACAGTAGCGGCAGCTATTATTAAAAAAGCGGGCTACCAGGTAGAGATGGTGGAGAAACTGAAATTTCCCCGCTTTGTCATTGGCGAAAGCCTGTTGCCCCGCTGTATGGAAGCCCTGGAAGAAGCTGGTTTCCTCGATGCGATCAAAGCCAAAGGATTCCAGGAAAAGTATGGTGCCAAATTCGTGAAAGACGGCCAGATCTGCGATTTCCGGTTCGAAGACCAGTATACCAACGGATACAACTGGACCTGGCAGGTGCCCCGTGCCGATTTTGACCACACCCTGGCTACCTGCTGCGAGGATATGGGTATTCCGCTGCATTATGAAACCGAGGTAACGGCTATCCGCTTCAACGAAGACGGCAGCTCTGTAACCACGGTAAAAGATATAGATGGCAACGAACGCCAGATCGAAGCCCGTTTTGTAGTAGATGGCAGTGGCTATGGCCGCGTGATTCCAAGCCTTTTTGGCCTCGACAAACCATCTGGTCAGAAAGGCCGCAAAACCTTGTTTGCCCATATTGTAGATACCAAACGGGATATGGTTCACGAGCCTAACCGGATCACGGTGTATATCCACAAAGAGCAAACCTGGATCTGGGTGATCCCTTTCTCCAATGGTAACACCTCCGTGGGTTTTGTAAGTGATCCTTCCTTTTTTGAAGATTATACCGGCACTCCCGAAGAAATGTACCGCGCCATGCTGAGCAATGAACCAGAATTGGCTGAACGTTTTGAAGGAGCCGAACTGGTATTTGAGCCCCGCACGCTGCAAAGCTGGAGTTCTACGGCCGATAAGTTTTTTGGCAATGGCTATGTGCTCACCGGTAACGTTACCGAGTTCCTGGATCCTATTTTTTCTTCCGGTGTTACACTCGCCACGGTGTCGGCCCAGACTGCCGCGCACCTCGTGATCCGTCACCTCCAGGGCGAGCAGATCGATTGGGAAAAAGAATACATGGAGCCTACCATGCAGGGGGTGAATACTTTCCGCACGTATGTAAACAGCTGGTACGATGGTTCGCTGTTCAAGATCTTTTTCGCGAAAGAACCCAATATGCACATGAAAAACCAGATTTGCTCGGTACTCGCCGGATATGTTTGGGATACCAATAATCCATTTGTGAAAAACTCGGAGAAGTCGGTGAAAACCCTCCTGAATTTTATCGTGGAAATGGAGAAAACAGAAATGTAATTGAGCGCACAGGATTTACATATCACCAGTTATGTACGCATCGGCCAGCAGGGTATAGCCTGTAATGGCCTTGCCTGGCACAGCTTTGAGCCTGGTGCGCCGTTGCCCGATGCACTGGCTGCGGCTTATCGTGCGCTGGAACCGGCCTATCCCAAATTCTTTAAGATGGACCTGCTCAGCAAACTGGGCTGGTTGGGAGTAGAAGCGCTCAAAGCCAATGGCTGGCAGCCCGGGGCATACGAACCCGCATCGGTAGCCATGGTAGTGGCCAACAGTCATGCCAGCAACGATGCCGATCTGAATTACTGGGAAAGTACGCGGCAAGTGCCGAGTCCGGCCTTGTTTGTGTACACACTGCCCAATATTGTACTCGGCGAAATCAGTATCCGCAACGGGTGGAAGGGCGAACAGGCTTTTTTGATCCAGGATGCGTTTGACGCTACGCAACTGCTCGAATATGTGGAGGCAGTAATGGCTACCGGCGAAACAGAAGTGTGCATCGCCGGCTGGCTCGATGTATGGAAAGGAACCGCAGACGGTTTCCTGGTGGTGATTGAAAAAACAAAAACGGGAACAGCGCTGCCTTTGAGCGCTGCCCAACTCATGAATTTATACAAAGAAGAGATATGGAAATGAACGAACTGATGCAGCAACTGAAACAACAGATCATCGATCAGCTGAACCTGCAGGACATCAAACCTGATGCTATTGGCGACGATACCACCCTGTTTGGTGAAGGCCTGGGCCTCGATAGTATCGACGCGCTGGAACTGATTGTGCTGCTGCAACAACAATATGGTCTTAAACTGGCCAATAGTGAAGACGGTCCTAAAGTATTCAAAACCGTGCGCACCATTGCCGAGTACATTCAAGCCCATAAAGGTTAAGTGATGAACAGCCGGATCTGTATCTGCGGACTGGGTGCGGTAACGGCCATTGGCCGCAATGTGTCTGAAAACCTGGCTTCGCTGCGCAGTGGCAAAGCCGGGGTGGGTACTGCACGCATCCTCGAAACGGTGCACCGCAATGACTGGCCCGTGGCCGAAGTGTCTTATTCCAACGAGGAACTGGCCGCCATGAGTGGTGGGCAGGCGCATTGGCCGCGTACAGCACTGTTGAGTATGCTGGCTGCCCGCGAGGCGCTGGACCATGCCGCATTGCCTGCCGGCGAAAAAATGCGCACCGGTTTTATCTCTGCCAACTCGGTAGGAGGTATGGAGCGCACCGAATATTTTTACCCGGCTTTTAAAGCAGACCAGACCCAGGGTGCCACAAAAGATATTGTGAACCATGAATGTGGCGCCGTCACCGAAATTGTGGCCGATGCGTTGCAGATTCATGATTTCATCACCACGGTAAGTACGGCTTGCTCTTCCTCGGCCAACAGCCTGATGCTGGGCGCGCGGATGATAAAACAAGGCCGACTGGATGTGGTGGTAGCTGGTGGGGCCGACGCCCTGAGCCGGTTTACACTCAATGGATTCAGTACGTTGCAGATCCTCGATAAAAACCATTGCACCCCTTTCGATGCCAACCGCAAAGGCCTCAACCTGGGTGAAGGTGCGGGGTATGTGGTACTGGTGCGCGAAGAACTCGCTGTGCAGTGGGGATTGAAGGTATATGGTTACCTCAGCGGGTACGCCAATGCCAACGATGCCTATCACCAAACGGCTTCCTCGCCCGAAGGGAAAGGCAACCTGCTGGCCATGACTACTGCTTTGCAGATGAGTGGCCTGCAACCTGGCGATATCCAATACATCAACGCACATGGTACCGGCACGGCCAACAACGACCTTTCCGAAGGCACCGCAGTGATGCAGTTGTTTGGAGATCAGGTGCCGATGCTGAGCTCTACCAAAGCCTTTACCGGTCACACTTTGGGGGCCTGCGGTGGGGTAGAAGCGGTATATGCGATGCTGGCTATTGAGCACGGCGTGGTATATCCCAACCTCAATTTTACCGAACGGATACCCGAACTCAGCTTTGATCCCGTAACGGAACTCAAAGAAGGGCAGGACATCCGCCATGTACTGAGCAATTCCTTCGGTTTCGGCGGCAATTGTTCGGCGCTTGTATTTTCTAAAAGTTAAACTCAAAACGGCAGCATGGCTGTTTATATCAAAGGCATAGCCAGCATTACGGCACAGCACACGTTTAACCAGGACAACTGGTTGCAACCCGTTCCCGAAACGGCGCTGACCTGTATGCCTACCATTGAACCCGATTATAAAGCCTTCATTGCGCCCATGCAGATCCGCAGGATGAGCAAGGTGGTGAAAATGGGTGTGGCTGCGGCTTCCAAAGCTTTGGAAGATGCCCATATTGCTCTGCCTGATGCCATCACCATTGGCACTGCTTACGGCTGCCTCAATGATACCGAAGTATTCCTGTCGAGGATGCTGGACCAGCAGGAGGAAATGCTTACGCCTACTGCATTCATTCAATCGACCCATAACACCATTGCCGGACAGATTGCTTTGTTGATGGGCTGCAATGCGCACAACCTGACTTACGTACAACGGGGTTTCTCTTTCGAAACCGCCCTGCTCGAAAGCCTGTTGTTGCTGGCCGAAAACCCCGACCATTATATCCTTTGCGGTGGCATTGATGAAATGACACCCACGGTACAGGCTATCCTGCAAAGAGTAGGTGCTTATCGTACCGAACCTGCATTACCATCTCAGTTGTTGCAACAACCGTTGCAGGGTGCAATCGCCGGTGATGGCGCCAGCTGCATGATACTGGCCGGTGATGCCAGAGGCGCTTATGCCGAAATAGCGGGTTTGCATACCTTTAATAAGCCGGCTTCTGCTGATGTAACATTGGCGCAGATCCATACTTTCCTGGAACAACATGGCCTTACGCTTGAGGATGTAGACGGCATCGTAATAGGTGTAAATGGTGATGAAAGGAATGACAGCGTGTACCATGATGTACTACCCGAAGGAGTGACCATCATTGGTTACAAACACCTGACGGGCGAATATCCTACCGCATCGGCATTTGGTACGGTGCTGGCTGCGCAGTTACTGAAAGGTGCTGTATTGCCTGCTGAATGGTGCCTCCACAAAGCCCATGACCGCCAACCGCAGAACCTGCTGGTGTGGCACCACTATAAAAATTATTATCACACCTTAACCCTGTTAAAGGCATGTTAAGCTACCGCCCTGTAACCTGGCTGTACCTGCTGGTATCGGCAGTGTTGCTAGTGCTGGTATTGCGAACGGCCATCAGCTGGTACTGGCTGCTACTGCCCTTGATGGCCTATGTTTCGATACTGGTACCTGCGGCGATGAACATCCAATGGGACTTTTTCATCAAAGGCATTCACAGGGGCAAAGGCACCAAAAAACAAGTAGCGCTTACCTTCGATGATGGTCCGGCGGCCTATACTGGTACCATTTTGGATGTACTGAAGGCAGCAGGCGCACCCGCTACTTTTTTCCTGATTGGCAAAAATATTCCGGGTGGCGAAGCGCTGGTGCAACGCATGGATGCCGAAGGACACCTGGTAGGCAACCATAGTTTTGAACATGGTTTTTGGTTCGATCTGAAATCGGCCAAAGGCATGCTCAGCGAATTAAGACTGACCGATACATTGGTCAAAGAACTGACGGGTAAAACCTTGCGCTGGTTCCGGCCGCCATATGGGGTGACGAATCCTAACGTGGCCAGAGCGGCAGTCAGAGGCGGATATGAAGTGATAGGATGGAGCCTGCGGAGCCTCGATACGGTAGCCAAAGAACCCTCCTTGTTGTTGCAACGGTTGCAGCAGCAAACACATAACGGTGCAGTCATATTGCTGCACGACAGTTGTGCCATCACTGCCGAAGTACTGCCCGCTTACCTCCAATGGCTCAAAGAAAATGGCTACGAAGTAGCGGCATTAAATAAACTGATTCAACATTCGCCTTATGCGTAAACTGATATTTGTACTGGCGGGCTTACTTTGCGCTTTGTGCAGCATAGCCCAGCCTGCAGGATTCAAGAAAATGGCCAGCGATGCGGCTTTCAGGCAGTCGTTTGCCAAAGCCACCCAGCAGGTGCAAACCATCGAAAGTGAGTTCACCCAGGTAAAAGAACTGTCGATGCTGGCGGAGAAAGTGAATTCGAAGGGTAAGTTTTATTATAAGAAAGACAGCAAAGTACGCATCGAATATACCCAGCCCTATTTTTACCTGATGGTGATGAACGATGGGCAGGTGATGGTGAAAGACGATCAGAAGAAAAACACCATCAATGCAAAGAACAATAAAATGATGCAGTCGGTGAACCAGGTGATGTTAGATTGTGTGCGGGGCACTGCGTTTCAGAACAAGGATTTGCAAAGCACGGTGTACGAAAGCAGCAGAGAATACCTGCTGGACCTGAAACCTGTGAATGCTGCGCTGAAAAATATGATGTCGGCCATACAGGTGTACATGGACAAAAATAGTTTTGAAGTGACCCGCCTGGTGATGGCAGAAAAAGGTGGCGACAAAACCACCATGACCTTCCTGAACCGGCACAACAATAAACCCCTGAGTGATGCGCTGTTTGTTGTTAAGTAGCCTGGTGCTGACGCTGGGATTGGGTTCCTGCGCGCGAATCTACAGCAAATTGCCTGCTGCAACTGTGGTTGGAGATTGTCCGCAGCAGCTCAAGCCCTCGTTTGGTGTGGTGAAGTATAAAGCTGCGATTGATGTTACCGGCCGGCACCTGAGCGGTATACTGGTGTGCAAAACCATGGACGATGGCGAAAAACGGGTGGTGTTTCTCAACGAGTTTGGCAGCACTTTTTTCGATTTCGGTTACAAGGGCGAAACCTTCACCGTGTACCAGGTATTGGAACAGCTCAATAAAAAAGCAGTGATCAAAACCCTGCGCAAGGATTTTATGATGCTGCTTTGGGAAGGGCTGGACTGGAGCCGCATGCAGCATGTGCAGCAAAACGAAGAGCTGCTGCATCGCATTCCGATCAGCAAGGGCGATATTTATATTGTAACTGATGCTGCCTGCAAACAAGTATTGCGGGTAGAGAATACCGGTAAAAACAAAGTAGCCATCCTGCATCCGTTTGGCGGCAGCGGCACCTTAACCGATAGTGTGCACATCTCGCATACCAAATTCAGTTTCGAAATTGCACTTAAAAAAATGAACAACGACTAATGTTAGAAGGATCTTTTTACACGATACATGCTGCACAAACCGAAGGCAACACCCTCACCGGTGAAGTGCGGTTTGATGCAAACCATAAAATATTTGAAGGCCATTTTCCACACCAGCCGGTAGTACCGGGCGTGTGCATGATGCAGCTCATTAAAGAACAGTTCAATAAAGTGCAGGGACAAACGTACCAGTTGCGTGAAGGTCAGAACCTCAAGTTCATGGCGATGATTGATCCGCAGCGCACACCGGCAGTACAGTTGAACCTGAGCTGGCAGCCTGCTGAGGAAGGTTTTTGGGTAACCGCCACCCTGCAGCAGGAAGGCACTACTTTTCTGAAATACAAAGCCCGTTTTGCGTAATGAACGCTGCCGAGCCTTTATACGAAGCCGGTATGCGTGCGTATCGCGTAGCCCTGTTGTTGCCTACCTACAACAATGCTACCCGCATCGGCGAGGTGCTGGAACACGTATTTACCTTCACATCAAGTGTGATTGTGGTGAACGATGGCAGTACCGACAACACCGCCGAAGTGCTGGAGCAATACCCGTTGCTCCAACTGGTGAGCTACGAAAAAAACAGGGGCAAGGGCTGGGCGCTCCGCCAGGGATTTAAGTTTGCAGTCAGCCAGGGATACGATTATGTGATCACGATGGATACCGACGGCCAGCACGACGCGGCCGATATACAGGTATTCCTGAACGAACTGGATAGACAACCCGGCGCGCTCATGATTGGTGCCCGGAACATGGACCAGGCCAGCGTGCCCGGCAAAAGCAGTTTTGGTAACAAGTTTTCTAATTTCTGGTTCAAAGTAGAGACCGGCATCAAGCTGCCCGACACCCAAAGTGGTTACCGCCTGTACCCGCTGGAGCCGCTGCGCAAGATGAAGTTTTTTACCGTCAAGTACGAGTTCGAGATTGAAGTGATTGTACGCGCTGCCTGGAAAGGTGTGCCGGTGATAGCCGTACCGGTAAAAGTATATTATCCGCCGGCAGAGGAACGCATTTCGCATTTCAGGCCGTTCAAGGATTTTAGTCGCATCAGTGTGCTCAACACGGTGCTGGTGCTCATTACTTTCCTGTGGATCAAACCACGCGATTTTTTCATTACCCCCTTCCGCAAAAAAGGCTGGAAAGCGGTGCTGCGCGACAATTTCATGAATCCAAACGAAACCAATGCCCACAAAGCGGCCTCTATTGGTTTTGGGGTGTTCATGGGTATTGTGCCTATCTGGGGTTTTCAACTGGCGGTGGGTATACCGCTCGCTATTTTGATGCGGCTCAATAAAGCATTGTTCCTCGTAGCAGCCAATATCAGCATTTTCCCCCCCATCATCTGGGCGGCCAGTCTGCTCACCGGCAAACTGGTATTGGGCAAAAAAGACTGGGCGTTCCAATACGATGGCCTCACCATTGAAACGATGAAACGCCTGGGTGCAGAGTTTTTTGTAGGAGGTGCAGTGTTGTCGGTGGTAGCGGGTGCTTTCGCTTACCTGCTCACCCTGGTGTTGCTCAAAACTTTCCGCAAGTCTTCGCCGAAGGCCTGATCCTTATTGCATACAAGCTGCCCGCAGGGCTTTCATGGCTTCGAATCCTTTGGCACGGGCCAGGGCTATATTGCGTTCCGGGATGTTTTCGAGATCGGGGTAGTGCTGCAGTGCTTTGGATAGACTGGCTTCGCGCAGCAAATGCACCATGGGATAGGGCGAGCGGTTGGTATAATTAGCAGGATCATCGCGCTGCACTTCGGCAAAACGGTACTGCGGGTGAAAACTCGCCACCTGGTATACACCATCATATTCATTGCGCTCCATCATGGCTTCGGCCATCTCTACCAGGTCAAGGTAGGAGCTGAAGGAAGTAAATGCTGCCGGGAAAATAACCAGCGTGGTTTCAATCTCCGGATTCGCGTCCAGCCTTTCGATTTCATCCTGTATCACATCCAGCGCCTGGTGCAATTTGGTGCCTTCGGCAACCACATAATGCACAGAACCTTTATTCACCTCCCGCGCTGCAAACGGACAAAAATTGAGTCCGATCACCACTTCCTTGATCCATTGCTGTGTCTGTGCTATAGCCTGTTCGTTCGTCACCATATCGCTGATTTGGGTGTAAAATACGTTAAAGTGGATTCTTAGGCTGCGGAGGGTTGCAAGTCAATGGTGAATAGGCAATAGTCAATGGGGATTGTTTTCGGACTTCGGGGTTTTCAAAGGTCAGTGGTGAAAGGTCAATAGTCAATGGGGATTGTTTTCGGACTTCGGGGTTTTCAAAGGTCAGTGGTGAAAGGTCAATAGTCAATGGAGATTGTTTTCGGACTTCGGAGTTTTCAAAGGTCAATGGTGAATGGGCAATAGTCAATGGGAGTGTTTTCGGACTTCGGGGTTTTCAAAGGTCAGTGGTGAAAGGTCAATAGTCAATGGGGAGTGTTTTCGGGCTTCGGGGTTTTCAAAGGTCAATAGTGAATGGGCAATAGTCAATGGGGAGTGTTTTCGGATTTCGGAGTTTTCAAAGGTCAATGGTGAATAGCCTGCCCCGCCCAATGCGGGGGTCAATAGTCAATGAGGTGGAAGGATCGTCAGGAGTTATTGATTGCTTTGTGGTCAGAAGTGAGAGGTCAGAGGTCAAACGGCGCGAGGACCCGCCGGAAGTTCCGCATCTCGCATAAGATGCGGGACAGCCTCCGTCAGGGTTTCGCTATTGACTATTCACCATTGACACAAGAACCATCCACAGTCACAGGTGATTCTTATTGACTATTGACTATTGACTATTGACCATTGACTCGCAACCCTCCGCAGCCCCAGAGAAATTTTAAGATTGTTTTCACAATTGGTTAATCTCTTTGACTTTCAACCCTCCTGTATTTTAAGTATTTTTGCAAAGTGAATAAAAGGCGCCGGACATATCATTTTTTCTTCCTGTGTCTGTTCCTGACCGGTTTATTTTTCTCTGCATCACCGGTTTCTGCCCATACCCTTATCAAGAGCAAGTCTGTTCATGAGCTACGGCAGAAGCGGCTGAGCTTTACAGATGATCTGCATCCTGTAGATATGCAGGTGAAACCGGTTGGCAGCAGCCGGGCCCCGTTTACGCCGGGCGATGAGCCTTCGGGCGGATGGCGCCACTCTTTACCTGTCCCAGCCGTTACCAGCTGTTTATCGTTATATGAGCGCAATGCCAACGAATATGGCATGTGGCAACAGCAGTACCTGCAACATATTTATCCCTTTCACCACCACTGGTAAATCCTTCCATTGCGGTGTCTTGCCGCATTTTGTACGTATGGTCATGGCTACGCTGCCTGATCGCTAACAACTGTTTCCGGACCTCATAATGGGTTCCGGCCGGTGTATTTTTTACATTTTAATACTACAACTATGGATGGTACAATTGGTATTACCCTGCTACTGCTGGGGGCAATTGCATTGGTGATTATATTATTGGTGAGGTCGCATAACCAAAAAGCGAAGCAGCAGAAAGCCCAGCGTGAAGATATTTTTAACCGGGCTGCCACCGCAGCCAGCCTCAGTATTTCGGACCGGGAACACCTGCAGGAACGCCTGCTGGGTATGGACCGCAGCCAGAAAATGCTGGTATGGCTCGAAAGTTCCGAAACCGAAGACCTGGTAGAACTGATCGACTTGCGCGGCATTGTAGCCTGCAACCTCATCCGCGCTACCCACAAACTTAAAACAGGCGACAACCACACCGTGGTAACCGGCGTGCACCTGCAGCTGGATTCGGCCACCGGGGATAAACGATCTTATATGATTACTTTTTACGATAATGTGCGGAACAACCAGCAGGAAATGCCCGGATTGGTGCGCAAAGCCGAGCAATGGCAAAAGACTATCAAAGAGATCGGAGATATTAAATAAATTTAGTTAACGAAAACGTTTGCCCGCGTATGATTCATTTACCACCACTCATCACCGACCTGGGGCTCATCCTGGGAGCAGCGGCGGTCATCACCTTATTGTTCAAAAAACTGAAACAGCCCCTCGTGCTGGGTTACCTCATTGCAGGTTTCCTGGTAGGTCCGCACTTCAAAATGTTTCCCACGATCGTGGAAATAGAGAGTGTGAACGTATGGGCCGAGATCGGGGTGATTGTGCTGCTGTTCAGCCTGGGTCTTGAATTCAGCTTCAAAAAGCTTATCCGGGTAGGGCCTTCGGCCTCCATCACTGCAGTGGTAGAGGTGCTGTCGATGCTCTTCCTCGGTTACCTGGCCGGTACGCTGATGGGCTGGTCGCGGATGGATAGCATCTTCCTGGGCGGCGTACTCAGTATTTCCTCCACCACCATCATCATCCGGGCGTTCGAAGAACTGGGTCTCAAGGGACAGAAGTTTGCCGGACTGGTGTTTGGTATCCTCATCGTAGAAGACCTGGTGGCCATTGTGCTGCTCGTGTTGCTGTCTACGGTAGCCATCAGTACCCAGTTTGCCGGAACAGATATGCTCATTTCCATCGTGAAACTGGTGTTCTTCCTGATTCTCTGGTTCCTGTCCGGTATCTTTTTCCTGCCCACGCTGCTGCGCAAAACCAAGAAACTGATGAGCGATGAAACCCTGCTCATCATGGCCCTGGCTTTGTGTATCCTCATGGTATGGCTGGCTACGCTGGCTGGTTTCTCTCCTGCGCTGGGTGCCTTCATCATGGGCTCCATCCTGGCCGAAACCACGTATGCAGAAAAAATAGAACACCTGGTAAAACCCGTGAAAGACCTGTTTGGTGCGGTGTTCTTCGTATCTGTTGGTATGCTCATCGATCCCAATGTGCTGGTGGAGTATGCAGTGCCCGTATTGGTGATTACGCTGCTCACACTGGTGGGTAAATTCCTGAGTTCCACGTTGGGTGCCCTGGTATCCGGTCAGCCGCTCAAGACTTCGGTGCAAACCGGTATGAGCCTGTCGCAGATCGGGGAGTTCTCGTTTATCATTGCCACGCTGGGTTTATCACTCAAGGTAACCAGCCCGTTCCTGTATCCCATTGCAGTAGCGGTATCGGCGGTGACGACGTTTACTACGCCGTATATGATCAAACTGTCCGATCCGTTTTATGTGAAGTTGAACCAATGGTTGCCCTCTTCCTGGACCGCAGCACTTACCCGCTACAGCAACCGTTCGCAACGCATCAAGGATTCTACCGATTTCCAGAAGCTGATCCGGGTATATGTGATGAACTCGATCCTGCTGACTGTGGTGATCGTTGCTATCATTCTACTGGCTGATTTCTGGTTCATGCCCTTCCTCGACAGCCGGATGGACAATCGCAACCTGGCGCACCTGCTGGGCCTGTTTGTGACTTTCCTGTTCATGTCACCGTTCCTTTGGGCACTGGTGATCAAGATGCACCAGAAAGAACTGATCCGCAGCTTGTGGGAAAAGAACAATTCGCGCGGACTGATGGTGGTACTCCAACTAGCGAGACTGGTGCTGGGTGTGCTGCTCATCTGTTTCCTGATTGACCGTTTTTACAGCACAGGCATTGCTATTTCGGCAGCCATCAGTATCATAGCGGTACTGCTGGTACTGAGCCGTAAAATCCAGAAACTCTACCTCAATATCGAAGGTCGTTTCCTAAGCAACTATAACGAGCGCGAAACCGCCGAAGCCAATGGCAATGGCCGGGAAGCCTCGGCGCTGGTGCCCTGGGATGCCCACCTCACGGTATATACCATCAGCCCCGAATGGAACGGGCTGGGTAAAACCCTGATGGAACTGGCCTGGCGGGAAAAATATGGTGTAAACGTAGCCAGCATTGAGCGTGGCGATCACACCATCAATATTCCTCCTGCACAGGAACGCATTTACCCGCACGATGCCATCTCTGTGATTGGTACCGATGAACAGCTGATGCATTTTGGTGCCGAGCTGGAATCAGGCCTCATTGCCCAGTCCGACCGCAAGCGGAGTGAAGTAATGCTGGAATCGTTTGAGGTGAGCGAACAATCGTCTATCGTGCATAAAACCATCCGCGATTCGGGCATCCGTCAAAAGGTGCACGGCATTGTGGTAGGTGTGGAGCGCAACGGACAGCGCACCATCAATCCTGAAGCCTCCTGGGTGATAGCGCCCGGCGATGTGCTGTGGATTGTGGGCGACAAACTGAGGCTGCTTTCTGTAAAACGGAAAGAAGCTGTATTGTAGTCAGTTGTTGATTTGTTGTTTTATATGTTTTACCGTCTCCCGGAAGGGGGGCGGTTTTTTTGTCAATGGTCAATGGTCAGAAGTGAAAGGTGAGAGGTGAGAAGGCGCGAGTTGTAAAGTGAATAGTCAATAGTCAATGGTCAATGGTGAGGTCCCGTCAGGTTTGAGCAGAGGAGGGTTTCGGGAGGGGGCTTGGTTTTTAGTCAATAGTGAATGGTCAATAGTCAATAATTCAGGGCGATCAGCTCAATCCACAGTAGCACTGCCGCCACATCAGGGGCCTCTTCGAAAACCGCTGTCGTTGCTTTCGGACGGCTTTTTTGGTTACTTTTTTTCCGCAAAAAAAGTGACAGAAAGCTGAGGTATGCATGAAAGAAGAAGTAAAGGTGCAGCAGTTATTGGCTGCAAAAGTCCGTTTATTCCTGCATCAAGGATACCTCCAGCCTATCCAGCACCTCCTTCCAATGAACCAACATCGCAGTTCGCGTAGCCTCATCCGCCAGGTTCTCCTGGTGAAAACTAATCGTTGTTTTACCCTGACCCGCCGGCATCACGCGGATTTGCAACAGCGAAGGCGCCGGCCAGCTGGGAGGCTGCCAGGTAAGCCGGATATGAGAGCGGGAAGAGAACACCCGGATTTCGCAGGTGGTGCCATCGGGTGCCTGGTAACAGGTGCCCCTGGTAAAACCGGGAGGGATGGTTCCCAGCCAGGTTTGCAGCCCTTTGTCAGAAAACAGGTAATCCCAGGCCGTTTGGAACAATACAGGAATGGTGCGGCGTATGCCTGCCTGGTAAGTGCCATTTTGGGTTAATCCGGTTGGAGGAATGGGTAATGGATTGATTTTCAGCTAGATGTTAAGGGGCTTCAGTCGAAGGTACTGCTGGTGTAAATGTAAAGAAAAACAGGATGTGGCCCTGGCCGCCGGGTTTCTGGTTAAAAGAAGGAACTTTCGTAATTTTGCACCTCGATGCATAACGAGACTTTTCAGAACAGCGAAATTACAATAGACGAATACCTTGTATCAGACCTGGCCTTCGACCGTTTGTTTCCGGCGCATCTCAGCAGGCATTCGCACCGGCACTGGACACCCATCCAGGTAGCCCGTCGGGCTACACGCTTCCTGGCGGTTGGTAAAAATGCACATATCCTGGATGTAGGTGCAGGCTTAGGGAAATTCTGTATGGCAGGCGCTTTTAAAGCGCCCAGAGCCCAGTTTACCGGTGTAGAACAGCGCGACAACCTGGTGAAACACGGCAACCGCGTGATCCGTCAGCTGGGTTTACCCAATGCCAAACTGGTTAAAGGGGATTTCCGCGACATGGATTTTTCGGAATATACAGGCGTCTACTTTTACAACTCCTTTTACGAAAACCTGGATGATGAGCAGTGCCAGATCGACCACGATATCGAGCGCTCGGTAGTGTTGTATCATCTTTACTCCGACCACCTGTTTCAATGCCTGAAAAGCATGCGCAAAGGTACCCGGCTGGTGACGTACTGGAGCCTGGCCGATGAAATTCCGGCCGACTATGAATTATTTGAAACCGATTTTGACGGCAACCTCCGCTGCTGGATCAAGAACTCATAACGACGAACCTATTACCAACAAAAAGCCCTCCTGTGCAATACAGGAGGGCTTTTTACTTTATGAATGGCGTTTATGAACGTTCTTTGGGGCGTGCACTGAAGGTAAAGATGTGCAGGCCATTGCGGGAAATCACCAGGTATTTATTGTCGATCAGCTGGTATTGCATGGGTTCGCTTTGCAGGTAACCCAGCAGCAGGTTTTCACGTTTGCTTTGGCTGCAACCTTTTTTGGTGAACAGCACCTGGTCAAAAGTAATGTCTTTGTTTTTGAGGGCAAACAGGCCAGAGATGGTGTTACAGCCTGAAGAGCCAAAAAGGCGTTTGTCATCCATGCTGAACTGAATCCAGGCCGGACTGGCGGTAGAATCTACCGGCTCGTCTTCCAGCTTGGTGAGCACCCATTTCTGGTTGGATACAAACGGCCAGATTTTCATCAGCGGATTGTAAGTAGCTACGATTTGTTTCTTTTGAACGGTAATGAGTTTGTAACTATAGCCGTTTTCCTGTGTTTCATCGGGGATGCGTTCTACCAGAACGGTGTAGCGGTAACCTTCTTCGTAATTGAGGCCATCGAGTTTGCCCGGCATGATCTGCCATTCGCCGCTGGCCAGGTTGCCCGAGCGGTAAGCCAGGCATTGCTTAAAGCCTTCATCAGTTACGCAGGGTTCAGTTTCTTCGCGAATAAGGATGGTTTCTTTTTGTTGCGCACCGGCATTCAATACACCTATACCCATCAACAATGCCAATACCAGTTTTTTTATCATCATGTGTCGGTTCTTACCTTAGAGGAATATACAAATTATATCATGCAAAAATAAGACAAAAGGAAGACCAAACCTTGTCTGGCCTTCCTTTTATAACGTTAATAGGATGTAAAAATTTCAATTACTGCTTGCCTGCAGGGC
>Ga0247823_10001956_pt1 | contig 17028 bp, 16 predicted proteins | sample 13C_PalmiticAcid_2_FD_192426 | JGI IMG/M metagenome (GOLD analysis project Ga0247823, IMG submission 192426) | Soil microbial communities from agricultural site in Penn Yan, New York, United States - 13C_PalmiticAcid_Day30 | ecosystem: Environmental > Terrestrial > Soil > Agricultural land...
GCGATGATCGAGGCCTACGAGGCGGGCACCGCCGGAGTAGCCACTCACTGCGTGGACAACGACCGGGTAGTCCGCCGGCAGCAGCCCGGCGTCGACCAGCGGCCGAACCAGCGCGATGCCGCCGGTCGGGTAGCAGCCCGGATTGGCCACGCGGCGCGAGGCCGCGACGGCGGCCGCCTGCTCCGCTGTCAGCTCGGGGAAGCCGTAAACCCAGCCCGGTGCCACGCGGTGCGCCGTGCTGGCGTCGACGATCCTCGGCCCGCCGCCCGGCAGGCTGTCGGCCAGCGCCACCGACTCGCGCGCCGCGTCGTCGTGCAAACACAGCACGACGAGGTCGACCCCGGCCATCAGTTCGCGCTTGGCACCCGCGTCCTTGCGCATGGCCGGATCGATGCTGACCAGCTCGATGCCGGCCAGCCCGGCCAGCCGCTCGCGGATGCCCAGGCCGGTGGTGCCGGCTTCGCCGTCGATGAAGATGCGCGCAGCGTTCATGGCGTGGATGGTAGCGGTCGTCCCGTGACGGACTGTGGATGGTGCAGCGCAACAGGATAAACTGTGTGCTCCGTTTCCGAACACCTGCCGGCGCGCCGAGCTTGATTGCCGCCTGCGCCGCCGCCCCTCCGGACCGCCCCATGGCCCTGCCGCCCGCCGCGCCCGACCGCCAGCCCCGGCACGGCCGCCGCATCGACGTGCAGGTCTTTGCCCGCCCCGACGGGCTGTGGGAGGTCGACGCGACGCTCACCGACACGAAGGCGCGCGACTGGCCGCTGGCGCGCGGTCTGCTGCCGGCCGGTACGCCGGTGCACGAGATGCTCTTGCGGCTGGTGGTCGATCGCGACTTCGAGATCGTCGCCGGCGGCGACGAGACGCGCTGGATGCCCTACGACGGCCAGTGCGACACCTACGGCGACGCCTACCAGGCGCTGGTCGGCCTGAACCTGATGCGCGGTTTCCGCCGCGCGGTGCAGGAGCGGCTTGGCGGCGTGCGCGGCTGCACCCACATCACCGAGCTGACACAGGTGCTGCCGACCGCGGTGGTGCAGGCCTTCGCCGGCGAGGTGCTGCCGGTGGATGACGCCGCGGCCGGCGACGAGCCGCCCTTCCAGCTCGACCGCTGCCACGCGCTGCGGCGCGACGGCGAGGTGGTGCGCCTGCACTACCCGCGCTGGCACCGTAGTGCGACAGTGGCGCCGCGCTGCCCGCGCAACGAGGTTCCCGCCCACGAAGACGCGGGGCGGACCGGCTGATCCGGCGCGCCCCTTCCCGCATCCCGACCCCCGAGAGCAAGCGATGAAGATCCACGAGTACCAAGGCAAGGAGATCCTGCGCCAGTTCGGCGTCCCGGTGCCGCGCGGCTACCCCGCGTTCACCGTCCAGGAAGCCGTCGAGGCGGCGCAGAAGCTGGGCGGACCAGTCTGGGTCGTCAAGGCGCAGATCCACGCCGGCGGCCGCGGCAAGGGCGGTGGCGTCAAGGTTGCGAAGTCGCTGGACGACGTGAAGGCGCTCGCCGGCCAGATCCTCGGCATGCAGTTGAAGACCCACCAGACCGGCCCCGAGGGCCAGAAGGTGCGGCGCCTGTACATCGAGGAAGGCGCGGACATCAAGAAGGAGTACTACGTCTCGCTGGTCACCGACCGCGCGACGCAGAAGGTCGCCTTCATCGCCTCGAGCGAGGGCGGCATGGACATCGAGGAGGTCGCGCACAGCACCCCCGAGAAGATCATCACCGAGGTGATCGACCCGCTGGCCGGCCTGGGCGACGCGCAGGCGAAGAAGATCGCCCAGGCGATCGGCCTGCCCGAGGGCTCGCATGCGCAGGCCGTGACGCTGTTCCAGAACCTGTACCGCTGCTACATGGAGACGGACGCCTCGCTGGTCGAGATCAACCCGCTGAACTGCGACAGCCAGGGCACGCTGACCGCGCTGGACGCCAAGTTCAACTTCGACGCCAACGCGCTGTTCCGGCACCCGGAAATCGTCGCCTACCGCGATCTGGATGAAGAAGATCCGGCCGAGATCGAGGCCAGCAAGTTCGATCTCGCCTACATCCAGCTCGACGGCAACATCGGCTGCCTCGTCAACGGCGCGGGCCTGGCGATGGCGACGATGGACACCATCAAGCTGTTCGGCGGTTCGCCGGCCAACTTCCTCGACGTCGGCGGCGGCGCCACCGCCGAGAAGGTCACCGAGGCCTTCAAGATCATGCTGAAGAACCCCGAGGTCAAGGCCATCCTGGTCAACATCTTCGGCGGCATCATGCGCTGCGACACGATCGCCGACGGCGTCGTCACCGCCTCGCGGGCGGTCGGCCTGAAGGTGCCGCTGGTGGTGCGCATGAAGGGCACCAACGAAGACCTGGGCAAGAAGATCCTGGCCGACTCCGGCCTGCCGATCATCGCCGCCGACACCATGGCCGAAGCGGCCACCAAGGTCGTCGCCGCCGTCGCCTGAGCCCCCGAAGGACATCGAACATGAGCATCCTGATCAACAAGGACACGAAGGTCATCACCCAGGGCATCACGGGCAAGACCGGTCAGTTCCACACCCGCGGCTGCCGCGACTACGCCAACGGCAAGCACTGCTTCGTCGCCGGCGTCAACCCGAAGAAGGCCGGCGAGGACTTCGAGGGCATTCCGATCCACGCGACCGTCGCCGACGCCGCCAAAGCCACCGGCGCGACCGTCAGCGTGATCTACGTCCCGCCGGCGGGCGCCGCGGCGGCCATCTGGGAGGCCGTCGAGGCCGACCTCGACCTCGTCGTCTGCATCACCGAGGGCATCCCGGTGAAGGACATGCTGGTGGTGCGCAACCGGATGAAGGCCAAGGAGGCCGCCGGCGGCAAGAAGACCCTGCTGCTGGGCCCCAACTGCCCCGGCCTGATCACGCCCGAGGAGATCAAGATCGGCATCATGCCGGGCCATATCCACCGCAAGGGCCGCATCGGCGTGGTCAGCCGCTCCGGCACGCTGACCTATGAAGCGGTGGCGCAGCTCACCGAGCTGGGCCTGGGCCAGAGCTCGGCGGTCGGCATCGGCGGCGACCCGATCAACGGCCTGAAGCACATCGACGTGATGAAGGCCTTCAACGACGACCCGGACACCGACGCCGTGATCATGATCGGCGAGATCGGCGGCCCCGACGAGGCCGAGGCCGCGCGCTGGTGCAAGGCCAACATGAAGAAGCCGATCGTCGGCTTCATCGCCGGCGTCACCGCCCCTCCGGGCAAGCGCATGGGCCATGCCGGCGCGCTGATCTCGGGCGGCGCCGACACGGCCGACGCCAAGCTGGCGATCATGGAGGAGTGCGGCTTCACCGTGACCCGCAACCCGTCGGAGATGGCCAGGCTGCTGAAGGCCAAACTCTGACGCTGCGGCCGGCCGCCGCGACCGGGCCGCCTGCGGGCGGCCTTTTGCCGGGCGGCCCGCCTCCGTAATCCCCGTAACGCAGCGGGCCGGGCGCGCTTCTACACTCCCCAGGTTTTGCGGCCCGTCCGGCGCCGCGATTACGCGAAGGACGCTCGATGGAACAGTTCATGACCCCGGAGTTCTGGGTCGCGGTCGGTCAGATCATCATGATCGACATCCTGCTCGGCGGCGACAACGCGGTGGTCATCGCGCTGGCCTGCCGCAAGCTGCCGGACAAGCAGCGCACGATGGGCATCATCTACGGCACCGCCGGCGCGATCGTGCTGCGTGTCATCCTGATCTTCTTCGCGCTGACGCTGCTGGCGATCCCGTTCCTGAAGATCGTCGGCGCGCTGCTGCTGCTGTGGATCGGCGTCAAGCTGCTGCTGCCCGAGCACGACGACGGCCACGCCAACATCGCTGCCAGCGACAAGCTGTTCGCCGCGGTCAAGACGGTGATCGTCGCCGACCTGGTGATGAGCGTCGACAACGTCATCGCGATCGCCGGCGCCGCCCAGGGCGCGGGCGAGCAACACCAGATGCCGCTGGTGATCTTCGGCCTGCTGGTCAGCATCCCGATCATCGTCTGGGGCAGCCAGCTGGTGATCAAGCTGATGGACCGCTTCCCGGTCATCATCACCGCCGGCGGCATGCTGCTGGGCTGGATCGCCGGCACGATGTTCGTGTCCGACCCGGCCGTGGCCAACCCCGACACCTGGCAGCAGGTCCCGAAGCTGGCACAGACCGACGCGATGAAGTACGGCTTCGGCGTCGGCGGCGCGCTGCTGGTCTGGGTGCTGGGCAAGTGGTTCGCCTCGCGGCAGCCCAAGCCCGAGGCCGCGGCCGACTGAGGAACCGCCGTTGGACGGAGCCCTGTGGATCGGCGTGGCACTCGGCGCGGCACTGGCGGTGGCCGGAGGCTGGCTGTGGCGTCGGCGATCCGGCGGTGCGCCGCTGCAGGTCCCCAAGTCGTATCGAACGCGCGGCGGGCCCTCGATCGCGGCGCCCGGCGCCTTTGCGCCGACCCAGCTCGACTCGGTGCTGGACACCGTGCTCGACTCGCGGTTCGCCGAGGCGCCGCGGCGCTTCGGGCACTACCTCGTCGAGCGCGACATCGGCCGCGGCGCGATGGGCATGGTGCTCCTGTGTCGCGACGAGCGCGATGGCGCGGCGGTCGCCGTCAAGACGATGGCGCTGGGGCGCGAGTTCCACGGTGACGGCCTGGAAGAAGCCCGCGAGCGCTTTTTCCGCGAGGCCGAGATGGCCGGACGGCTGCACCACCCGGACATCGTCGCGGTGCGCGAGGCCGGCGAGGAGGACGGCAACGCCTACATCGCGATGGAGTTGCTGTCCGGCCGCGACCTGAGCGAATTCGCCCAGCCCGACCGGCTGCTGCCGGTGCCGCAGGTGCTCGAGGTCGTCGCGCGCGTCGCGCAGGCGCTCGCCTACGCGCACCGCCAGGGCGTCACCCACCGCGACATCAAGCCGGCCAACATCATGGTCGACCCCGATCGCGGCACCGTGAAGGTGACCGACTTCGGCATCGCCCGCATCATCGACTCGACCCAGACCCGCACCGGCCTGGTGCTCGGCACGCCGAGCTTCATGTCGCCCGAGCAGATGGCCGGCGCCCGAGTGGACGGCCGCAGCGACCTGTATGCGCTCGGCGTCACGCTGTTCCAGTTGCTCACCGGCGCGCTGCCGCACCAGGGCGACTCGATGGCGGCGCTGATCCGCGCGATCGCCAACGACACCGCCCCGGACGTGCGCACGCTGCGCCCGGAACTGCCGCAGGCGTTGGCCGAGGTGGTCGCGCTGTCGCTCGAGAAGCACCCCGACCGGCGCTATGCCGACGGCGACGCGATGGCCGCCGACTTGCGCACCGTCGCGGCGCAACTCGCCCCGTCTGCGGGGGCTGGCGCGGGCGGTGAAGCCGGGCACAATCCCTGAAGAACCGGCCCGTCCGCCGGCACCGACTCGCCCTGATGTCTCTCGCTTCGCCCGCCGCGACCATGCAGTTCGAGTTCGCCTGCGCCACCGATACCGGCCGTGCGCGCAACAACAACGAGGACTCCATCGTCATCGACGACGCGGTCTCGCTGGCGGTGCTGGCCGACGGCATGGGGGGCTACAACGCCGGCGAAGTGGCCAGCGGCATGTGCACCAGCTTCATCAAGGCCGAGCTCGGCCGCTGGCTCGGCGAGGCCAGCGCTGCCGCCACCGACACCGACGTGCGCCGCGCGATGGACATCTGCGTGGACAACGCCAACCGCGCGATCTTCAACGCCGCCAACTCCAACCCGCAGTACGCCGGCATGGGCACGACGCTGGTGGTCGCGGTGATGCGCGACGCCCGGCTCCTGATGGGCCACATCGGCGACTCGCGCGCCTACCGCTGGCGCGCTGGCGCGCTCGAGCAGATCACGCGCGACCATTCGCTGCTGCAGGAACAGATCGACGCCGGCCTGATCACGCCCGAGCAGGCGGCGGTGTCCAACCACAAGAACCTCGTGACGCGCGCGGTCGGCGTCGAGGACACGGTGCTGCTCGAGACCCATGTGCACCAGATCCAGTCCGACGACTGGCTGCTGCTGTGCTCCGACGGGCTGTCCGACATGATCGACGACGAGGACATCGCCGCCGTGTTGCGTGCGCACGACTCTTTGCCGGCCGCCGCGCAGGCCCTGGTCGACGCGGCCAACGAGGCCGGCGGACGGGATAACATCTCCGTCGTACTGGTCCGTGCCCACGGTGTCGCGCCGTCCGCGCGTGCCTGGTGGCCGTTCCGGCGCTGAGCGCAGCCCGTACCGCACGCAGCGCGATCTTCCGCGGAACCAGAACACAGACACGCAGGGGTCAGGCATGGGCAAGCTGGTGGTTTCTCTCGATGGGGTGGTCATCAAGGAAGTGCAGATCACCAAGGACAAGACCACGCTCGGCCGCCGTCCTTACAACGACATCGTGATCGACAACCTCGCCGTCAGCGGCGAGCACGCCGTGCTGCAGATGGTCGGCAGCGACGTCTTCATCGAAGACCTGAACAGCACCAACGGCACCTACATCAACGGCAAGGCGGTCAAGAAGCAGCTGCTGCAGCACAACGACACCGTCGAGATCGGCAAGTACAAGATCAAGTACCTCAGCGTCGAGTCGGCCGACTACGAGAAGACGATGGTGATCCGCCCCGGCACTTCGGCCGGCGCGGCGCCGCCGCCGCCGCAGTTCGCCCACACCGCCCCGATGGGCAGCGCCTCCGGCTTCGGCGCGCTGACCGGGGCGTCGCCGGCGTCGATCAAGGTGCTCAACGGTGCCGCGGTCGGCCGCGAGGTGCAGCTCACCAAGGTCGTCACCACCGTCGGCAAGCCCGGCGTGCAGGTCGCCTCGATCACCAAGCGCCCGGGCGGCTATGTGTTCGCCCATGTCGAAGGCGCGGCCCGCCCGCAGGTCAACGGCCAGCCGGTGGCCGGCGAGCCGATCCACCTGAAGAACGGCGACGTGATCGAGCTGGCCGGCACCCAGATGCAGTTCGTGCAGACCTGAGCCGAAGGCCGGCGGCGCCGAGCCGAGCGTGACGGTTCGCACGCCCCCGCCCTTGCCGCGGCGGCCCCCCGGCGGCACCATGCGCTGGTGACCGCATCGCCGCCCGTGCCGTGATCGCCCGCCCGGCCCCCTCTCCCGTGCGCCTGCAGGTGCTGGGCTGTTCCGGCTCGATCGCCGTCGGCAGCCGCACGACCGCCTTCCTGCTCGACGACACCGTGCTGGTCGATGCCGGCACCGGCGTCGGCGACCTGTCGCTCGAGGCGATGGACCGCATCGACGACATCGTGCTGTCGCACTCCCACCTCGACCATGTGCTGGCCATTCCACTGCTGGCCGACAGCGTCATGAAGGCGCGCTTCGCCGACGACCGCCGCGGCCCGATCCGCGTGCATGGATTGCCGCAGACGCTGACGGCGCTGCGCCAGCACCTGTTCAACGGCCAGCTCTGGCCCGACTTCACCATCATCCCCAGCCGTGAGCGGCCGATCCTCTCGCTGCACCCCTTCGCGGTGGGCGACCGCCTCACGCTCGGGCCGCAGCAGCGCTGCGTCGAGGTGCTGCCGGCCGCGCACACCGTGCCGGCCTGCGGCTTCGCCGTCGACACGGTGCAGGGCTGGTGGGTCTACAGCGGCGACACCGGGCCGAACCCGGCGCTGTGGACAGCCCTCAAGGGGCGGCGCATCGCCCACCTCGTGATCGAGACGGCCTTCGGCGACGAGGAGCGCTGGCTCGCCGACCTCTCCGGCCATCTGGCGCCGAGCAGCCTGGCCGGCGAACTGGCCCAGCTCGACGGCAGCGTCCCGGTGCACATCACCCACCCCAAGCCCGGCGAGGTGGCGGCGGTCGTCGCGCAGATCCGCGCGATCGACAGTGCGCACCGCATCGAGCCGCTGATCCGCGGGCTGGTGTTCGAGCTGTAGCGGCGGCACACGCCGGGCCGCCACGCCCGGCGACAATCGCTGCATGTCGCAGCCTTCCCCGCGCGCCCGGTGATCCGCATCTTCATCGGCTACGACCGGCGCGAGACCGTCGCCTGGCACGTGCTGAGCCACAGCATCCTGGCGCGCGCCTCGCAGCCCGTCAGCATCGTGCCGGTCACCCTGCAGGGCCTCGCCGCGGTGTACCGCCGCGAGCGCCACCCGCTGCAGAGCACCGACTTCAGCTTCACGCGCTTCCTCGTGCCCTGGCTGTGCGGCTACGAAGGCTGGTCGCTGTTCATGGACTGCGACATGCTGATGCGCGAGGACGTCGCCGCGCTGTGGGCCCTGCGCGACGAGCGCTACGCCGCGATGTGCGTGCAGCACGACCACCGCCCCGTCGAGGCCACCAAGTTCCTCGGCGAGCGGCAGACCCCCTACGCCAAGAAGAACTGGAGCAGCCTGATGCTCCTGAACAATGCCCGCTGCCGCGCGCTGACGCCGGACTACGTCAACGCAGCCAGCGGGCTGGCGCTGCACCAGTTCCACTGGGTGGATGGTGGCGACGCGCAGATCGGCGCCGTGCCGGCGCGCTGGAACCACCTGGTCGGCTACGACCGCCCGGACCCGCAGGCGGCCAACGTGCACTTCACGATCGGCGGCCCCTGGTTCGCGGACTACGCCGATTGCGAGCACGCGCCATCCTGGCGTGCCGAACTGTCGGCGATGACCGGCGGCATGCCTGCAGTGCGGTGACGCTGTCGTGAGGTGACCTTTTTGGTCACTCTTGCGCCGGCCTGCGGGCGCCTCGCCTGACAAGCCGCGTCCGGTTCCAGGCCGGAATGGACCGGTTTCCGTGGTTTATTCCGCGTCCCGGGGGCTTCCGGGGCATGGCACGGACGGTGCAACTGCTTTGGCGTTCCCCACCCGCATCGGCCAACCTAGGAGAGACCGAATGAAGCAACTGCAACGTGTCCAAAAGGGTTTCACCCTGATCGAACTGATGATCGTCGTGGCGATCATCGGCATCCTGGCCGCCGTCGCCCTGCCGGCGTACAGCGACTACACCAAGCGCGCCAAGGTCTCCGAGGTCATGCTGGCCGCGTCGGCGCTGCGCACCTCCGTGTCGGAGTTCGCGAGCGAACAGCTCGCGCTGCCGACGACGCTCGACACCACCGCCATCACGTCGAAGTACGTGGCGAGCGTGGCCTGGGCGAGCCCGGCCATCACCGCGACGGCCCAGGGCATCGCGCCGGACGTCGATGGTCTGACCATCACGCTGACCGCGACGATCAACACCTCGACGGGTCAAGTGGACTGGGCCTGCGCCGGCACGATCCCGCCGCAGTTCCGTCCCTCGAGCTGCCGCAGCTGAGCGGCTTGACCGGACGGGTCGCTCTGGCCCGGTGCCGGTCAGCACGCTGGCACCACTGCCCGTCGAGCGGCCGAGCGCCGCATCGACGGTCGGGCCAAGGCCTCACTCCGGTGGGGCCTTCGTACTTTCAGCCCCTGCTTCCAGTCGATGACCGTGAAGGTGTTGCGTAACGACCCACGACCGCCGGGGCGGCATGGGCGATGGTTCCTCGGGTTCGCGCTGGCCTACTACGCGCCGCTGGCCGTGGTGTCGGTGCTGGAGCGCGCCGGTGGCCTGCCGCTGCTGCATCCGAGCGTGGCCGTGCTGCTGCGTGAGGCGCTGGCAACGCCGGCGGTCCAGCTCGAGCTTGCGCGCAATGCCGCCGCGCATCTGCTGCTGCTCGTGCTGTTCTACGCCGGACTGTGCGTTCTGGCTGCCGGTGCTGCCGCGGTGGTGCGGGTCGGCCCGCGGCTGATGCGCTTGGCCGTGCTGGTGACCGGCTGGCTGTTCCTGCTGGCGCTCAACGGCTTGCTGTTCCCGGCTTCGGGCTACGCCTACTTCCTGCCGCATGTCGCGCACCCGGCGGCGCTCGCCGCGCTGGGCGGGCTGCTGCTGCTCGGTCTGGGGGCTGCGGCTTGGTCGTCGCGCGACCGCATCACGCGCCGCGGCGTCTGGCTGGCCGGTCTGGTCGCGCTGCCGGCGCTCGCTGCGCTGGCGTTGCCGCGACCCGGCGACGGGCGCACCGCGCTCGCCGCGCCGCGCCATGTCTTCCTGATCGGCGTCGACTCGCTGTCGCCGCAGGTGCTGGCGGCCCATCCTCGCGAGCTGCCGACGCTGACGCGGCTCGTGTCCCAGGCGCAGCGTTTCGAGCGCGCCTACACGCCGCTGGCGCGGACCTTTCCGGCCTGGATGTCGATCCTCAGCGGCCGGCCGCCGATCGAGACCGGCGCGATCGAGAACCTGCGGCCGGCCGCGAAAGTCCACACCGAGGACCTCGTGACCCACGCGCTGCGCGGCCGCGGCTACCAGACGGTCCTCGCCATCGACGAGCGGCGCTTCTCGGCCATCGACGAGCGCTATGGCTTCGACCGTGCCGTCGGACCGCGCGTCGGCGTGCTCGACCTGCTGCTGCAGCAGGTGAACGACACGCCGTTGACCAATCTGGCGCTGCAACTGCGCGGTGCGCGCGCGGGGCTGCCGTTCTCGCGGCTGAACGTCGCGTCGCACGTGAACTACGACGCCACCGGCTTCGTCGACGAGACGCTCGACGCGCTCGCGGCCGACCGGCCCGTCTTCCTGGCGCTGCACCTCGAGTCCGGCCACTACCCGTTCAAGACGCGCCACGCGGCCGTCGACGTCGAGCACCCGGACGACTTTCACGAGCGGCTGGTCGAGGCGATGTCGGTGGCCGACGCACAAGTGGCCGCTCTGCTGCGCGGCCTGGAGGCGCGCGGCCTGCTGAACGACGCGCTGGTCGTCGTGCTGTCGGACCACGGCGACAGCCTCAACACCCTGGAAGGGCGCACCACGAAGCATGGGCGGCCGATCGAGCTCCGGTTCTCGGGCCATGGCACGAGCGTGCTGAGCGAGGTCCAGAACCGGGTCGTGCTCGCAGCGCTGCGCTACCAGTCCGGCCGCCCGGTCGACCCGCCGTCGTCGGTGGGCCACCTGGTGCCGTTGACCGACGTGCGCGGGATGGTCGAGTCCTACGTCGCGACCGGCGAGCTGCCGCCCAGCGAGCCCGGCCGCTGCATGATCGTCGAGACCGGCATGCGCTTCACGAGCACCGAGAACTACAAGTCCCTGGACCCCGGCGCCGTGGCGGCACAGGCCGCGCCCGTCTTCCGGGTGGACCGCTCGGGCCGGCTCGAGATCAACGAGGCGAAGCTGCCGCAGCTGGTCGACGACAAGGACGTGGGCTGGCGCTGCCTCGACCGCATCACCTACTACAGCCGCACCGACAATGCCTTCCATGCCTACCGCCTGGATGACCTGCAGATGACCGAGGTGGCGCCGGCGCGCGAGGATGTCGCGCGCATCGAGGCCTACCGCGCCCGCCTGCGAGCCGCGAGCCGATGACGGTCCGCGCCGACCCACCCTGGCGCGAGACGCTGGCGGCCTGGGCCCCGGGGCTCGCCTTCAGCGCGTTGCTGTACCTGGGCATCGACGCGTTCGAGCGCGGGATGACGACGCCCTACAACCTGATCGTCACCGGCCATATGCTGACGGCGGCCGCCGTCCTGCTGATGGTGGCGCTGTGGCAGGGCCAGCGCCTGGTGGTCGATCCACGCCTCGGCCGCGCGGTGCTGCTGCTGACGGGGGCCGCGGCGCTGTCGACCGCGATGGCGCCCGTGCCGGCTGCGGCGCTGGAAAGGCTGCAGGTCTACGCGGCGACGCTGGCCCTGGGCGTGGGCCTGTACCTCGTCGTCCGCCGCCGCGCCGACGAGGGGCTGGGGGCCTTCCTGCTGGGAGTGCCGCTCGTCCACGCGCTGGTGCTGGGCTCGATCCTGCTGTGGCTGTTCTGGGCGCGCGGCGAAGGCACGAGCGTCGTGTGGAACGTGCCCCAGCACGCCAACCTGCGGCATGTGTCCTACCACGGCTATGTCGCGGCGGCGCTGGGCACGACGCTCGCCGTGCTGCGGCCGCGGCTGCGGGTCACGGCGCTGCTGCTGGCGGCGGTGGCGCTGTTCGGCATCCTGGTGCTCGGCTCGCGGGCCGCGCTGCTCGCCTGGGGCGTCTTCGCCGCGGCTGCGGTGCTGGGCTCGCGCCGGCGCGGGTTGCCGCTGCTGCTGTGCGGCGGTGTGCTCGTGGCCGCGATCGCCGCCGCGTGGGTCACGAACCAACGCGAGCTGATGCCCGTGCGCGGCGTGATCGACCGCGCCGCTTCCGGCGTGCAGTCGGCCGTGACGCTCAGTGAACGGGAGAAGCACTGGCAGGCGGCGCTGAAGGCCGTTGCCGAGCGGCCCTTGTTCGGCTACGGGCCGGAGGCCTTCATGAAGTCCGGCTGCTGCGACCCGACCCGAGCGCAACCGCATAACGCGATCGTGCAGTTCCTGCTGGAGTTCGGCGTGATCGGCTTCGCCGCGCTGGCGGCGGCGGCTGCGCTGGCCGTGCGCGCAGCGGTCGGCTCGCTCGACGCGGCCCGCCGGCGGCTGGGCGACAGTCCGGCCTTCCTGTGGCTGACGGCGACGCTCGCGGGCTTCGGCGCCTACGCGATGATCGACGGCGTGCTCTACCACGCCATTCCCTTGATGCTGTTCGCGATGCTGGCCGCGCTGTGGTGCGCGGCGGCCCGTGCCAGCCCACCCGATGCGCCCGACGATGCTCGCTGAACACCCCGCCGGCACGGCCGGCATCCGCTACGGCAGCGCGCCGGGTGACCTGCGCTCCTGGCACGTGCTGTGGGCGCTGCTGGCGGGCTACGCCTGGCTGATGCCGACGCGCGAGCCCCCTTGGCGCTCCTTCTATGCCGACGCGCTGGCAGCCGTGGCGGTGGCGGTCCTGGCCGTCGGGCTGTCCGTGGTGCACCGCCGGCGCGGGCTGCCGGCGCCGACGGCGGTGCCGTTCATGCTGTTCATCGCGTGCATCCCGGCGGTGCAGGTGCTGGCCGGGATGCAGTTCTTCGCGGGATCGGCGTGGATGGCCAGTGCCTACGCGTTCGGCTTCGCGGTCGCGATCCTGGTCGGCGCGCTATGGCACGAAGCCGATGCGGATCGCGCGGTCGACACGCTGTTCCTGGCCCTCGCCATCCCGGCCGTCGTCACCGCGGCCATGATGATCTACCAGTGGCTGGGCCTCGACGGCATGACCATGTGGGTGCGGCCGATCTCCGCGAGCGGCCGCCCGGCCGGCAACCTCGGGCAACCCAACCAGGCGGCGATGCTGTGCATGTGGGGCCTGATCGGTCTGGGCTGGCTGTGCTGGCGGCGCAAGCTCCACGGGGCGCTGGCCGCGTCGCTCGGCGCGCTGCTGGTGGCGGGCATGGTCCTGACCCAGAGCCGCGGCATCGTCCTGCAGGCGGCGGCACTCGGTGTGGCGCTGCTGGTGTGGCGCCGGCAGCTCGCCGACCGGCGCCTGATCGTCGGCCTCGGCCTGATGGCGCTGCTCTACGCGGGCCTGTTCTGGGGCCTGCACCTGCTCGGCAGGGAGGCGTCGGAGGCCACGCTGCGGCCCTCCGACGAGATGCTGCAGCCGGGCGGGCGGCTGCTCGGCTGGTGGTACGTGGTGGAGGCGCTGATCCGCCACCCTTGGGCGGGGTATGGCTGGGGCCAAATGACGCTCGCGCACTACGAGGTGGCGCTGGACCAGCCGGCGCTGCGGGAGTACTTCCAGTACGCGCACAACATCGTGCTCGACATCCTGGCCTGGAACGGCGTGCCGCTGGGCCTGCTGGTGCTGGCCGGCCCGGCCTGGTGGTTCGTCAGCCGGGCGCGGCGCGTGGCAGACGCCGCGTCGGCCTTCCTGATGTTCATGCTGGTCACGGTCGGCGCGTACGCGCTGCTCGAGTTCCCGCATGCGTACGCGCTGCTGCTGCTGCCCGTCGGCCTCGCCGTCGGTCTGGTCGAGGCGCGGCAGCCCGCGCCGCTGCCGCGCATCCGCGCCAGCCTCGGGGTGCTGGCCATGCTGGTGGCGGTCGTCTGGTGGGCGGCGATCGTGCGCGACTACCGCGCCATCGAGACGGCGCACCAGCAGATCCAGTTCGAACTGCGCCGCATCGGCACCTATCAGGCGTCGCACGCACCCAACGTGCTGCTGCTGACCGACGAGGCGGCGTTCCAGCGCCTGCTGAAGACCAGGATCCGCGCCGGCATGCCGCCGGAAGACGTGGAGTTGCTCAGGCGCGTCTCGGCGCTGCGGCCCGGCGGCACGCTGCTGATGCACTACGCGCGGGCGGCCGCGCTCAACGGCCAGCCGCGCGAGGCGGGCGCGGCGCTGGCGAGGCTGTGCCAGCTGTCGCCGGCTTTCCTGTGCACCAAGGTGCTGAACGCGTGGGCCGACATGGCGGCGCAGGAGCCGGCCTTGCAGGCGGTGGCGGTGCCGGTCGGGGTGGAGCAGGACTGACGGCCGACGGCACACACAATCGACGGCAGCATCGAACGAAAGAGCGAGCCATGGCGCTGAAGATGTCCGTCGTTACCGTCTGCCGCGACAGCGCGCGCACCATCGCCGACACGCTGGCCTCGGTCAACGCGCAGACCCATCCGGACATCGAGCACGTCGTGATCGACGGCGGCTCCGCCGATGGCACCCAGCAGCTGGTGCAGTCGCAGGCGCGGCGCCTGGGCTACTTCGTGTCCGAGCCGGATCGCGGGATCTACGATGCGATGAACAAGGGCTTCGAGGCCGCGACGGGCGATGTCGTCGGCTTTCTCAACGCCGACGACGTGTTCGCCACGCCGGAGAGCGCGGCGCGGATCGCGGCGGCCTTCGAGGCCGGCGTGGACTGCTGCTACGGCGATGTCGTCTATGTCGACGCCGACGAACCGAGCCGGGTGATCCGCTACTGGCGTGCCGGGCCTTATGTTCGCGGACAGTGCGCCACCGGCTGGGCCCCGCCCCACCCGACGCTGTATGTTCGACGCGAAGCCATGCTCGGCTGCGGCGGCTTCGATGCGCGGATGCGCATCGCGGCCGACTTCGAGTTCGCGTTGCGCCTGCTGGATGTCGCGGGCCTGACGGCCCGCTACGTTCCCGAAGTGCTCGTGCGCATGCGCGCAGGCGGCGCGTCGAACCGCAGCCTCAAGAACATTCTGCAGGGCCATCGGGAGTTGGCGACCGCGTTGCGCCGGCACGGGTTGCCGGCCGGGTGGGCGTGGTCGGCGCGGCGCATTCTGCATCGCGTGCCGCAGTTGCTGCGACGTCCGTCCTGACGCCGAGGCGGGCGAACGCTCAAGGACTGCTGGCGCGCGGCCCGAGCCCCGCGACGCCGACGATGGCGCGGCGCAGCGCTGCATAGCCGTGCTTGGCCGCCGACCACAGCAGCAGGGCAGGCAACAGGGCCAGCAGCGGCCCACGGCAGAACTTCGCATACATGCGCATCTCGCCCGCGCGCATCTTCCAACGGTGGGCGCTGAGGCCGCCCGGCGTCATCAGGGGGCGCCCCAGCCAGCAGAGCGGCGGGCCCGCGACCTGGAGCAGCGGGCCGCGCCGGCTGACCCGCAGCCACAGATCGTGGTCCTCCACGTAGCGCATGGATTCATCGAACCGATCCTCGACCGATCGGCGGACCACCATGCACGGCGTGGGCGCGTAGTTGCGCAGCAGTCCCCGCAGCGTGCCCACGAGCCGAGTGTCGAACTGGGCCGGTGCTACCGAGGTGCGCAGCGCGTCGGCCTTCTCCGGCAGGGTCTCGTGGCCATGGAAGGCACAGAGCGCGGGGGACCGGCCGAGCGCGGCGGCGACCACGGCGAGCTTGTCGGGGTGCCAGAGGTCGTCGGAATCGAGGAAGGCGATGTAGTCGCCCCGCGCCGATGCCCAGCCGTCGTTGCGTGCCGCACCGGGGCCGCCGTTGACGGCACGGCGCAGGCAGGTCAGCGTGATGCCGCGCCGCTCGAACTCGCCGCGCAGCGCGGCAACCGAGTCGGCCAGAGAGGGCTCGCTGGCGTCGTCGACCACGATCACTTCCAGCGGCGACGCGGTCTGGCTCAGGCAGGACCGCAACGCGCGCACGAGCAGTTCGCTGCGGTTGTGGCAAGGAATGACGACCGAGAACGATGGGTGCGGCATCTGGAAGCGCAGTGGGCGAAGAATGGTAGCGTTTGAGGCTCCAGAATCGCGCCGCATGATCATCACCGTCGTCACGGCCACCCACAACGCCGCGGCCGAGTTGCCGGGCCTGATCGCCTGCCTGCGCGCCCAGACCGACCGGGGCTTCGACTGGGTCGTGATCGACGGGGCGTCGGTGGACGCCACGCCCAGCCTGCTGGCTGACGCGGGCGATGTCGTGACCCGCTGGGTCAGCGAACCCGACTTCGGCATCTACGACGCGCTGAACAAGGCCTTGCGCACGGTCACGCAGGGCTACTACCTCGTGCTCGGCGCCGACGACCGGCTCGACCCCGACGCGATCGCCACCTACCGTGCCGAGGCCTTGCGCAGCGGCGCCGACATCGTCACCGCCGCCGTCGCCGTGGACGACGCCGTCGTGCGGCCGCGCCGCGGGCAGCGCATCCGCAGCGGGCCCCCGCTGGTCTCCTGCCACAGCGTGGGGGCGCTGATCCGGCGCTCGCTGCACGACGAAGTCGGCCTGTACTCGCGCCGCTACCCGATCGCCGCCGACACGCACTTCCTGCTGCAGGTGGAGCGCGCCGGCAAGCGCGTGGCCGTCGTCGACAAGGTGGTCGGCCGCTTCGCCACCAACGGTGTGTCGGGCCGCGACCTGCTCGGTGCGCTGTGCGAGTCCTACCGTGCGAACGTGGAGGTGCGCGGCGGTCTGCTGCGGCACACGGCGATGCTGGTGCTGCGCATCCTGAAGAACCGCAGCCGGATGGCCGGTTGACGGCCCGATGCGGCCGAGGGGATCACGGCGGCGCGAGGGCAGGCGATCCGAGCCAGTTCTGCGGCGCGAGGCCGCGCCCGCAGCCGCGCAGCCGGAAGAGTCCGCCCGCCTGCGGCTGGTCTTGCAGCGCCTCGGGCGCCAGACCGATCCGAGCGGTCGTGACATAGAGATCCTCGAGCTGTTCGCCGCCGAACGTGAGGCTGCTGACTTGCGTCGACGGCAGTGACAGCCGGCGCAGCTCGGTGCCGTCGCGCCGATGCACGCTGACGGACCCTGCGCCCCAGCGCGCGATCCACAGGTCGCCGCCTGCATCGC